>OCHN01002698.1_pt1 | contig 10930 bp, 8 predicted proteins | sample 1538911 | NCBI WGS metagenome assembly OCHN01 (sample SAMN04571736, study PRJEB22368) | human gut metagenome | biome: human gut; material: stool | host: Homo sapiens | place: Luxembourg | collected 2013-01-11 | reverse complement strand
TCACGTTCTTCATCCGTCAACTGGCATTTTCCTTTAATTTCTCAATGTGCAAGTTCAAAGAATGTGATTTTTTCCCGATTTAATAGCATAAATTTTTTAATTAAATGTGCCTTTTATGCTGTTAGATCTGTTATATTCAGAAGATATCGACATTAAAGATTTAGAAAAATATTTCTTGGCTTCATCCCAGGGGCAAGCCCCTGGGTTTTCGCCTAAAAATTTTATAACAGTCATAAAAACAACTATCATTTTGTTCAAACAAACTCGATGCTCCATTTCCCCTGTTCTCCCAACTACCAATTCTCGTATTCTTCTTGTCGCTTCACTTATTCTGCATTCAAAATATTATGCAGGACTTTTCTTACCTTTTTCATATCTATCGGCTTTGATATATGTCCATTCATTCCCAAATCCAATGCAAGTTTGCGATCTTCTGCAAATACATTTGCCGTCATCGCAACAATTGGAATTTGAGCTTTCTTATCATTTTCCATCTGCCTTATTTTTACAGTTGCTTCGTAGCCATTTACATTAGGCATCTGAATGTCCATAAGAATTAGATCATAATAGCCTTCTTCTGCCTGATCAAGCATATCAAAACATTCTTGACCGTCAGTGGCAAGCTCCACGAAAAAGCCTTCTTCATGCAATAACTCTATTGCAATTTCAGCATTCAGCTCATTGTCCTCTGCAAGCAAAATCCTCTTGCCTCTGATATCATCCGTATTAGGCTGTTTTTCTTGTTCTTTATATACATCTTCCTTCGATACTGTTTCCAGCGAAATTGTTACCGTAAACTTTGTACCCACTTCTTGACTGCTCTCTGCCTTAATGTTTCCGCCCATTAGCTCAATAAGTGATTTCACAATCGGAAGGCCAAGTCCTGTACCTACGACTTTATTCTCTGTTGATGTATGCTCTCTGGAAAATTCTTCAAATATATGAGGCAGATATTCTTCGCTCATTCCTATTCCTGTATCTTCACAAATAAAACAATATTGTGCCATTTTATCATCTGATGCAATCTCTTTGACTATCACATGAATAGATTTTCCGCTCGGCGTATATTTAACTGCATTACCTACGATATTCAAATAAATTTCCTGAAGCTTTGTTTTGTCACAGATGGCATACTTATGGCAGACATTAGCATCGATTGAATACTGCAGATTCTTTTTTCTTATATCTGATTCAAATACGCTGCTAACATCGTGAAAAATGGCGCTTAAATCTTCTGCCTTTAGCCTTAACGTGGCCGTTCCGCTTTCAATGCGCGCCATCTCCAAAACCTGATTTATAATCGTCATCATAAGCGCACTAGAAGATTGAATTTTTTTCAGATATTCTTTAGCCTTCTCTTCATTTTGAAGATTTTTCTCCAAAAGACCTGAAAATCCAATTATTGCATTCATCGGTGTGCGAATATCATGACTCATATTAAATAAAAATCTTGTCTTAGCTTCATTTGCATTTTTTGCCAGTTTCGCTGATCGCTGCAGCTGCTCTGCATACTGCTTCTCTTGATTGTTTTTACTAAGAACCTGATAAAAAATAGCAGCAATTAACATAGACAAAACCAATATTGTGAGGATAACTGAAAACCAATAAGATATTGTTATCCATCCAGCAGACGGCTCTATATCAAAGTACCATACTTCGTTTGGAATATTGCACTCTAGCGTCAGGCAATCTTTTGAAAGCTTTTCTTTATTTTGAGCCAACACAACCTGTTCACCTGTACTGTCATCTTTTGTCCAGATTTTATAATAAAATGAAGCTTCACTCAACTTCTCGAGCTTTAATTCATTTACAAAACGATCCCAGTCAATTACTGTAATCACAAACCCCCAAAATATACTGTCTTCGCCATCAGTTGGCTGATAGACTGGATTGAAAAGCAATGCACCCATTCCGCCCTGCCTCAATTCATAGGGACCGCCAAGTGTATATTCTTTTGTTTCTTTAGCCAAATTAGCGTCAATGCTTCGCTCATGTTCTGTCAGCAAATCAAGTCCAAACGCTTTATCGTTGTCCTCTCTGGGATAAATATATGTAATTATCCCATCTGGTGCCAGCTCAAATGCTTTTACTACATCATTTTCATTTGGAATAACACTTGCCAGCTTGGAGAATGTTTCTTCATCTAATTGATAGCCTGCATTAATAATATTTTCCATCAAATCTGAATTCACTACATATCGCTCTAACTGTGCTTTAATTCGCCTTACAGTACTTTGTGCCATATAGGCTGCTCCTGCTTTCTCTTCTTTTTCCATATAGCCAAAGATCATGCATCCAACAAGAAACAAAAGCATAAAAGAAATTAGTCCAACAACACAGCTATATTTTATTATTCTTTTTTTGGCAGTACTGTATTTTTCCATTGCTGTTACTCCCTTTGATTTTATTATACAATTATATCACGTCAGTCACTCGAAACACAAGGTTTTATTGCAAATAAAAAGCCACCAGAGATCATATCAATCTCCGATGGCTTTGATTCTTTATTCGCCCCAGACTTCTTGAGCAATTTCTTTTACAAGTGCAAGCTTTGCCCATTGCTGCTTTTCAGTAAGCTTATTTCCAATTTCACAAGAAGCAAAACCACACTGTGGACTTAAATACAGGCGCTCAAGCGGCACATATTTTGCCGCCTCGTGAATACGGTTAATTACTTTCTGTTTATCTTCAAGCTTTGGTGACTTTGTTGTAATCAAGCCCAAAACTACTTTTTTATCACCTGATACCTTCTGTAAACATTCAAAACCACCAGAACGTTCATCATCAAATTCTAGATAATAGGCATTTACATTTTCCTTTGCGAAAAGTGTCTCTGCTACACTATCATATGCACCGCTGCTTGCATATGTAGAATGGAAATTTCCTCTACATACATGTGTATTAATCACAAGATCCTTTGGAGCGCCCTCAATTGCCTTATTGTTAACATCAAGCAGCTGTTCTTTAATTTTCTCAAGACCTGCCTTTGTTGTTCCAAAAAGTACCGGTGCACTTGGATCAACAACCATTCCCCAAGAACAGTCATCAAGCTGAAGATTTCTACATCCCGCTGCGTAAATATCTTTGATAAATGCACGATATCCTTTTACAATATCTTCTGCTACCTGTTTTTGTGTGTCATAATACTTTGAAGTATTTTCCCATGCAAATGGCATAATCATCTGCTCCAAAAACTGTGCTGGTGCCGGAATAGTCAACTTTGCAACTGTATTTTCATCCTCAAATTGATTCACAAATTCAAAATGACGCAGAAACGAATGATTGTTATTGTAGGAAATCTTTCCTGTCAGGTATGTATCATCTATCATAGCTGCCTCACCGTGAAATGGCAATCCTGTTTTTGTCTTGGTGTGACCAACTCCGTTGAACTCCCAAAAGAAATCTAAATGCCATGTTGCGCGGCGAAATTCCCCATCTGTGATTACATGGTAACCTGCTGTTTTTTGTTTTGCAATCAAATCTTCAATGCAGGCATCCTCAACCTTTACCAGCTCTTGCTTTGAGATGGTTCCAGCCTCAAACTGTTTTCTTGCTTCTTTTAAAGAAAGCGGACGCAAAAAGCTTCCTACAAAATCATAGCGAAATGGTGTATTCATGGCAATCCTCCTGTATTTTATAATAAAACTCTATTATTGTTCTTAACGCTGCTATCATACAGGATTTTTTATCATTTGTATAATACCTTAATTCACTGCTAATCATAGTTTCAAACTATAGTAAACTAGTCATTAGTGCACAGTCTTGTTTGTTTAGGATGCCTGCCTGTGTAAAGAAAAGGTATATTACAGTTTGCTTTTTTCTGTTTCTTCTATATCTTCCTCTTTTGTATATTCCTCTATTTCTGTCTTTGTCACCTGCTTGATATTTTGTTTTTTCAGGCGCAGATATACAAATTCCCGAAAAATAGTGTATAACACTGACAACAGCGGAATGAAAACAAGCATTCCAACTATTCCCATAAGATTTCCACCAATCGTAACTGCCGCCAAAACCCATATTGAAGGAAGACCTACAGATTCACCAACAACATGAGGATATATCAGATTTCCCTCAATCTGCTGCAGCACAAGAAATACTATTACGAATAAAATTGCCTGTTGTGGGTTTACCATAAAGATTAAAAAGCTTCCTACTGCACATCCGATGAAGGCTCCAAAAATAGGAATTAATGCCGTAAACGCAATTAAAATTCCAATCAAAAGTGCATATGGCATTCTCAAAATACTTAACGTAACAACAAACATACTTCCTAGAATCACAGCTTCTAGACACTGGCCTGCAAGAAAGTTTGCAAATGTCCGATAAGTTAGAGAACATACTTTAAGGAAAGCGTCTGCTTTTTGTCTTGGAAGAAAAGCAAAAAATACTTTTCTGATCTGTATATGCAGCTTTTCTTTCTGAAAAAGAATATAGCAGGCAAAAGAGAACGCAATGAAAAAGGTCGCTACTCCACTGACTATGGAACCCACTGCTGACATTGTCGTATTCATCATATTTCCCGCACCGTTTCCGAGAAGGCTTATTCCCCACTTAATCGCCTGATCTGGATCAAACTCTATTTGATCTACCAGATTCATAATTTCCTGATTATTATGGAAAAACTCTCCAATCCAACTTTGCATCTGCGGAATAAAATCATTAATGCTCGTCACCAACGTTCCCATTGTCCGTGTAAGCTGCGGAATCACACCGAACATCACCAATGCGATCACACCAACTACTAATACAATAGTAAGAATCAAGCTTATCGGTCTTTTCAATTTTCTAACTATCTTATTTTTCTTTTTTACATTTTCAAAAATTTTCTTTTCCAAAAAGCTCATTGGTACATTGGTAAGAAATGCGATTGCTCCACCAAGCACAAACGGAAATATAATATCCCATATTGTTTTTAGCACACCAAGCACCACATCAAACTTCCACAAGGCGACCACAAGAAGTGCCGTAAACACAATGAGCTCCCGGATTTTTTTAATAGACATTTTACTTAGATCCATTATTTTTCCTCCTTCTGATAAAAAAAGAAACCTTTATTGCATGACAAAACATGCAATAAAAGTCTCACCAGTTCCTTGCAGTGCCGGATGTCTCCACCGTACTGACGACACTGCAAACGTATGTTTTAAAACGCAGGTTACTCCCCTTTATTAGAGGTGATTGTACAATAAAATCTGTATATTTGTCAAGCACCCCAAAACGTATACACGTCTTTCACAAAGTGCTTTTTCTTCTATATCTTACTATCTTTTTCTTGATTTTTATTTTTTGTTGCTCTACAACTTGAGCAGGTATATCCGGTAAAGATTCTTTACGAATAGCGCTCGAATTGCATTGAGAACGGCAATAATCATTACGCCTACATCGGCAAATACCGCCAGCCACATACTTGCCAGACCCAAGGCTACCAAACCATCAGAGGGACAGGAGCACCGGCTCTTTTATTGGGTACACTGGCTCAATTAGTGTCCCCGTGGTATTTCGGTATGATAACAGCTTTTATTCCAAAATGATACAGCAAAAGCTTGCTGCCAATCACTCTTACAACGGTCACTCGATGGCTGAAAATTGTAAGAGTACCTGGCACTGCGTCTTACGTATCTGCCATCTTTCTTGCTTTTTTTTCAATTTTTTTCTTTTTTATTCTTTATTGTAGCTCATTTTTCATATTTAAGCAATAAAAATAAGCCCTGCAGTTTGATCTGCAAGACTTATTTTCATTACGCCACGATCGACGCATAACGCTCACTTCCAAGCGTTTCCATCATTAACTTATATGGTGACAACTCGTTTCCTGCAATCATTGAGAAAAGTCGCGGTGTTACACCAGAAACCAATGCCACGCCCTGCTCATTCATTGTAACTGGCTGCTGACGATTTCGGCTTCCCACATTCCAGAATACGATTTCTGGAAGTTTATAGCCATATGCCTCATATCGTCTGCGTGCATTCTCAAAATTTGTTTCCGATGCATTTGTGACACACACATTAAACTCCATGTCGGAGATAATGACTAACTTGCCCGGAAGCTCCTTCTGTGGAAGCTTATTTTTAACTGCTACACACAAAATCAACTGAAATACCGCTTCAAGATTTGTGTCTGCTATTTCATCAAAGGTCAGTATATATCGAAGCTTATCAACAAATGTTTCTCCCTTTAAGCGAATCAATTGCGGACGCTCTGAAAATTCAATAAAATGATTACGAAAACGTCCTTTGTTATGTTCGGCCAAATATAACCCCAGTGAAAGAGCAACCGCTGCTGGCAAACCATAACTACTATGCATTGAGCCAGAAGTATCAACAACAGCAAGCATATCCTCATCACTGCAAAAATCTAGTAACGATGCCCATGATGCATTCAATGCATCTTTTTCACTCTTCGACATTGTTTCTAAGCTTGGGCCATTCCAATTCCAAGTCATATATGGGCGAATCAACTCATATGGTGCAACATTGTCCGCGTGAAGCGTTGCTTTTCCCTGTAAAACATTATTCAAAAACGTCATATATCGCTCTTGGTCATTGCGAATAAAAGCCTGCTTGTACTTAAACATCGCTCTGGATGGCTGTTTTTCATAGTCAAACGTATAATCACGTGTACGCAAATTATTCTCAATTATATGAATCTGCGCTCGAAGCGCGCTGAGCGCCTTACGGTAAGAAGCATCATTCATACCGAACGCTCTGGCCACTCGTTTTGCCAGATAAACCGTATCTTTGCTTGATGTGTTGACGGATGGAAGCCACTTCGCCAGAAGTGATACCTCCCCGTGTTTGTCAAGGTTCGCTAAATCATTGTCAAATTGTGCCTTCAAAAGATCCAGCATTTCCCGCTCGCAAGCTGTATCCATCAGCACCAGGTAATCGTCGTAGCGCCCATACTCTGCTATGTACGCCAGGTTTTGTCTCACTGAATATGGCTCATTTTCTGCCAGCCACGAAAGGATGACGCGAAACACTCGTCTTTCGCCTAAGCCCCCTCGGATGTCTCTGGCAAAGAACAAGATCTTCATAGCCAGATCTGCATTCTCCGCATAGGCTCGTATGAAACGCGAAACGATTTCGTCCTCGTAGCTATTACGAAGTGCCCCAATCGTTGCAAACAAATCCAGACAGTACGAATTTGTTGAGGCATAGGTGGCAGCGCCATTTTCAGTTGTCGTTATGTTGGCTTCCTGATTAATAAACTCTAACATGACAATCTCCATTCTTTTGTTGTGAAAGGGTCAAAGGGTCATGAGCGGAAAGCAATCAAATAAACACAAGACGCACACGGCTTCTTTTTTCGCCGAAAAACCTTTCTAAATAAGATTTGCTGTATGCGTCTTTTCGTTTACAGTGCTTATATTACATCAAAAGAAAAGGATTATCACGGAAAAAAAGTTGCGAACTTTCAATTTATATATTCTCTTTGCTGCATCAGACGTTTTTTCATCAGTTCTACAAAATGATTCGGCTCGACTACTCGAACCATTGGACCAAACGAGAGAATTCGTATTACCATCTCCGTTTCATCCTTCCTGTCATAATAGACGATTACACGATAATGCGTCTCGTCAAGTTTTTCTGCCTTTTTCTCAAAATGCGCAAAATGAAGAAGCACACGCTCAAGTGCCCGACGCTCATCCGTCAATTCAATTACCACATGCCTACGTCCATCTGTATTTTTATTTTCCTTATAGACTTTATAGAATGCATTACTTCTTACACAATCAATAATTCTTCCAAGATTGATACTTCCGTCAAATGGAATCCCTTCTCCAATCAATCGAAATTTATCATCCTTTTCTGAATATTCAAGATATTTGGGAGAAATTATTTTTCGAACCGGATTCCCTCTTCGATTTGTCCACTCAATCTCAAGTGGATACTCATTTTTTACTGCGTCCAAAATCATTCGAAAGTATTTTTGATACTTCTTATCCTCATAAGGATCACCGTCCGTGTATCGGTCAAACACACAGACATCCTCTGGCAAAAATAATGGCTCCACATCATCAAAATCAAATTCAGATGGTTCATCCAAAAAAAGTCGAATCCTAGGATCATTTTTAATTGCTTTCAGCCAACGTTTTTCCAATATAGTAAGTGGCATCGTCGGTGCATTTTTAATGGGCGTTGTCCCATCGGATCGTAACACTTTCCAATTTTGCTTGCGAATTGCCTGCGAAATTTCTAAGGAGCTGTCGCTAAAGGCATACTCTTTTATAATTTCTTCAATCTGTGTCGATTTGATTGGATGACTAATTGCCTTATTTATAATACAAGCAACCGTATTATAATACGCACCGTACAACTCACTAAATAGCATGCTTCTCACCACCCTTTTGTTCATTCTGATCATTTAGTCCATATAGTTCATACATTTGCCCTAAATCATTCTTAAATTGTTCTTCCAACGTTTTATTTGAAAACTGAATGTCTGTAATACGACAGATAAACGTCCGAATCCATGGAATCAGCTCATTTGCATCATAAACATCTGCCGAAAAGCGACTAGTATGTGCATCTAAATGTTCGACTATTCCACAGCGCTTTTCCCGCTCAAGCCTTTGTGGAATAAAAAGCTCATCACTTCTATAATGAACCGTGAACGTAACATGCTCCATACGTGCTTGACTTTTACTCTGTGTGCTGACACCCCAGATATGCGTCATCATATCATCCAATTTTGCTCGCAGTTCGTCAAAACGGTCACAGTCCTTTTCTGCTGCAACATCTTTTGTTTTAACCGAAAGGATGTTATCAATTCGATATGGCGAAATCGTATCAAAATGTGATACATATCCCATAAGATACTGTCTTCCATTTTGCACACTGATCATCACACGAAGAGGAACAATCGAATTTTTCGTTTTCCGTCCATTCTTTCGGTTAATCACAGTAATCGTAATGGTCTGTTTTTTTCGCATTGCATCAAAGATTTGACAGAGAATATCACTATCGAGCGTGCTCGTTATGTAGTGATGTTTAAAAGCAAAACAATCCTTATGAAGATAGTTCGTTGAAGATTCAAAACGTTCATTTTTTATCTTATCCAAGAGAAACGAACCAATCACACCACATGGTGCTGTCTCTGAAAAGAAATCTAGCAGCTTTACATCAGGAAGCTTTGCACTCTTTGCCCGTCGGTAATACACGACTTTTCCCTGTTTGCGGCTTTCTATAATGCCTTCTTCCACGTATTCCTTTAGCTTTTTGCGCAGCGTTGAAGAATCAATATCAAATGTGCCAATCTCTCCCACATAACTATTCACAGTCTCTACAAGCTCACCAAACGACACCTCTTTGTCTGGTGATGAAAGAATATCCATCAAAATAAAATGCATCGTTATATCGCCATCTGTAAAACTTTTTGCTTTCCATGCTTTGTAGAGTGGATTGTGCCGAGTTAGCCGAGTGTCAATGGAAAGGAATACATGCTTTCCCTCTGATGTCCAGTCAAACTTCATGTAATCATCCAACCAGCTTTTAATGCGACGATGCTCATCATCGTAAGAGCGAGCACTTTTATTTGTATACTCTTCTCTGCTCTTGAAACCATAGACATAGAACTCACGCATATAATCACGAATTCGATTAAAATTCTTTATCAGTTCTTTGTACGCCATCGTTTCTTCCTCTTTATCCTTTTATTTCTGACTTTTTCGATTTTGCTGATAAACACGAATTGTACCGTTTTCTATCACAAGTGCACTGAGCTTTTGACCGTAAACACAACCAGTATCCATATTTATGCAGCCCTGCTTTGGCAATTCATAAGTTTCTCCTGGAAGCAGTTGAAGCTTTGTGCTATCTGGACTGCGGTATGTTACTTCCTCTGTCTCTGTATGTCCGAAAATGACAAGCTTTCCATCATACTGACGACCATGCGCCATCTCTCGATCCCAGATCAAATCATGTATAGAATTTTCTTCTGGCTTCTCATGCACCAATCCGGCATGAACAAAAATGGCATCCTCATTCTCATAATACGGACACATTTCATAAAACCAACGAAGCTGTTTTTCCAGGTCACAGTGATGCTCCTCAAAGGAATCGAGTGTCGTCTGTCCCTGATTTCGCATCCATCTGGCATAAACCACTGGATCATAAAATGAGTTCATCATCATGTCATCATGATTGCCCAAAATCATAATACAACGCTCTCCCATCTTACGCTTCAAGCTGCGAAAGCGATCAAATACGCCAAAACTGTACGGACCACGATCCATCAAATCACCCAGGCAGATCAGTTTGTCTGCCTCTGAGTCAAATCCTGCCTGCGCAAATACACTTTCAAGTTCCTCTAAGCATCCATGAATATCTGTTACAACAATTGTTTTCATTAGTAGTTCTACTGCGGCAAGCCGCTCATCCTTTCTTTATACGATAATGCAACTTTATTTGGGTAAGACACAAAGTTTCAAAAATAGAACGATGCCTTTTTATAGTATAATGTAATCACCACAAAAACATTACGAAAGAAGGCATCGCTCTACGTATAGCAGTATACAGTATTTTACAGAAAAAGTAATCCCCAAATTGGAAAAAAATGAGAAGATTTTTTGAAGAATCAAACCAAATTCGAAAGCATTGATTGTAAGAGTACCTGGCATCATGGCTTACCAGTTTAATTTTTCCATTCTTAATTTTTCGCAGTTTCATCCGCATTGTGCGCGCAATCCTGTCCTGCATGTGCCGCCTTAAACTTGCGGTTGTTCTCTACCATCTCCTCAAATGTCACAGGGCGATAATCATTCACATCCACACCGGCATTCAGCACTCGTTCCCGGCGCTGAATTAACGGCCAATAATCTGAATTTGTGTCCGCACCCCCTACGACCATTCTAGGCTTGGTACCTATCACCATGGTCTTACACCAAATGATCCTCATTAACCAGAAGAATATCGGCACTTTCCTTTGCAA
>OCHN01002688.1_pt1 | contig 10972 bp, 4 predicted proteins | sample 1538911 | NCBI WGS metagenome assembly OCHN01 (sample SAMN04571736, study PRJEB22368) | human gut metagenome | biome: human gut; material: stool | host: Homo sapiens | place: Luxembourg | collected 2013-01-11 | reverse complement strand
ACCTCCGATAATTAATAGTTATCAATGTTTAGCCTACAATAATATTATACACCATTTCCAATATCTTTTCAATATTAACACTCAAAATACGTTACAATTTCACAAATTGGCATTCTAAATATGTGCATATCGACAAAATCTTCTCAATGATATATAATATGGATATTATACCAAAAGGAGAAATTATCAATGAATCTACAAGAAATTATTAATGTGTATATTACATTTTGCACTGAACAGAAGACTCTCAGTCTTAAAACTACTAAAGCATATCAAACAGACCTTCGGCAATTCGCCGATTATACCAATAGCATATTTGATCGTGAACATATTCAAAGTTACATAACTCAGCTCCATAAGATTTCCAAGCCCAAAACAGCAAAGCGTAAAATCGCTGCGCTGAAAGCATTTACGCATTATCTCATGGTGCAGGATATCATTTCCGCAAACCCATTTGACAAAATCGAAACTTCATTTCGAGAGCCGGTACTACTACCAAAAACAATCCCTTTCAATATAATCAGTGCAATTTTATCTTCGGCACACCACTCACTGAACCTCTGCAAGACTGATTATTCCCGAAAGTGCGTTCTTCGCGATATTGCCGTACTTGAAATTCTGTTTGCCACTGGAGCAAGGGTATCTGAAATCTGCACCCTCACTCCCGATGCCATAGATCTTGAAAACCATACGCTTAAAATTTTCGGCAAAGGCTCAAAAGAGCGAATGATCCAGATTGAAAACCCAGATGTCCTGAAATCGCTTAGCAACTACTTCATCGCTTTTCAAGATGAAATATTCACTACCGGCTTTTTCTTTGTGAATAAACTGAAGCATCGGCTGTCAGAGCAATCGGTACGGGCAATGGTCAACCGTTATGTTAACGCTGTTGGATATGACCATCACATTACTCCACACATGTTCAGACATTCATTTGCAACACTGCTTCTTGAAGAAGATGTGGATATCCGTTACATACAAAAGATCTTAGGGCACAGTTCCATTACCACAACCCAAATATACACTCATGTTGCTATGGCTAAACAGAAAGAAATTTTAGCTGTTAAGCACCCGCGTAATAAAATAAAAATCTAAATATCCATAGCGCATGTTGCAGATCCGTGATGGTCGGCTATTGTATAACCTCAAATCCAAGATCCTTGAACTTGACAATTTGCAAATTAATATTATTTAAAATTATCTCTTTATTGAGTTTAACCCCAATTTTAGATTATGTCAATGGCTTTGGGAAATATTGCGTTATATAGGGAAAAATAGTGCCGCAAGCTGAAAAAAGAGGGCATAATACAAAGTATCTGGAAAAATCACAGATTCTTTGATTTATGCCCCGATTTACAATTTAAGTGATAAAGGTCTCGCAGAACGCGTTCGCACCATCAATAACATGAGGATTTCCGATTCACTCGTTGGACATACTGTAGGTTATTGTGCAATCTGCCCCCTCTTGCAAGCCTGAGCCTTTTCATCAGTGTATGCAGCGAATATTCCATGCTTATGCCTAGTACCAGAGCTATTGTCAGTATTACCGAGATGTTTTGGCAATTCAGATGCCAATCTCGGTGTATGCTGCCAACACCATTGTGCAGATAAGCCGTTTTTTGTTGGGTGTCCTTTTGCACTCATATGTTATGAGCTAAAGTTTTATTTAAAATTGTTGTAAAATTCATCTTCATTTGCAAATTGACTTATATTTGAAAATGTTAAGCTGCTCTCCAAACATATCATGGTAACGGTGTAGCTTGAAAACGGAAAGCTCTCTTTGCAATAGCAATAAAAATTGTACAACCAGCCTAAAGACCTGGGGTCATTGCATTTGTTATCGTAGATTGTTAATCCAATGCTGCCGTCAAACTGTGAAATATCTGCATCAGGGTTGTTTTCGAAAAAATTTCTCAAGTCGGAAGCAGAATAACTAAATTCCGCCGTGATGTTTCTTGGCGCTGTAAACGGCTTGATATAAGCGTTATAAAGCTGATGTTCCGCAAATGCATACCAGAAAAAATCAGTTGCAACCCGACCATGATCGGCATAAACCGAAAATCTTATTCCGTTTCTCTCAAAAACAAATTGGTCATGTCCCGCGCCCGCGATTTTGGTCGAATTATAGTATGCACGTATGAATTTTGTGTCGGAATATGTAGAATCAACATATTCCAAAACAGCCAGCCTGTTTTTTCGAGCCGTCCACTGCCACGGTAACAACAAGTTTACGTGAAGTATCAGCACTATTCCGACCACTGTTACCACTGATACCAAAATTTTGATTAAAACTGTTTTCGTCATGTATCCCCCTCATTTTTTATATATTGTATCACAACGCTCTGCATTTGCCTGTTATTTAGTATATCGCCATGAAAATGGTTAAATGCTGTATATGAATCATAGAACGGCTTAAAAGCCAAAAAGATTGTGGCCCTTTTAAATTTAACAGACTCTATAATGGAGTTTCCGTCAACCTTAAGCCCAAACTGACTGTATAATTCCACAACATTATCACCAGATAACGGTGGAATTTTCGTTATTTGAGCCGAATATTTACGGTTCATTGCGTAGTTTATTGAATCTTCAAACTCATCAACAGTGGATGGATTTAAAGTAAACTCCACATTGTACACCATATCTGCAAATGGTGCATTCTTATACTGCGCTAATGCACCTCCTATGGCATAGTATTGTGTGCCCAAGTAAAGGTTTCCATTTAATTTAAAGGATTGATTTTCTTGAATATACCTTAATCTTTCCTTTGATTCATTCCCAGTAACCAAACTATGTATTATAGTAATTAGACCACCAAAATATGTTCCAGCAGTTGTTAAAACATTAGTAGCAAATGAATCAGTGTCTAGTTTTTGACCTGTAAATAGCGAACTGTTGGGGCTCAATTCAACATCAAGCGGCACCGCCATTCCCAATGTGTATCCCATTTGCATTGCCGTTGTGCTTAGGTATGCCATGTTAGAACCGTAATGAGGAGTGTCAATTGTAATAAGTTTGTCTACGTTGGCTGAACCATTTGTGTTACAGTTTGCACATTCATTTCCTTTAACACATTTTTCAACCTTACCCGAATCAGATAAATCAAAACAATGATTCTCAATATAATATCGGGACACGAGTCCACCATTACTATGCGCAATTAATATAAATCTCGCATTGTTGTTTAGTACATCAGATTTAGTGGCGAAGATATCACTTTCCTTTGCAAAAAGGCCGTCTGGAATAACGTCCTCTCCCTTTACACATCTTTTCAAATTGTGTATATAACCTGCTAATTTTGGGGCGTTATTTTGAGCAAAGTCCCAATTAGGATAGCTGAATGCAAATAAATTTTTATTAAATGCATAATTATATCGCGATAAATAGTAGCCCAATTTATTAGTATCTATGTCTTCGTTTTTTATAATATGTGTTGAGACATTGGAATAATAAGCCAATTCATCATCGTAGAAATTTATTTGGCTATTTTTATTATCCTCATAAGGGGGACACACATTAGTATGAAGCCCAAATGCACCATACGAACTATCTGTCCGCCCATGCAAAAGCATAATAGGATTAACAAACGGAACTAGTGGAGCCAGATCCTGTTCATCAGTATAATTATCTCCATCGCTATCCTCCCTAGTAGGATCAGAAGTAATAGGCATAACACGCATATTCAAAAAAGAGCCCTTAAAATCGCTCTCAGCCAAAGCGCCCTCAACATAGAACGGAACATCACCAAGCGCATCAATGCACTGACCCACTGTAGGCAGAACTACATTATTGTATTCATCATAGGAAAATAAACCCATTTCGCTCCACTGGTCGCCACCAACTTCTACCCAGTCAGTTAGCGTATCCTTATCAGTATCAAAACCATTATACGCATTAAGTTTTCCATCCAATTCTACCTGCTGATAGCCTGTTGCTAAAATAGCGTTGAACTTCTCCACCTCAATCAGCGGTTCTTCAAAGACATGATTGTACGCAATTTTCCCGAAGTCTGTGAATCCTTCGATCATTAATCCGCCAGTTGCCTTAGGGATCTCCGTTTGATAGCTTCCTGATTTGCGTTCATTTGAAATAAAGCTTATATTGACACCAGTTGATGTGGCATTTTTTTCAATTATCGCCTGTTCGTTTTCGGCAAATCCACTTCTATTGAAGAAGCTGTAAGAAATCGAATATATATCAAAAATATAGTTATTCGTACCCCTGCTCTGATATGACATCATCTTAACGCCATCAGACACAACAAGGCAATTGAAATCCACATCGTCCTTATCTTCTGTTCCGACATAGTTTACAAGATTAATTTCGTCCAGAGCAATCTTCAGTTCCTCTGACGATGTATAATATCCAACATATTCACAACTCTGAGAATCTTCGCCCAGGTCAGAATTCGCCTGTACACAAATAGTTATTCCTATTCTCTTATTATTGTCCTCAGCGTTTGACATGAACGCAATGATCTCATTCTTTATGTTCTCAAGCTGATCCTCGGTGATAACGTCCTTACGTGTGTCTATAATAAAGCAGATATTATATCCGTCGTTAACTCCGGCATACATCTGCATCTCGACCTGCTCCGTCTGCGAACCATCAGGATTTACCCCGAATGTTTGCAGCAGCACTTCCATATCCAGCACGCAGTAAGTCCCCAGTTCGTCTGTTTCAGCGAACAGGGTATTATTCTCCTCATCGAACTCAGTCGCAACGGGGAGGAGCATATTTAATTCTTCAAAGTACCTGAATATATTATACCGCTTTATTCCCTGTAAGTCAACACAATTTTTCGCGTATTCGCTGCCCTCGTTGGAGATATAGCTTTCCCCTATCTCATAGGTCAGCTTTACCTTTTCAACGTCGCCGCCGTAATAGCTCAGGGATACAGCTCCGCCAAGGCGGGCGTCGCTTTCGGTTATCGCAGAATATATACTGCTGCCTGCAATAAGATTCTGGGCGTTTCCGGACGCAGTTATCTCCAGTGAAAGCTCATAGGGGGAATCCTCGGTATTGACGCGCTCCATGACCTCGCTGTCGGCAGATATCGTCTGCTTTACCTTGTACTCAGCGTCAGGCACGCCAAAGGTCTCGGGATCGTTTGGATCAAGCCCGAGTGTAATTTCATCGCCGTCATTCAGGGTATCGCCATCGCTGTCAGCTTTCAGCGGGTCAGTATTATGCTTATTTATCTCGTCATAGTCGGACAAACCGTCGCCGTCTGTATCGGCAGAATTGGGGTCTGTTCCCAGCGCAAGTTCTTCTGAGTTAGTCAGTCCGTCCTTATCGTTGTCGCTGTCTGCGTCATTTACGCCGTCCTCATCAGTGTCATACTTCAGAGAATTTGTACCGGTTTTATAGATCTCATCGTAATCAGACAGACCATCTCCGTCTGTGTCAGCATTTTCAGGGTCTGTTCCATAGATCTTTTCTGCGTAGTCGGGAAGTCCATCGTTATCGGAATCAAGCCATGTGCAGGCATATCCGTCCTCGCTTGCAGCAACAATAAACGGCTCTGATTCTATCATGCCGTCTGCTGTCTGCTGACTTACTTTTATGTATTTAATAACGAAATCTTCAGTTATCGTAAACTCATAGAAATCACCGTCGGTTACTTCAGCAAGCTTTTTCCAGCCGTTTCCGTCCGTGTTTTCGTGTATCGACACTGCGCCCTCGGCGGTAGAATACCAGTATACCTTGATAGAATTTTCCTCAGAAAGATACTCACCAAAGCACAGGATTGTATTTTCGTCCCGTTCAGCAGGATCAGGATCAACGGGTTCTTCTGTTTCGTTGGTTTCCTCGGTAGTAGGCTCCGGTTCATCGCCGGTAGAAGGTTCGGTAGTTTCATGAGAAGGCGCTTCTTCGGTTTCAGTAGGAGGCTCAGGCTGTGTATGCTCGGTATCAATAACGATAGATGTGAGCTTAAAATCAGAAAGAACAGGAGTTTCTCCTGAAGCAATTACTCCCTGAAAGCTGAACACCTTCTCACCGCCAACTGGTATAGGGGTGGTTGTTATATCATTCTCGACCTTAAAGCTGCAGTCATCTGTGTAAAGTAAATTTGCATTCCAAATCGTAGAAATATCAAAATTGCCATTAAAAGAAAGCTTCCATGCTTCAAGCGGCTTGTCGGAAGTATTTTTTACAGTAACGGCAGCGATGAAGCCATCTCCCCAGTTATTCTGGATCTCATAGCTTATCTCCGCGGACTCAGTGGAATCCGCAGTTCTGCTGCACAGGGAAATATCCTCAGGAAGAGAGAGATCCTCTCCCTGAAGCATGAAGCCAAATTCTACAGTAGCATTCGGAATAATCTCGTAATTATAGCCATTGTTGCGAATAACGCACAGCTTGCCGTCATTTTTGCATACATCGGCATTCCAGATGTTCGTGATTTCGCCGGCATTGTCGAACATTACCGCCCAGTTGCGGAGAGTTTCCTCGCCGTCATTGGTGATGGACACGGAGATCTGCTGATTTCCACTCCATTCGTTGGTTATGCTGTAGGTTATTGTGCAATTTTCGCTCTGATACGCACGGGATTTTTCTCCGCCGTATGCTGCGAAGGTCTCCATGCTTATGCCTAGTACCATGGCTATTGTCAGTATTACCGAGATTATTCTTTTCATAAGGTCCTTCCTTTATGTAATAGGATTTATTCTGTATTTCTTAATCGTCGATTTCGCGGAACGAATAATAGATTATGCCTTCTATCTTCTGGCCTTTTTCCAGAGTCCTGAGAGTCACAAGGTCAACATTATGGCTGACTGTTACAGGCAGGTATACCGTACTTTGGGTTTCGGATTTTGAATCGTCTGACCATTCTATTTTCTCAATCAGACCGCTTGGATACTTGAGAACGATATATTCGGCATCGTTAAATTCTTCCTTATCTTTCATCGTTACGCAAACATCATACAGGGTGTTGTTATACTTATCTTCGTCGAGTGATGAGGCATTTGTTAGCGTGAACTTTGACACGCCATACCTGTTTTCGTAAATATCGAATACCAGAGAATCCTTTACAGAAACAGTAATAGTATCTGAAAAAACTGCTGTGATCGGCACGTCAAAAGGAGTCAGTGTTCCCGTGAAATTGACAGACACATTGTGAGTTCCTTGGGTTGTTCCCTTTACCAGCCACGAAACAGTAACTGTATTTCCACCGCTGACCGTTGGCATAGTTTTTATCATAGGAACTGTAGAGTCGCCTAATTCCAAACCTTCAGGAAGAAACAGCTCAGCCACAGGATCAATTATATCAAATCCTTCAGGAGAGTTATTAGTGAAGGATATTGAAACATTATAGAAATCCTTTAACCAAGAATATTCTGTTACTGACAGGCAAACTAATGTCTTTATCGGAGTAACAGTATCAGGATATGATGTACCCTGATTTCCAGAGGTCTGATCAAGACCGGTTTTCAGCGTTGTTACCTGAGTGCGTCTTGTGATCGTTCCCTGATCAGTTGAGGTTTTGCTTTCATTTTCAATTTTGTAGGATTTCTTAAAATCCTTATTTCCACTGATGTCAAGAAATTCGCCGTCCTGATTAACAGTAACATGGAAATTCCTTAAAATCGTATCTCCTGAAACCGTTGCGTCAGTTTTTTCACTGACTACATCCATTTTGATTTCATAGACATATCGGTTGCTTGGATCTTTTGTGTCGATACCCAGATCCTTTATCTGTTCGATATCCAGCTCTTTTATATCGAATTTTGCAGAAACGATCTCACTGGCGGAAAGAACTACTTTTTCTGCGCTGCTACCCGTCTGAATTCCCGCAAGTGTGATGTTCTGTTTTGCTGGAAGATAGCCATCGGCATAGAAATAAAATTCATATGAACCGGCCTTTGCAACAATTGGTATCACTCCATTGCCGTCCGCAAAGAATTTATTTACAGAAAACTTGTCCGAATCAACAAGCGCTGTTGCATTCGCTATCGGCTTGCCTGAAGCGTCCACGACTTTAATCTCAGATATGCTGTGATCTGAGCCATAAACAGTTATCTCTGAAGAATCTGTATTGGTATTGCCAGATTCATCAGTTACAGTTAAGGATACTGTATATATGCCGCCCTTAGCATACTTATGGGTCGCTTCCATTCCTTCGTCGGTTTTTCCATCTCCAAAATCCCAAGTATACTTGACGAGTTTATTGTTATCCCATGACTTTCTGCCGTCAAAGGATAACTCATATCCAACCAGCGTTACAGAATTAAAATTTGCACTTGCGACAGGATTGATCTGGTCTTTTCCTGTCTTTATCGTAATGGTGTTACTTTCAGCGGAATATGAATTCGAATCACGCGCAACAACCTTGTATGAATAATCAGTCACTGGCTGCAATCCGGTGATATTACAACTCAGAGCATCATACTTTGTTGACGTGATACGATTCTCATTTCCAGACTCATCAACCTGATATATAGTATAGTATACGTCAGAATTATTGGAAGCCGCCGTCCAGCTAAGAATAACACCACAGCCGTCACCCTTTGCCTTAACGTCAAATTCAGAAAGCTCATTTGCATAATATGCAAAATGATACTCATTGACGTTTTCATTTCCAAAAGCATCAATTAAGGTCGTCTTGACACAATATGTTCCGCTGGTTTCAAGATGATCCGACATATCTATATTAACATTCTGTATCTTCTGACTGAGTTTTTGCTCCAGTATCTTTTCCCATTCATCTGATGATGGTGACTTAATCTCAACTTTCACAGACGAAAGCAAGACATCATCGGCACACTGGATAGTCAAGACCTTATTATTATCCGTAAGATTTGATGTTTTAAGCACGGATTCAGGCGCATTCTCGTCCTCTCCAGCCACAAGAGTTATCGGGGCGCTTGCCTCTGAAACATTCCCACTGGTGTCAATGGCAATAACGTAATATGAGTATTTTTCGCCTGCGAATACGGCAGTATCAACATATTGATTGTCAGCAGTTGTCCTTAACAGCTGGTCATTCTTATATATTTTATATTGCGAAATGCCTATGTTATCCTCTGAGTCCCACTCAAATGAGATGCTGGCACTTGTTATTTCATTAATCGACAGAACGGGTTTCCGGGGAGGCATATTATCTATGAAAACACTTTCGCTGAACATTGATGTATTGCCCTCATTATCAAAGGCTTCAACATAATATTCATGATAACCTGGCTTAACATTAAGATCTTTGTAGGAAGTTCCGGAAACTGTATCAATAATCTCCCCATTGCGATAAATGTTGTAACCATCCACCCGAACATTATCGCTGGAAGCAATCCAAGTAGCATAGATACTTCCGTCTTCCCTTATCTTAACAACAAGTCCCGTTGGCGTGGTAGGAGCATACTGATCCACATTGGTGTAAGCAATGAGCGAGGAACTGTTTTCAGATCTACTTCCTCCGACATCAACTGCAACTATGTAATACTCATATTTTGTATGAGAAGTTAGGTCATTATCTATATATTCGGTTTTTGTAGTTGTGCCAACAAGTTCTCCATTTCTATAAACCTGATAACAGAAAATATCCTTAAATCCGATTGAAGAATTCCATTTTAGAACGATAGATGTCGAAGTTGACCGTACAAAAGTTAAATCGTAAGGAGCAGTGGGAGGGGTAGGTTCATCGTAATTTTCAATAAGATCGTTCCACTTGGTATTGGAGAACACATATCCAGTATCAATTGGCTTCGTAATTTCTACAACATTAAACTGCGAATCAGTGCTGTCAAAAGAAACAGTCTGCAGACCCTCTCCGCTGAGAATTACCTTGTGAGTACCGGAAGCATAGAAATTATTGCTGTAGCCATAAAACTTTTGAGTGAAATTGCCCTTGAGCTCCAGTGTTCCTGCTGTTAGAGTGCTGCAAGAATAATACGTATTTATATAGAAATCTCCGCCAACGCACACATAATCCTCGGCATTCTTCATGGTAAGATATCCATGGCTGTATTCCTTGTTTGCATGACAAAGATTGAAATCTCCCAGTATGTTTAATCTACCCTTGTTTATATTTACATACGCATTACTATAGCTACGGCTCACCCATACGTTTCCTGCGACCGTCATACTGTGTCCGTTAAGGTTCAGCGTGCCGCTGTCAATGTTGACAGTTCCGCCCACATTCACATCACCGGAAAGGGTAATATTGCTGCTTTCAACAATATCTCCTCCGATTTCCAGACCATCCGGCAAGCTTCTGTTTTCTACCAGACTTATACCATAGTTCCATGCGTTGTCTGCAAACTCAGTAGACGCAGCTATTTTAATGTTTGTGCTGTTCGAAACTAGAGCGTCAGTATTATACAGTTTTCCAACTACATAAACCTGAGTTGCAATATTTACGCCGTCCTCCGATGTGTTCTCAATTTTGAGATCGTTTATTCTGGAATAATCCCTGTTGTTATTCGCAATGCTTATTGTCTGCTTGGCTGTACCATTCAGCACTGTAGTGTGAGTTCCGGTGGTGAGGAAATTGTAATAATTTCCGCCATTCTGAATGAGATCTCCACCAACTTCAAGCGTACCAGCTGACAGAATTCCATTGTGAGATCTGTTTGACTGCATAACGAAACTGCCGGCAACCTTTACAGTGTCAGCTTCATTCGTCATATTGAGCGTACCTGTGCTGTTCACATAGCCGCCATTGTTCAATGCCTGGAGTCTGTAATCTCCCTGAACGCTCAGTTCACCGCCGTTTATCTTGACTTCGCCGCCGGACTGGATAAGGTTTCCAGTAACGGTCAGTTTGTGTCCGTTAAGATCAAGCGAACCTCTTGCCAGGTTGAGGTCTCCCTCTATTACCTGATCTTCCTCAAGCGTCCAGCCGGATTTTTCACCGTTGGCAAATGTTACGTTACAGCCGTTCTCGTTAAGCTCAATTACTGTTGCTGCTGTTGCGAATACAACGCCATCTTCCGAGAAGTTCTTTACATCTACAACATTAAACTGCGAATCAGTG
>OCHN01002684.1_pt1 | contig 10999 bp, 7 predicted proteins | sample 1538911 | NCBI WGS metagenome assembly OCHN01 (sample SAMN04571736, study PRJEB22368) | human gut metagenome | biome: human gut; material: stool | host: Homo sapiens | place: Luxembourg | collected 2013-01-11 | reverse complement strand
CTCAGCATATTCAGTGAACTCAATAACCTTAAGAACATATCCATGCTTCCTGAGTTCTCCGCGGTCTGCGGAATCTCCCAATCGGAACTTGAACGTGTTTTCCCTGAGCAGATAGAGGCACTCGCGAAGGCTGAAGGCGTGAGTAGAGAGAGGGCGCTGGAACTTCTGAAAGAAAACTATGACGGTTATCATTTCTGTGCAGGTTCCGAGGATATATATAATCCGTTCAGCCTGCTTAACGCGTTCTCCGACAGACGTTTCGGAAAATATTGGTTTGAGACGGCCACTCCGACATATCTGATAGAGAGGCTCGAAGCCGATTGACGAGCGGGATCTTGACAAGATGGAGTATGTTTCTCTAAATGAGTTCAATGTCTCTCCGGAGCTTACGGACAATCCGATACCTCTTCTCTATCAGACTGGCTATCTTACTATCAAGGACTATGACAGGGAACTTGACAGTTATACGCTCGGATATCCGAACAAAGAAGTGCGCTCGGGATTTCTGGACTCGTTGCTGGCTGGTTACAATGGAAACAACCCGTCAGGAGCCTCATTCGTGATTCGTTTCAATGCTGCATTGAGGAAGGGCGATATTGACGAGGCGTTGTCTAGGATGCAATCGTTTCTCGCAGGGATGCCGAACGACCTTGAAAATAAGACAGAGAAGCACTACCAGACGATTATTTATCTGATTTTCTCCCTGTTGGGCTACCATATTCGCACGGAAGAAAAATCCGCTGTGGGGCGTGCTGATGCAGTATGCTGGACGGATGACTCAATCTTTGTGTTTGAATTCAAGGTTGACAGCACTGCGGAAGCAGCTCTGAAACAGATTGACGACAAAGGTTATATGATTCCGTATCGCTTCGAGGACGGAAAAAGGCTTGTGAAAATAGGGGTGAACATATCCACCGTGACAAGAACCATAGACGGCTGGTCGGTTGATTTCTGTTCCTGACTTACGGTAGCGGCGACAATATGGTAAGCGTCTCCGCGGATGCGTGTTAACGCGTTTTTTGTGGTTCCGTACTTTTGCCCATGGAAATCTCAAGAACAGATTAACATTGAAACAAAAGGTAAGTGTCTCCGCAGTTGTAGTGCAACCTGCAAGTTGCTGTGTATCAGCTGTTTAGCCGAAATCAGAGTTGCGGTTTTTACAACTCTGAAAATGCCTAAAGCGCTGATAGCCAGCGGAATACGCGTTGAGCATCCTGGCTGGAGTAAACCACCTCCCTCATTATGAGTCCACCCGAAGCTCGCGCTGAAAGTGGTCGAGGGAGTCTTCTGCTGTTCTGTGCGAGTGCGATCGACCAAACGTCGGAGACGTATATTCTCCCTGGGGAGAAGTCACGCCAGAGACAGAGGTGAACGAAAGCCGGGAGGCCCGAGCTCGCACTGAAAAGTGGTTGAGGGAGCCTACTGTCGTTCTGTGATAGTGCGAGCGACCAAACGTCGGAGACGTATATTCTCCCTGGAGAGAAGTCACGCCAGTGACAGAGGGGAGTGAAGCCGGGAGGCCCGAGCTCGCACAGAAAGTGGTCGAGGGAGTCTTCTGCTGTTCTGTGCGAGTGCGAGCGACCAAACGTCGGAGACGTATGTTCTCCCTCGGGAGATGTCACGAAGTGACAGAGGGGTAAGAGGACTCACGGAGTCCCGAAGCTCGCACAGAAAAAGCCGTGGGAATTCCCACGGCCTCTTTCAGTGCGAGCGAAGGGACTCGAACCCATACGCACGAAGGCACCAGATCCTAAGTCTGGCTTGGCTACCAATTACAACACGCTCGCAAAACCCTTCGGAAGACTCATAACATTAAGCCCATCGCTGAAGTCGGCCTTTTGGAAGCTGCCTACTTCTGTGTCCGAAAGGATTACAAAGTTATGTATATTTTTCAAAAATCCAAAACAACCGGCATCAGGACAATCTCAAAAGCAGTCATTGACCTAATCCAATACCGGAGAAAAGTCGCGGATATACCCTAACCGAACAGGCTCCTGTGAAGCAGAGAGACCACCTTGTCGAGAGCGGTGCGGTCCACCACGAAACTGATGTTGACATAGGACGCGCCTTGCGAGATCATATAGATACGGTAGTCGCTCAGAGGAGCGAACGTCTTCTCGAGAATGCCTGTCACATTGTCTAAGTTCTTGCCGATTACACTCACCTGGGCCTTGTCGCGGTCCACATAAACATCGGCGAAAGACGAAAGTTCGCGGATGACATTGTCCACATTCTGGGACGCATCCACCGTAACTGAAATATTGGCCTCCGACGTGCTTATCAGATCCACAGACACATTGTTCCGGCTGAAGATTTCAAACACGCTCATAAGGAAGCCGGCAACATTGATCATCTTCGTGGAGAAGATGTTGATTACCAATATGTTCTCCTTGCTGGACACGGATTTCACACCATCGTCGATAAACGAATTCTGAAGAATTACAGTTCCCTTGCCGTCCGGATTTATGGAATTCAGCACGTATATCGGAATGTTCTTCTTCACCGCCGGCTCGATAGTCATCGGATGCAGCACCTTGGCACCGAAATGCGCCATCTCGGCAGCCTCCTCGAACGAAATGCGCTCAAGACTCCGTGTGCCCTCCACCTTTCTCGGATCCGCAGTCTTGACACCGTCCACATCCGTCCAGATTTCGATTCGCTGTGCCCCGACAGCCATTCCTATCAATGATGCCGTATAGTCAGAACCACCTCTGCCGAGCACAGTCGGCTCTCCGTCTTCCGTGGCGGAAACGAATCCCTGAGTTATAACGGCCTCGCAGTCAGTGTAATGAGAAGAAACCTCAGCATTGACCTTAATCGAGATCAGGTCCTGTTTCGGCTCGCCCTTCAGGAAATCGGCATTGGTGATGATCATCTTGCGCGAATCCATAAGGCGGGTGCTGATGCCCCTCGCGTTCATCGCGCAGCAGATGATGTTGGACGACAGATACTCGCCGTTGCCGATGATGACGGCCTTGCTCCTGTCCGAAAGCTCTCCAAGCGCGCATACCGCCTCAATGAAATGTGAAAGCTTGTCACAAATTTCATTGACCCGCCTCTGCGCATCCTCCAGAATACTTTCCTTGTCAATGCTATCCGACTGACTTATAAGTTCTTCAGCCAGAGTGAGATGCCTGCTTCTGAGCTGCTCAAGCAAGGCCGAGGCCTCTTCAAAATCACGTTTCTTCGCCTCATCTGATATGCGGTAGAGCAGGTCCGTCACTTTGGACAATGCTGACACTACCACGACAGGGCGTTCCGGAAGCCTTTTTCGGATAATTTCTATTGTGCGCGAAATCGCAGCGCAATCAGCGACGGACGTGCCGCCGAATTTCATCACTATCATATTCCAGTTCGTTTTGGAATCTGTCCTGAAATCATTTCAAAACAGTTTCTTGTTATTGTCAACCATTACCTTTCCGCCGAGCAGAACCTTGTTTATAAAAGGCGAGCGATAGCAGTAAGGAATCCAGGTCAATGAAGGTATCTTATTGGTAATTATAACATTGGCTTTCTTGCCGACCGTAATCGATCCGGCCTCGCCTTCCACGCCCATAGCATAAGCGGAATTCAGCGTGCACGCATTGAACGACTGTATCGGCGTCAGCCTCATCTGGATACATCCGAGCGACATGACAAACCGCATGTCTCCACAAGGGGAAGAGCCCGGATTATAGTCTGATGCCAATGCAAGTCCCAGTCCCGAGTCAATGAAATCCAGGGCCTTGCCGTATTGCATCCTGAGGAAGAAAGAAGCGCCAGGAAGCATTGTCGGCATCGTGTCAGGAGCGTCGGCGAGAGAGCGTATCTCATCATCAGTCGTGCTCTCGAGGTGGTCCACAGAAAGGGCATTGTGCTTCACGCCCACCTGTACGCCGCCCGAAACCGCAAGCTGGTTCGCATGAAGCTTCGCACGCATTCCATATTTCTCACCGGCGGAAAGAATCCTGTCAGTCTGCTCCGGAGTGAAGAAATTTTCCTCGCAGAAAACGTCAATGAAATCCGCAAGCTCCTCTGCGCTTACCGCCGGGACCATCTCCTCACAGACAAGTTTCACATAGTCCTCCTGCCTTCCGGCATAGGCGCGTCCCACAGCGTGAGCCCCGAGAAAAGTGGATTTAATTATAGCAGGAGACGATTCCTTGATACGTCTTATCACCCTGAGTATCTTAAGTTCATCCTCAGTCGAGAGCCCATAGCCGCTTTTTATCTCAATGGCACCAGTACCTGCTGCAATCATCTCATTCACCCTGACCATCGCCTGTGAGTACAGCTCATCTTCCGAAGTCCTGTGGAGCAGGTCTGCAGAATTCAGGATGCCACCTCCGTTTGCCGCAATCTGTGCATAGGAAAGCCCCTCGATCTTGTCCAGGAATTCCCGTTCACGGCTTCCTGCAAAGACAATGTGAGTGTGGGAGTCACAGAAGCAGGGCAATACCATACCTCCCTCAGCGTCAATGACTTCGCAGCTGTAAGGGCAGTCGGACATTGGCCCGAAACCGGAAATGAGCCCGTCTTCGATCAGAAGCCAGGCATTGTCCAATGTTCCGGTCACCGACATCTCCACTCCCGCCTTGCGGCGAGTCTGCTGGTCTGTGATGCCGACGATCTGTCCTATATTCTTTATGAGAGTCCTCATAGCATGTTGGCCTCGTTGCGGATAAATTCAATGCTCTTCATGATGAGAGGGTGCATGTATGTATCCACATCCACGAACGGAACGACTTTGCGGTAAGACTCCAACAGTTTTTCGATGGCAGGAGATGACTTGCCCGGACGGCGGAACTCAAGCGCCTGCGCTGCATTGAACAGCTCGATGGCGAGAACGGTCTCCACATTGTCCATCACGCGGACCAGCTTCGTGGCAGAGTTTGAACCCATGCTCACGTGGTCCTCCTGTCCCTGGGAAGAAGGGATGGAATCGCATGAAGCAGGCCAGCAGAGCATCTTGTTCTGGCTCACGATAGATGCGGCCGTGTACTGAGGAATCATGAATCCGCTGTTCAGACCAGGTTTTGCAACCAGGAACATAGGCAGGCCTCTCTGACCGCTGATAAGTTTGTAAATACGTCTCTCTGAGATATTTGCAAGCTCTGACATGGCGATTGCCAATGTGTCCATAGGAATCGCGATAGGCTCACCGTGGAAGTTTCCTGCAGAGATGATCATATCCTCGTCAGGGAAAACGTTAGGGTTGTCGGTGGCACTGTTGATTTCATTGCCGATGACCGATTCCACATATCTGATGTTGTCTTTCACGGCTCCGTGGACCTGCGGGATGCAGCGGAACGAATACGGGTCCTGGACGTGCTGCTTAGGACGGCGGATCAGTTCGCTGCCCTCAAGCAGACTGAGAAATGCGTCAGCCGTCTCCATTTGCCCCTTGTGCCTGCGCAGAAGGTGAGTGAGCTCGTAGAAAGGCTCGATGCGGCCGTCGAAAGCCTCCAGTGACATTGCCCCGATGCAGTCAGCCCAACGTGAAAGGCGCTGGCTCTTGAGCAGTGCCCAAACGGCGTGCGCACTCATGAACTGAGTTCCGTTCAGCAGGGCGAGGCCTTCTTTGGACTGTAGTCTGATAGGCTCCCAGCCGAGTTCCTGCCAGACGTCTGCAGCAGAGCGGACTTCACCGTGATAAAGGACCTCACCCATTCCGATAATCGGAAGGCAGAGATGGGCGAGCGGTGCCAGGTCTCCCGAAGCGCCGAGCGAACCCTGCTGATAGACAACAGGAAGAATGTCGTTGTTGAACATGTCCATAAGCCTTCCGATGGTGGCAAGCTGCACTCCGGAATGACCGTAAGAGAGCGACTGCACCTTCAGGAGCAGCATCAGTTTCACGATTTCCGGACGTACCGTGTCGCCGGTTCCGCAGGCGTGGGACATCACCAGATTGTGCTGCAGCTGCGAAAGGTCCTCCTCAGGAATCGTGATGTTGCACAGCGAGCCGAACCCGGTGGTGACACCATAGACAGGCCTGCCGATATCTTCCATCTTGCTGTCCAGGTACTCACGGCATTTGAGGACCTGCTTCTCCGACTCTTCAGAAAGGGTTATGGTTTCATTATGGTCAATGATTTCCTTTATTTTCCATAATGTCAATGTGTCATTTGAAATTTTATGTGACATGAAAGCGAATTTTAAAATTTGGACAATGTCTTCTGTATCAATGAGTCATCTGCATTGACAGGAACAGTGACTCTGAGCGACGGGGTGCGTCCCTCCTCTCTTTCGATGGCGTGCAGGGCTCCTTCATTGCGGGCCCAGCTGCGACGTGCGATACCGTTGTTCACATCCCAGAAAAGCATGTTGGTAATATGCCTTGCAGAATCGTCGGAACCGTCAACGACCATGCCGAAGCCGCCGTTGATGACCTCGCCCCAGCCTACGCCGCCTCCGTTGTGGATCGAAACCCAGGTGGCGCCGCGGAAAGAATCGCCGATGACATTCTGGATGGCCATGTCGGCCGTAAACTGAGAACCGTCATAGATGTTGGAAGTCTCACGGAAAGGAGAATCTGTGCCGGAAACATCATGGTGGTCGCGTCCGAGCACGACAGGAGCGGAAATTTCGCCGTTTCTCACAGCTTCGTTGAAGGCCAATGCAATCTTCGTCCTGCCTTCACAGTCCGCATAGAGAATTCGTGCCTGGGAACCTACCACGAGATGGTTCTTGCCAGCTTCCTCTATCCAGTGTATATTGTCACGGAGCTGGCCCTGAATCTCTTCCGGCGCCTCTGCAAGTTCCTCGGACAATATCTTGACTGCGATTTCGTCTGTCTTGGCGAGGTCCTCCGGCTTTTGGGACATACATACCCATCTGAACGGACCGAACCCGTAGTCGAAATAAAGCGGGCCCATAATGTCCTGGACATAAGAAGGATAGCGGAAGCCTCCCTCCTCGTTCATGATGTCTGCGCCGGCACGTGAAGACTCCAGCAGGAATGCATTGCCATAATCGAAGAAATACATTCCCTTGGCCGTAAGCCTGTTGATGGCTGCGACCTGACGTCTCAACGACTCTCTTACGCACTCCTTGAAGCGCTCAGGCTCTTCAGCCATCATCACCTTGGACTCCTCGAGAGAGTAGCCGGCCGGATAATAGCCGCCGGCCCACGGATTGTGCAGTGAAGTCTGGTCGGAGCCGAGATTTACGTCAATGTCTTCTTCAGCAAGCCTTTCCCAGAGGTCCACCACATTGCCGACATAGGCCATTGACACTACCTCCTTGTCATTCACGGCTTTGCGGATGCGCGGGATGAGCTCGTCGAGACTCTCGTGAAGCTCGTCCACCCAGCCCTGGTCATAGCGCTTGCGGGCTGCGAGCGGGTTGATTTCCGCCACCACGCTTACCACGCCGGCGATATCTCCGGCCTTAGGCTGTGCTCCTGACATGCCGCCAAGTCCCGCAGTCACGAAAAGAAGACCTTTCATGTTCTCGCGGCTTCCGTCAATGCCCTTGGCCTGCAGCTGTTTACGGGCTGCGTTCATGACAGTTATCGTGGTTCCGTGGACAATTCCCTGCGGACCTATGTACATATAGGAGCCGGCCGTCATCTGACCGTACTGCGAAACGCCCAAAGCATTGAACCTCTCCCAATCATCAGGCTTGGAGTAGTTCGGAATGACCATACCGTTCGTCACCACTACGCGCGGAGCATCCTTGTGGCTCGGGAAAAGTCCCATAGGATGGCCTGAGTACATCGACAATGTCTGCTCGTCAGTCATCTCCGCGAGATATTTCATAGTCAGTCGGTACTGTGCCCAGTTCTGGAAAACAGCACCATTTCCGCCGTAGGTGATGAGCTCGTGCGGATGCTGAGCGACGCGCGGGTCCAGGTTGTTCTGAATCATTGCCATAATCGCGGCAGCCTGACGACTCTTTGCCGGATATTTGTCTATAGGACGGGCAAACATCTGGTAATCAGGGCGGAACCTGTACATGTAGATTCTTCCGTAGTCGTGCAGCTCCTGGGCGAACTCTTCCGCCAATACAGCGTGGAACTTGACCGGGAAGTATCGGAGCGCATTCTTCAGCGCGAGCGCCTTCTCTTTGTCGGTGAGAATGTCCTTGCGTCTTGGTGCATGGTTCACGGACGCGTCATACGGTTTTTTCTCGGGCAGTTCTGCAGGGATGCCTTCGAGAATCTGTTTCTGGAAATCAGTCATATCTTATTGTCCTATGTTCTTGTTAACTTCAGCAAGTACCTCAGCCTCAGCCGCTACAGCCTCCGCTTCGATTCTTGCGGCCTCGTCGGTAAGTTCCGCGGCCAATGCCCTGTCTTTCAGGCCGGCAGCATTGATTCTTACATTCAAATGGGCGCCTCTTACAGCGGCGAGGGCGGCAATCGCGCCGACACCAGCGTCAGAAGCGGATGCCGGGTTGCCGATACGTGCCATGGCCAATGCCACAGGCATCGCCTCCATCGCTGTCTGCATCGTCTTGAGCGGCACTCTGCTGGCATAGAGAGTAGCCTTTTCCATCGCCTCGGCGCGTGCTGCCTTTTCCTCCTCAGTACCCTTAGGCATGGAGAATACATCCATGATTTTCGCGAATGCCTCAGTATCTTCATCTACCAGTCTGAGCAGCCTTTCCATCACATCCTGGCCTCTTTCTGCCCAGTCGGAAAACTCCTTCCACCTGTCGTCCCAGCCACGTTTGTGGGCGGACAGATTGGCAACCATAGTGCCCAGAGCCGCAGCGAGAGCACCCATGTATGCGGATACGGAACCGCCGCCCGGAGCAGCTGACTCAGAAGCCGTTTCACGGGCAAATCCCTTTACGCTCATCCTCACCAGACGCTCTTTGCGGGCCTGGACTTCCTCGTCCGTCATCAGGTATTCGATAACCTTCTCTTTCGGGTTGAATGGCTTCAAGTCGTTGAGGCCCAATGATTTGACTGCTATCTTGATAAGCTCTTCCTCAGGCACGCCGAGAGAACGCTGCTGTTTTTCCAAGTAGAATTTGCCGGCATCCACCAGCACCCTCTTAGGCACGAGGCCCACAATCTCGGTTCCCGTAACCCTCAGACCTCTGGCAGCAGCGGCCCTGCATACTTCCTCGAAGGCCACATGCAGCGGAGTCACGTTCATATCCGTAATGTTCATGGAAACCTGGGCGATACCATATTCCTCTATAAACCAGCCGATTGCCTTGCATCCTTTGAGCGTTCCCGGAATCCATACGGTCTTGCCTGCCTCGTCCTTGATGATTTTTCCGGTCAGGCTTCCTCCTTCACGTGCAGGACGGCCCTTCTCCCTCACGTCGAAAGCCACCGCCATCGCACGACGCGTGGAAGTGGTGTTGAGGTTGAAATTCACGGCGATCAGGAAATCCCTCGCTCCGACATTGCTGGCGCCGGCCTTCGCAACAGTCTCCGTATATGCCTCAGGCCCGAAATCAGGCTTTCTTTCCGGGTCAATGACTTTTTCCGGCAGGGCTTCATATTCTCCCGCACGGCATACTGCAAGGTTCTTTCTTTCAGGCTTGTAGGCCGCAGCCTCATAACAGTAGCACGGGATGCCGAGTTCATTGTAGATGCGCTTGGCAAGTCCTCTGGCAAGCTCTCCGCATTCCTCAAGAGTTATACCTGCAACCGGTACGAGCGGAAGCACATCAGTAGCTCCTGAACGTGGATGCGCACCATGATGATGGCGCATGTCGATCAGCTCGGCAGCCTTTTTCTCTCCCTGGAAAGCAGCTTCGAGAACAGCTTCCGGACTTCCCACGAATGTCACCACAGTCCTGTTGGTAGCTTCGCCCGGATCGACGTCCAGCACTTTTACGGATTCTTCGCCGCGCTCGGTAACGACCTTGGTATCAGCCACTGCCGCGACGATCTGGTCAATGATTTCTTTGTTCCGTCCCTCACTGTAGTTAGGTACGCATTCAATGATTCTGTCCATATCTTATTGTTTATAACTTTCGTGAAACTATCTTATAGCCGCCTTGAAGAGCATGTCAGGCTTGTGGAAATCAGGAGACTCGTCGTCCGATTTGACGGCAGAATACCAGTTTACGGAGCCGTCAGAGCGGTAATCAGCACGGAAAACGCCCATATAGAATCCGTCTTTCAGGCTCAGACCCATCGACTCAAGCTCCTGAAGGTCAATGCTTCCGCTCACGGTATAGTGCATATCCGTGTGCTCGCATTCCAGTTTCAGAGTGCTGAAATTCCATGCGTAGTCGATATCCCTGTAGAATTTGGCTTTATAATCCAAGGTGTGCCCGGCCGGAGTCATCTCCGCTCCGTAATAGCAGGTCATGGCACTGTCCGCACTGAAGAAAATTTCCACCCTGTCGTCATTCAGCAGGTCTAGTTCGGCCTGTGGATTTTCATTGACGGTCAGCGTGGAATCATTGACTTCGAAAACGAATTTGAAGGCGGAGTCTCCGGTCAGACAGGAGAAATGGGTGTCGTCCTCGAGGCTGTCCCAAGGCGCGTGGAGTCCGCTGATTACGGATTCCTTGTCACTACTGATACAGAAAGTGCCCTCAGGGCATCTGTTGCAAGAGCATAAGAGCGCAATACCAAGTGCTGCGCAAAGCAGTTGACGGTTCATAGCACGTTATTAGTTGTATTTTCGTATCCACGAATATACGACTAATAAGCGATATTTTCAACTTTCCTTATTTAGTTTTCTTCCGGATCTTATACCCGAGCATTGCCATGAATATGCTCATCAGAGGGCTTATGATATTGAAGAAGCAATACGGGAGGTAGGCGATGGTCGCGGTGCTGAGGATGGTGGCCTGCGTCATACCGCAGCTGCTCCACGGGAAAAGCGGCGAAGTGACTGTGGATGAGTCCTCTACGGAGCGTCCGAGCAGCCTGCTCTCATAGCCGCGTTTGGCATAGATGTCCTTGTAGATGTCGGAAGTCAGGATGATGGAGAGATACTGGTCCGAGATGACGCCGTTAAGTATGACACCCGTGCCCACAGTTGAGGCCACGAGACCCGTGCGCGTCTTGGTCATCGGCAGGATCAATGAAGCCAGGTGG
>OCHN01002675.1_pt1 | contig 11020 bp, 9 predicted proteins | sample 1538911 | NCBI WGS metagenome assembly OCHN01 (sample SAMN04571736, study PRJEB22368) | human gut metagenome | biome: human gut; material: stool | host: Homo sapiens | place: Luxembourg | collected 2013-01-11 | reverse complement strand
CTGGTGCGGTGGCTCCAGCCCAAGAAAGCACCCAGCCAGCAAGCGCAATCCCCCCGCCCGCCCCGCTTGCGGGCTGTCTGTTCCTTGGGGCTGGTGCGGTGGCTCCAGCCCCAAGAAACAGCCATCCCCCAAGCTCCCGTCCGCCCCCCGCTGGGGCTCCCAAGTTACACTTTTTGGAGCTTCCTCCCTTGCGTTCCTTTCTTAATTGATAAATCTTCCATGGAAAGAAAAATCATACCATGGCAAGGTTAAATATCAAAAACGAACGTTAAAAACGCTCCTCCATTAAACTACCTTAAAATGTTAAAATGTAAACAAACAAAATGTTAAAACCGATGTTCAACACATGAACCTCCGATTTGGTTCCGTAGCAATTCCGATGTATCTTTGCCAAAAAGATGTTTAACCCTTAACAATTATTTAATTATGGCTCAATCTAAATCTTTCTTTGGTCTGCGCAAGGGCAGCACCAAGTCGCTAACGTTCCAGGTTCTCAATGGTAAACAGATTACTAAGGACCGTGTTTATAATGTAAAAAATCCGCAAACATTGGCACAGATGCAGCAGCGTGCATTGATGGCAACTGTTGTAGAAGCTTACAGCAGAATGAAAACAATTTGCGACCATTCCTTTGAGGGTATAGAGGTAGGCTCAAAAACAATGGGTGAATTTTTAAAAGCAAACCTTTCGGAAATGAAAAATAATGTTCCGAATATAAATTTGACAGAGTATAAAGAAGGGCAATATGCGGACAATGCATACATGATTAGTAGGGGCACACTCACTTCACTTGCTAATACTTCAGAGGAAATTGAAAGTGTGAATTATCAAACCTATAAAGTAAAAGATGCATGGGAAGATAATTTGACATATTCAAAATTGGCTGACTATGTAGGTCTTAAGAGAGGGGGTATGCTAACCATTGTGCAGATGTTTGAAGGTGTACTTTGGTGGGTCCGTTTGAAGTTTACTGAAAAAATCATGGCTTCATCAAAAAATATTGCTAAAAATACTAATCTTGTTAGTGATATGCAGAGTATTGACGCTGATTCAGTGGAAGGAAATGGAATAGACCTCGCTGGATTCGTTAAAATTGGTTTAAATGGAGGTAGCGAAATGAGTATTCTTGTGCAAAGAGAAAGCGGAGATAGTGTTGCTTTAATTAAATCTATAAAGGAAGGTATCACATGGAAGCGTTCGACAGAGCACCTAAATGTCGGGAATGGTGAACTTAATTATAATGTAGCGTTGAGTACATATCCTATCAACACAAGTTTGCTGTTAAATGGTGGAACCATGCCATCTAACATATTGAAGTAGTCGCCCGTTCCTAATCTTTATATTTGGCTTGCTCACACATGGGCAAGCCATTTTTTTTGAGGTTCTATATACAATATTTCGGATGATGGCTCTACCTGATCATGTCGACAAGCTCCATGAACAGGTAGAGCCATCACCCGAAATATAGTTTTTAATGGAGCATGCCATGTCGTGCTCTTTACTGCTTGAGAAAAAATCAAAAATTAAAGTTCAAATATCAAAAATTAAAGGTTGAAAAATCAAAAATTAAAGGTTGAAATCAAAAATTATAGTCAGAAAACAAAAAAAAAGTGCTATCTTTGCAATGCAAGAGAGATGAAAGGCAACGCTGAGGAGCGACCTCGAACGGCTCTTGTGAGATTTGGCAAGTTGGGCATCCGAGTTTTAGAACTTGGGTGCCCTCTTTTTTTTGACATGATGAAAGATCATAGGTTCACAAAAGAAACATTCTATGTAGGTTTCTTCTACTTATTACTTTTTTTTCTGATAAAAAGTTGCCATTAATCATGAAAAAAATGTAATTTTGCAATCGCAATACGCAGGGTAATGCGAATTATTCAACTATTAATAAATATATTGTAAAAATGAAAAAAAGTCTTTTGCAGAGAGAGAGAGCTGCTTATCAGCCAAAACTGCCAAAGGGTCTTCAGGGTGCCGTTAAGGTAAAAGAAGGCGAGCCAACACAGAGTGTAGGCGATCAGGAAGAAATCAAGAAAATGTTCCCTAACACTTACGGAATGCCTCTTATCGAGTTCGTTCCAGGTGAAGAGACTGTAGGAAAGCAGATGAACGTAGGTGTCATCCTTTCTGGTGGTCAGGCTCCTGGTGGACACAACGTAATCTGTGGTATCTTCGACGCAGTCAAGAAGCTCAACCCAGAGAACAAGGTCTATGGTTTCCTTATGGGTCCTGGTGGTCTTGTTGACCATAACTACAAGGAGCTTACAGCTGAGATTATCGACGAGTATCGCAACACAGGCGGTTTCGATATGATTGGCTCTGGCCGTACAAAGCTTGAGAAGGAAGACCAGTTTGAGAAGGGTCTCGAGATTATCCGCGAACTCAACATCAAGGCAATCGTTATCATCGGTGGCGACGACTCTAACACCAATGCTTGTGTTCTTGCTGAATACTATGCTGCTAAGAACTATGGTGTACAGGTAATCGGTTGTCCTAAGACTATCGATGGCGACTTGAAGAACGATCAGATTGAGACTTCTTTCGGTTTCGATACTGCTACTAAGGTATACTCAGAACTTATCGGTAACATCGAACGCGACTGTAACTCAGCACGTAAGTACTGGCACTTCGTTAAGCTCATGGGCCGTTCTGCATCTCACATCGCTCTTGAGTGCGCACTCCAGTGCCAGCCTAACGTCTGCATCATCTCTGAGGAGGTTGAGAAGAAGGATATGTCTTTGAACCAGATTGTAGAGCAGATTGCAGGTGTTGTTGCTGATCGTGCATCACGTGGCGACAACTTTGGTGTTGTTCTTATCCCTGAGGGACTTATCGAGTTTATTCCTTCTATCGGTCGCTTGATCGATGAGCTCAACGACCTTCTCGCTGCGCACGGAGCTGATTATAAGGACCTCGACAAGGATGCACAGCGTGAGTACATCCTCGCTCATCTTTCTAAGGAAAATGCAGAGACTTTCGCAACATTGCCTTCAGGTGTAGCTCGTCAGCTTTCACTCGATCGCGACCCACACGGAAACGTTCAGGTATCTCTTATCGAGACAGAGAAGCTTCTCTCAGACATGGTTGAGGCTAAGCTCGCTGAATGGAAAGAGGCTGGTAAGTATGCTGGCAAGTTCGCTACTCTCCACCACTTCTTTGGATACGAGGGTCGTTGTGCAGCTCCTTCTAACTTCGATGCTGACTATTGCTATGCACTCGGTGTAAGTGCAGCTCAGCTTATTGCTAATGGCAAGACTGGCTATATGGCAATCGTTAAGAACACTACAGCTTCTACCGACGAGTGGAAGGCAGGAGGTGTGCCAATCACTATGATGATGAACATGGAACGTCGTAATGGTGAGATGAAGCCAGTTATCCGCAAGGCTCTCGTTGAGCTCGAGGGTGCTCCATTCTTGAAGTTCTGCTCTAAGCGTGATGAGTGGGCTAAGGATACATGCTTCGTTTATCCTGGTCCTATCCAGTATTGGGGTCCTGCTTCAGTTTGCGACCGTACCACACGCACTCTCTGTCTTGAGCAGGGTGGCAAGTAATTCCCTTTTATAATTAAGGAGTAGATATAGAAGGGATAATAAAAATTATCCTTATCCATCTACTCCAATTATAATTAAATATTTAGAATGAGCGCAACTACCAGAAAAACGACACGACGAAATCGAAACACTTCGACATCGAAGCGTCGTCGGCGTAATGGTAGTTCCGCTCATTTTTCTTTTTTCTTACCCCTAATGCACATTCCTCGTTGGACCTGGTGGTTAGGTGGTATTCTTATAGCTGCATTCTATATCTGGGCTTTCTATTATTTCTTTGTCAGTCCCACAGGTTTTCGTTGGCGTGCGCTATATGGTGATGCTAAATATCCTGAAGGCTACGAAATCCATGGTATAGACATCTCTCATTATCAAGGCAATATCGATTGGTCAGAACTTCAAGGTAATGCACTAATAGAAAATTGTCCTTTGAGATTTATTATCATTAAGTCTACCGAAGGCTCTACACGCGTAGACCCTAACTTCAAAGACAATTTCTATCAAGCACGCGAATATGGTTTTATTCGTGGCGCATACCATTTCTGGAGCAACAAGTCTTCGGCAAGAGCACAGGCTTATCATTTCTTAAATAATGTGCATCTTGAAGATGGCGACTTGCCACCAGTACTCGACATCGAGCACATGCCGAAAGATACGCCAGTAGAAGATTTTCAGCGTGATGTGCTGACATGGCTTCATATAGTGGAAGACAAATATCATGTAAAGCCAATCATTTACACCTATTATAAATTTAAGGAGCAATATCTTAGTGCGCCAGTCTTTGATGATTATCCTTATTGGATAGCCCACTATTATGTTGACAAGGTGGAATACAAAGGCAAATGGAAGTTTTGGCAGCATACCGATGCAGGCAAACTGCCAGGAATAAAAGGCTATGTAGACTTTAATATTTATAATGGTTCCTATTACGACCTACGGATGCTTACCATAGGAGCCGAAAACGAATAATAGTCGTGGTAACAACAGATGTTTCCACGACTATTATTCGTTTATTAATATGTATTCTAATTGTGGCTTTTTACAGCTGTTATTTCTTCAGCACCAAGCAAGTCCACTCGCTGTCGCTCTTAGAGTCAATCTTTGATAGTCCGAGGCTTGATGCTTTTTCTATCAGCAAATCAACATCCGAAGCATAGAAGCCGCTGAGTATCAATAAAGAATCGTCTGCCATTACCGAAACAAAGGCAGGCATGTCTGCCAACAATATGTTGCGGTTGATATTTGCCAATACCACATCAAACTTTCCTTCCACACTCTTAAGTACCGAAGCGTCGCCAAGCATCACCTTCATATTGCCAACACCATTAAGTTCGGCATTATGAATGGCATTCTCTGAGCTCCATTCGTCGATGTCGTAGCCCACAACTTCGCTTGCGCCAAGCTTTGAAGCTGCAATACCCAAGATGCCAGTACCACATCCGCAGTCCAACACTCGTTTGCCTTTAAGGTCTATATTTAATAATGTAGAGACAATCATTCGTGTGGTTTCGTGAGTACCAGTACCGAAAGCCTGCTTTGTTTCTATTCCGATGCTGATGCCGGAAGCTATTCCGTTGCCATCATCGTGGCGAGCATCATAAATTGTGATGCTGTCGTTGATGTTTATTCTCTCGAATCCAGCCTCTTCCCATTCCTCGTTCCAGTTTTTATATTCTGCCTCTTGGATGTTGGCATTGATTGTAACATCAGGCAACATAAAGTTGCTTATAACATCGTTCATGGCATTTTCGTCAAACAATGATTCCTGCACATAGCCCTTTATTCCATCCTCTGTATCTTCGAAAGTTTCGAATCCTGCCTCGCCTAAAGCGTCGGTTAGCAAGTCGCGAGCAATCTGTATCATGCCATCTTGACATTCTATTTTAAATTCAGCTACAAGATATTTCATATTGCGTTTATTTTTGTTTCAAATATATAAATAGTTAAATACCTATGCAAAATTATAAAAAATAGGGAAAAACCTACTATGGTTTAGGGTTTTTCCGTATATTTGCATTAAAATAGGTACTAATTTTGCACCAGATAAATAAGAAACAATAAAATAAAGAGAATTTGCGATATGAAAAAGATCATTCTTTTATTAGCACTTTGTGGATTGTCTACACTCAGCATGACAGCCCAAGACGACGACCTCTACTTCACTCCGAAGAAGTCGCACAAGGCTAAAGCTTTTGACGACAACACACCTGCTTACTACGTAGGTTCCAATCGTGCGGTAGACGAATATAACCGTCGAGGAAAGTTTCGCAGTAGCTACCAAAAGATAGATGGCGATTCTATTAGTGATGTAATCGACTTACAGGCTGGCGATGGTCTCTATCCTGATTCTACGTATGTAGATTCCGACTTTGCCGAGACTTTGACAAAGAAGAGAGCACAAGGCTATAGATATGACGACGACTTTGAGTACACACGCAGAATGAGTCGTTGGGACGGTTTCTGTGGACCTTGGTATGCTGGTTGGCATTCGCCTTTCTGGTATGGCAGATATGGATACTACGACCCATGGGACCCTTGGTATTGGGATTATGCTGGCTGGTATTCGCCTTGGTATTGCGGTTGGTATTCGCCTTGGTATTATGGAAGCTATTATGGTGGCTACTGGGGTGGCTATTGGGGATGGCATGGATACTACGACCCTTGGTACAGACCAGGATGGGGTGGTGTAGCTGTTGTTCCTGGCGGAACTGGCAGGACTATAGCGGGCACTCGCAATCATGGCTCTGTGACAGGACGCTTTAATAATGCCTCTGGCTCTACACGCTTTGGCTCTCGTGGCAACTACGGCACTTCTACCAGCCAGTCGCCTGCTCGTTTTGGTTCGCGCTCTTATGGTAACAGCGATTCTAACCGCTCTTATTCGTATGGCACAACCAACAACAACAATGGCTTCAGTAATCCTACACCATCCTACGGCGGTAGCCGCTCTTATGGTTCAGGTGTTTCTTCATCAGGCTTTGGCGGTAGTCGCTCAGGTGGCGGCTTCTCAGGTGGCGGACACTCAGGCGGTGGCGGTAGTCACTTTGGTGGAAGAAGATAAGTAAAGCATTTTTAGAACTTATAAAGAAGAAAAAGATAATATGAAAACAAAGATATTGTTTGTGGCAGGAATGGCTCTCGCAGCTTCTTCTGCCTTTGCACAGGAAACTTACGAGAATGCCAATCTCGTAGAAAACGAGCTTAACGGTACTGCACGCTATGTGGGTATGGGTGGAGCTATGGATGCTCTTGGAGTAGACATTTCCACTATCGGCACCAACCCTGCAGGTATTGGCCTGTTCCGCAAGTCGCAGATAGCAGGCTCCTTTGGTTTGGTTTCGCAAGAAGAGGTGGAAAGTTTTTCACCAGGTAACAAGACTAACATGAGCTTCGACCAGATAGGCTTCGTTTATTCTACACGTACTGGCAGAAAGTCGTTCCTTAACTTCGGCTTCAACTATCATAAGAGCCGCAATTTCGATCAGATACTCTCTGCCAGCAGTCGCCTGACAAACGCTTCGCAGAATAAGCTCACTTATCAGAAGCTTCGCGAAGGATTGCTCTATGAGCTTGACGACAACGGTCTGCCTCGCGAGGATCGTGCCATGATTACTCACAATCAGTTGGACAACATCTATTACAAGAGTCTGATAAAGGATGCTGATGGCAACTTCGGCTATTATGATGCTTCTGGCTACACCTTCAACAAGGCTATGCGTGGCTACATAGGCGAATACGACCTTAATATCAGCGGCAACCTCAACGACCAAGTGTATCTCGGTCTTACCGTAGGCATCCACGATGTTCACTACAAAGGCTATAGCGAGTATACTGAGACATTGATGCCAAATCGTGATAATATCTCTAACCTTACGGTAGTAGACAATCGCGAGATTACTGGTACAGGCTACGACCTCAAGGTTGGCGCAATATTCCGTCCTGTTGAGGACAGTCCATTCCGTATTGGTGTTTCTGTGGCTACTCCTACTTGGTACGACCTCACCACAAGCAACTATACCTATATTACCGACGGCAACATCTCTCCAAATATGAGCGAAAGCTACGACTTCAAGCTCTACACACCTTGGAAGTTCGGCTTAAGCCTCGGTCATACAATCGGCAACTATCTTGCCATTGGTGCGGGCTATGAGTATGCTGACTATAGCGCTATGGACACTCGCGTGATAGATGGCGGATATTACGATACATGGTATGGCGACTATTACGACAGTTCAAGCAGCGATAAAGCTATGAATCGCCACACAGAGCAGACCCTTAAAGGCGTTAGCACCGTGAAGCTTGGTTTGGAATTTAAGCCAGACCCAACCATCGCTGTTCGTTTCGGCTACAACTACGTATCGCCAATGTATAAGAAAGACGGCTTTAAGAATGGCACCATCTCGTCAGAAGGCTCTTACTATGCTTCGTCTACCGACTATGTGAACTGGGAGTCTACAAATCGTATCACCTGCGGTATTGGCTATACTGTAGGCAAGATGAACCTCGATGTGGCTTATCAATATAGCTCACAGAATGGCGAGTTCCATCCATTCCTAGATAGCTATGCAGATTGGGCAGACGACCCTAACTTCACCAACTATGCAGATGCAGTAAAGGTTAGCAACAAGCGCCATCAGCTCATCTTCACACTCGGATATAAGTTCTAATTTTAGTAGAAAACAACACATAAAGTATCATAAGATATTTTCCATAGTATCTTATGATACTTTTTTTGTGCTTTTTTGTAGCCTATCTTTGCAATTCGGCATTTTTTATCTTAACTTTGCAAATTGTAGACTTTACACCTCATGTGGTCTATATAATCAAAAGAGAAATTATCCTAATTAAAAGAAAAAAATATCCTAAATTTAAATAATGAAACGACTGAACTTACTTCTATTGATGATTACTATGGTTCTTGTATCTGCTTATGCTCAGAAGCGAGAATTTCGCGGAGCGTGGATACAATGTGTAAACGGACAGTTCCAAGGCATGTCTACTGCCACCATGCAGCAGACTTTGCAATCGCAACTCGACGAACTACAGAAAGATGGCGTAAATGCTATTATCTTTCAGGTGCGTGCAGAGTGTGATGCGCTGTATCCAAGCAAGTATGAACCTTGGAGTCGTTTCCTTACAGGCGTACAAGGCAAAGCTCCTTCACCATATTGGGACCCGCTGCAATGGATGATTGACCAATGCCATAAGCGCGGCATGGAACTCCACGCATGGATAAACCCTTATCGTGCTAAGACCAAAAGCACAACAGCTTTGGCAAGCAACCATATCGCTATTACCAATCCTGAGCGTGTGTTCACATACGACAACCAGTATATCCTAAATCCTGGTATGCCTGAGAATAGAGACTATATTTGCAAGGTGGTTGATGACATCGTGAGCCGTTATGATATTGACGGTCTGCACATCGACGACTATTTCTATCCATACCCAGCTCCAGGAATGATTATTCCCGACGATGCTGAATATGCTAAATATAATAATGGTATCAAGGATCGTGGCGACTGGCGCAGATATAATGTCGACCTCTTCATAGAGCAACTTGGCAAGTCTATCCACAAAACTAAGCCATGGGTGAAGTTTGGTGTGTCGCCATTCGGTATTTATCGCAACAAGAAGAGCGATCCGCTGAATGGTTCCGAGACCAACGGCCTGCAAAACTACGACGACCTTTATGCTGATGTGTTGCGATGGGTCAACAATGGATGGATAGACTATTGTGTGCCACAGCTTTATTGGCAGATTGGACACCCTGCTGCCGACTATGCCACATTGATAAAATGGTGGAACAAGCATGCTGGCAAGCGACCATTATATATAGGTGAAGACGTAGAGCGCACCGTGAAATTCCCAGATTTACAGAATCCTAAAATCAATCAGATGCCTGCTAAGTATGCTTTGCATAAGCAGATGAATAATGTGGAAGGAACTGTTTTGTGGTATGCTAAGGCTGCTGTTGACAATATCGGCAACTATGGCACTCTGCTTCGCACATCATATTGGCGCAATCCTGCCCTTCAGCCTCTTATGCCTTTCATCGACGATAAGGCACCAAAGAAACCTCGCAAGCTTAAACCTGTATGGACAGAAGATGGATTGGTTTTGTTCTGGACTGCTCCTAAGGGCAAGGGATGGAAGGATGAGGCTCACAAATATGTTGTTTACCGTTTCGATAAAGGCGATAAGGTGAATACCAATAGCGAGAGCCACATCATCGCCATCACTTCCGACACATTCCTTAAGTTGCCATACAACGATGGCAAGAAAAAGTATACCTACGTAGTTACAGCCCTCGACCGCATGTCGAACGAGAGCAAGGCTGTGAAGAAAAAGATTAAGCTATAAGCACACTATAAAGCCTATTCCATACCATTGGGATAGGCTTTATTGTTTCCTATTAGCCTATATATATTATTAATATGGTAAAGAAACATCGATGTTTGATTATTGCTTAAAAATAGTTAACTATACAGTATCTTATGCACAGTATAAACAAAAATGTGTAATTTTGCACCGCAATTTATATAACTATTTATGAGTAACAATTTATTAAAGGGTAAGCGCGGTATCATCTTCGGTGCTTTGAACGAAGAGTCTATCGCATGGAAAGTTGCCGTGAAGGCAGTAGAAGAAGGTGCAACAATTACACTTAGCAACACTCCAATGGCGTTGCGTATGGGCGAGCTCGATGGTTTGAGCAAGCAGCTTAATGCACCAGTTATTCCAGCCGATGCCACAAGCGTAGAAGATTTGGAAAAGGTTTTCGCTCAGTCTGTTGAGCTCCTTGGTGGCAAAATCGACTTTGTGCTCCATTCAATCGGTATGAGCCCAAATGTTCGTAAGCGTCGCACATACGACGATCTCGACTACAACTATCTACAGAAAACACTCGACATCTCTGCTATTTCTTTCCACAAGATGTTGCAGGTTGCTAAGAAGCAGGATGCTATCGCAGAATATGGTTCTGTAGTAGCTCTCACATATGTTGCTTCACAGCGTACATTCTTCGGCTACAACGATATGGCTGATGCTAAGAGCATGCTCGAGAGCATTGCACGCAGCTTCGGTTACATCTATGGTCGCGAGAAACACGTTCGTGTCAACACAATCTCTCAGTCGCCAACTCCTACAACAGCTGGTAAGGGCATCAAGGATATGGACAATCTTATGGACTTCGCCAACAAGATGTCTCCTCTTGGCAATGCTACTGCTGAGGATTGCGCTAACTACTGTGTGATGATGTTCAGCGACTTCACTCGCAAGGTGACCATGCAGAACCTCTTCCACGATGGTGGTTTCTCATCAATGGGTATGAGCCTTCGTGCTATGAACCAGTATTCTAAGGACCTCGCTCCTTATGAGGATGAGAACGGCAAGGTTATCTATGGATAATTAAACCAACGTTTCGATTATAAACAAAGAAGCCACTTTCGTAGTGTATACGAGAGTGGCTT
>OCHN01002674.1_pt1 | contig 11022 bp, 9 predicted proteins | sample 1538911 | NCBI WGS metagenome assembly OCHN01 (sample SAMN04571736, study PRJEB22368) | human gut metagenome | biome: human gut; material: stool | host: Homo sapiens | place: Luxembourg | collected 2013-01-11 | reverse complement strand
GAGCCGGTTCAGGACACCGCGCGCGTTCTGTCCCGTTACCTCAGCGGTATTATGATCCGCACCTTCGCTCAGAAGGAAGTTGAGGACCTCGCTGAGTACGGCTCTATCCCGATAATCAACGGTCTGACCGACTACTGCCACCCCTGCCAGGTCCTCGCCGACCTCCAGACAGTCCGCGAGCACAAGAACAAGCTCGACGGTCTGAAGTTCTGCTATATCGGCGACGGCAACAACATGGCGAACTCCCTGACAGTAGGCGCTCTCAAGGTAGGTATGAGCGTTTCCCTCGGTTGCCCGGAGGGCTATTTCCCCGACCAGACCATCATCGACTTCGCAAAGCAGTACCCCGGAAAGTTCCAGATCATCAGCAACCCTGTCGAAGCTGCCGCTGACGCCGACGTGGTTTACACAGACGTATGGGCTTCCATGGGTCAGGAGGGCGAAGCCGCTAAGCGCCGCGAGGTATTCAAGGGCTATCAGATCAACGACGCTGTAATGGCTTCCGCTAAGCCCGACGCTATGGTAATGCACTGCCTGCCCGCTCACCGCGAGGAAGAGATCACCGCAAAGGTATTCGAGCAGCATGCGGACGAGATCTTCGACGAGGCCGAGAACAGACTCCACGCTCAGAAGGCTGTAATGGTACGGCTGATGGCTCCCGAGGCATAATAAATACAAATACACTCCTGTTAACAGCAGGGGTGTATTTTGAACATTATTATGGCAATTTCTCACAGCATTCACAGCCGATTACTAAAAACACATGAAGTAACTGTATAAATATCCTGTATCATTTTGAATAATTGCACTTGCTGCGTCATATTATTTACAGAAAAAATTCATCTGGAGGTACAAAATGACAGAGTATCTGCCTGAAGGCTGCCTTATCGGCACCGCAGACAACAGGAGTTCCCTGCTGTCTTACTACACCCTCAGCGAATGCATGACTTCCGGGAAGATTCTGGAAGCTCCCTGCATTATATGCGACAGTCACCACAATCTGATCCTCGACCTCGGCTGTATGAAAGGCTTTATACCCCGGGAGGAGGGCGCCCTTGGCATCACCGAGGGAACCACAAAGGACATCGCGCTGATATCCCGCGTTAACAAGCCGGTCGCCTTCGTGATAACGGATTTCCGTGAGAACGAAAACGGCGAGACCTACGCGGTGCTTTCCCGCCGGCTTGCGCAGGAGCGCTGCATGCGCGATTACCTCTGCTCGCTGACCTCCGGCGATATTATCCCGGCACGGGTAACTCATCTGGAGCCGTTCGGCTGCTTCGTCGACGTGGGCTGCGGTATTCCGTCGCTTATCCCTATCGACATGATATCCGTGTCGAGGATAACTCACCCGAAGGATCGTTTCTCGGTTGGGCAGAATATCCACGTTGTTGTCAAGTCGGTGGATAACGGAAGAATATGCCTGTCGCACAAGGAACTCCTCGGAACCTGGCAGGAGAACGCTTCCCTGTTTGAACCCGGAGAAACAGTAACCGGCATTGTGCGCTCCATCGAGGAATACGGCATATTCGTGGAACTGACCCCGAACCTCGCCGGCCTTGCGGAGCTTCGCGAGGACGTACATGTAAACGACTGCGCGAGCGTCTACATAAAGGCCATCAATCCGGAAAAGATGAAAATAAAGCTCATCATCGTGAATACGTCCAGCGAGACGTACCGCGACAATGAGCTGAAGTATTTCCTCACTTCCGGTCACATCGACCGCTGGCGTTATTCCACCGACGAATCACCGAAGCTGATCGAGACTATTTTTTAATGCGGCTCCAATAATCCTTGGCTGCCTGTTCCAGCTTGTTCTCTCCGTACTCGTAGTAGACCCGGTTTTTCAGCGGGTCGGGGAGGTACTGCTGCTTCACCCAGTGGTTGGGATAATCATGCGGGTACAGGTAATGCTGACCCTTGACCGCCGCGCCTTCTCCATCGCAATGAACATTCTGCAATTGACGCGGGAAATCGTAGGACTGTCCGTTTCTGACGTCCGCGAGAGCCGCGTCGATTGCTTTTTCTGCGCTGTTTGACTTCGGCGAGGTCGCGAGCATTATTACCGCCTGCGCCAGGGGAATGCGCGCTTCCGGAAGTCCGAGCTGCATTGCATTATCTACGCACGCTTTGGTTATCATCGCGGCCTGCGGATACGCAAGTCCGATGTCCTCGCTGGCGATGACCAGCAGACGGCGCGACAGCGAAATTATGTCACCGGCTTCAATAAGCCGCGCCGCGTAATGTAGCGCAGCGTTTTCGTCCGAGCCGCGTATCGACTTCTGGAGCGCGGACAGCAGATCGTAGTGCTGATCTCCGTCGCGGTCGTAGCGCATGTTGCTGCGCTGAGTCAGCTCCTGCGCAAGCTCCAGCGTGATTTCACCATCAGTGCAGGTCAGCGCGCACAGCTCCACCGTGTTCAGCGATTTGCGGACGTCACCGCCGCAGCCGCGGCTGATGTACCTTACCGCTTCGTCATCGAGGTGGTACTCAACGCCGGTTTCCTCCGTCATGAGTGAAAATCCGCGGCGTATTGCCTTTTCAAGCTCTGCGGGCTGAACCGGCTTGAACTCGAATACCGTGCTCCGGGACAGGATCGCATTGTACACATAGAAATACGGATTCTCCGTTGTGGAAGCAATAAGCGTTATGCTTCCGTCCTCGATGTATTCAAGAAGGCTCTGCTGCTGCTTTTTGTTCAGGTACTGTATCTCGTCAAGGTACAGCAATATCCCGTTGCAGCCGAGGAACGTATCGACCTCCGACACCACGCTCTTTATATCCGCAGTGGAGGCGTTGGTTCCGTTGAGCTTGTGAAGCCGCATGTTGGCTGAATCCGCGATTATTCGCGCTACTGTGGTCTTTCCGACGCCGGAAGGACCGTAAAATATCATATTAGGAATACGTCCGCTTTCAATAATTTTTGTAAGCGGGCGGTTTTTTCCTATCAGATGGGATTGCCCCACCACATCGTTGAGTGTGGCGGGGCGTATTCTGTCTGCTAAGGGCATTTTAAAGACCTCTGTGTTCTCTCAGGAGTGCCTTGATCTTTTCGTGCGGGTCGATAACATTGCTGATGGAGGTATCGTGGTTGATGGAAGCGATGAAGTACGCGAGGTACTTGGAAACGTCAACTTCCTTGAACCACGGGCGCTTGAGCAGCTCAGGCGTACGATAGGTCAGGTTGGTGCCGAATACGCCGTGGATAAGACCCTTCTCATATGCTTCGTCGAACTTTGCGAGACCCTTTGTGAATATCGGGTAGGTCGCATAAGCGAACATTCTCTTAGCCTTGCGAGCCTTCAGCTCCTTAGCGATGTCGAGCATGGACTCGCCGGAGGAGATGATATCGTCGGCAACGAATACGTCCTTGCCCTCAACGGAAGTACCGAGGTACTCATGAGCAACGATGGGATTTCTGCCGTCCACGATAACGGAGTAGTCGCGGCGCTTGTAGAACATTCCCATGTCAACGCCCATTACGGAAGCGTAGAACATGTTTCTCTGGAGCGCGCCCTCGTCCGGGCTTACTACCATGAAGTGATCCTTGTCAACAACGAGGTCGGGGAAATCAGCGAACATCGCCTTGAGCACCTGATAAGAAGGCATAACGTTATCAAAACCCATCAGCGGAACTGCATTGCATACTCTCGGGTCGTGAGCGTCAACGGTGACAACGTTGGAAACGCCCATTCTCTGGAGCTCCTGAAGAGCTACTGCGCAGTCGAGGGACTCACGATAGCTGTGCTGGCGTCCGCCGTAAAGCAGAGGCATGATCACATTGATACGGTGGGGCTTTCCGCTTGCCGCCTGGATAATTCTCATCAGATCCATGTAGTGATCGTCGGGGGACATGCAGTTCTCCTGGTCGAAGAGCTGATACTTGCAGCTATAGTTTCCTACATCTACAAGGATAAACAGATCCTTGCCGCGGACGGTGCTCCTGATAAGTCCCTTGGCGTCGCCGGACTGGAAACGCGGGCACTGGCACTCGATCATGTAATCATCGTGGGGCATGCCGTTACGGTCTGCCCATCTCTCGAGGTAACTGTTGATCTTTGCGCCCAGCTCCTGGGTGCCGTTCATGCAGATAAGTCCAAGCGGAGCAACGGAATTGTAGTTCTGATATAAAACTTCTGTATTCTTAACAGTTGTCATTTGTATTTTTCCTCATCATTCAGTTTGTTGATAGCCCTTGCTAACCGTATTTCCTTTAGTCCTCCCCTGCCGCCGGGCAAGGGAGAACAGAAAATCAAATTACTCGTAGAGCGGATACTTCGCGCAGAGCTCGTTGACCATGCCGCGCACCTTCTCCTTGTTGCTCTCGAAGTCCTTCGCGGTGAGGTAGATGCACTCGCCGATAACGCGCATGTCGTCCTCCTTAAGGCCTCTTGTGGTGACTGCCGGAGTACCTATGCGGACGCCGGAAGTGAGCGCAGGCTTCTGCGGGTCGTTCGGGATAGCGTTCTTGTTAACAGTGATGTAGCACTCGTCAAGGTTGTTCTGGAGGTCCTTACCGGTGATGTCGAACGGACGGAGATCAACCAGCATGAGGTGATTGTCGGTGCCGCCGGATACCAGCTTGAAGCCCTTTTCAAGAAGGGTGTCAGCGAGAACCTTCGCGTTTTTCACGATCTGCTCGCCGTATGTCTTGAACTCAGGCTTGAGAGCCTCGCCGAAGCAAACTGCCTTGCCTGCGATAACGTGCATGAGCGGGCCGCCCTGTACGCCCGGGAAAATAGCAGAGTTGATCTTCTTTGCGATGTACTCGTTGTTTGTGAGTATCAGACCGCCTCTAGGACCTCTCAGGGTCTTGTGAGTGGTGGTTGTAACAACGTCAGCGTACGGAACCGGGCTGATGTGCTGACCAGCAGCTACCAGACCCGCAATGTGAGCCATATCTACCATCAGGTACGCGCCGACTGCTCTTGCGATGGAAGCGAGCTTCGGGAAGTCGATAACTCTGGGATATGCGGACGCGCCTGCTACGATGAGCTTCGGCTTGCACTTGTTAGCCTGCTTGTAAAGCTCCTCGTAGTCGATGAAACCGTCGTCGTTTGTGCCGTAGGATACGAAGTTGTAGAACTTGCCGGAAATATTGACCGGAGAGCCGTGGGTCAGGTGACCGCCGTGTGCAAGGCTCATGCCCATTACGGTGTCGCCGGGCTGGAGAAGAGCCACGTAAACCGCAGTGTTAGCCTGTGCGCCGGAGTGCGCCTGAACGTTTGCGAACTGTGCGCCGAACAGCTTCTTCGCACGCTCGATGGCGATGTTCTCTACGATATCAACGTCCTCGCAGCCGCCGTAGTAGCGCTTTCCGGGATAGCCCTCAGCGTACTTGTTGGTAAGCACGCTGCCCATAGCAGCCATTACTGCCGGAGAAACTATGTTCTCGCTGGCGATAAGCTCAAGATTTCTCTTCTGGCGCTTCAGCTCCAGGTTCATCGCGTCGGCAACTTCGCTGTCGTACTGTCCGAGGAAGCCGATGGTATCTACAATGTCACTGTACATTTCGAAAAATGCTCCTTTCAAAAACCGTTATCTTAATTATAACCCATATTTAATACAAATGCAACCGTTTTGCGTTATTTCAATGTAATCACCATGAAAACCCCTCCGTGTGGAAAGATTTTCGGCGAAAAGCCCAAAAGCCGTGTAAAAACACGGCTCGGGACATTTATCAGATGTACTCGGCGATCTTGCTGCCCATCTCTGTGCATGACAGGAGCTTCATGCCGTCGGACATAATGTCGCCTGTACGGTAGCCGTCCCTGATGGTCTGGCGTACTGCGTTCTCTACTGCGTCCGCCTCGTCGTTCATGTCGAAGGAGTAGCGCAGCATCATTGCAGCGGAGAGGATAGTAGCTATCGGATTTGCCTTGTTCTGACCCGCGATGTCAGGCGCAGAGCCGCCGGACGGCTCGTAAAGCCCGAACTTGGTCTCGTTCATGCTGGCGGAAGGAAGCATCCCGATGGAGCCGGTGATCATCGAAGCCTCGTCGGAAAGGATATCACCGAACATGTTCTCCGTCACCATGACGTCGAACTGCGCGGGATCCTTTACGAGCTGCATTGCAGAGTTGTCGACCAGCATATGCTCCAGCTTTACCTCGGGGTAGTCCTTTGCTACTTCCTCAACGACCTTTCTCCACAGTCTGGAGCTGTCGAGGACGTTCGCCTTGTCAACGCTCGTTACCTTCTTGCGGCGCTTCATTGCTACGTCGAAAGCCTTGATTGCTATGCGGCGGATCTCCTTTTCGTTGTAGCTGAGGGTGTCGACTGCGGTCATAACGCCGTCGACCTCGCTGGTGCGGCGCTCGCCGAAATACAGACCGCCGGTAAGCTCGCGCATTATGAGCATGTCAAAGCCCTTCTCGCTTATCTCGGTCTTGAGCGGGCACGCAGAAGCAAGCTCGCTGAACAGAAGGCAGGGGCGCAGGTTCGCGAAAAGACCCAGGGATTTGCGAATCTTCAGCAGTCCAGCCTCCGGACGGAGGTTAGCAGGAAGCTTGTACCACGGAGACTTTGTGGTGTCGCCGCCGATGCTTCCCATCAGAACCGCGTCGGACGCCTTGCAGCGCTCAATGGTTTCGTCTGTGAGCGGAACTCCGTTTGCGTCGATGGAGCAGCCGCCCATCAGAAGCTGCTCGTAGTTGAACTTATGTCCGAATTTTGCTGCGACCTTGTCCAACACCTTCATAGCTTCAGTCACTATCTCGGGACCGATACCGTCGCCCTTGATAACTGCGATATTCTTTTCCATAGAATACCCCTTTCTAATATATGTCGATTTTAAAGCGCGAACCTCCGCTGTGCCGCTTTCCGTCAGGCTTGAACCCAAAAGCCGTAAAGAACTCCACAGCCTCCGCGTCCCCGTCGTTGACCCACACGTAGGCGGTCTTGATATGCTGCGAACGCATATTCCTCAGCGAATGCGCCAGGAGCTTTTTGCCAAGCCCTTTGCGCCGGAATCCTTCCTCAATGCAGATGGAATCTATCTCGCAGCTGTCGGGTATCATCGAGAGTTTGCAAACGCAGACACCCCTGACGGTCTTGTCGCAGTAAACTACCGCGGTCAGGAGCGAATCGCTCAGGCGTTCGCGGTAGTAATTTGAGTCTAGCTGCGCGGTATAATCCCCCGTGCGGGCAATACCGGCGAGAATCTCGGTTGAAAGCTGCGAAGTTCGCAGAACGTTCTGAATATTGATTATCACAGAAACGCCCCCAGTTACATTCAGCCCTTGAGAGAGTTGAGAAGCCCGCCCTTGTTGATTATTTCCTTGATAAACTCAGGGAACGGCTGAGCCTGATATTTATGTCCCTTAGTCAAGTTGGTGATAACGCCTGTGTCAAAGTCTATATCGACCTCGTTGCCTGCGTCGATGTCCTTTGCGGCTTCGTCGCACTCGAGTATCGGCAGACCGATGTTGATCGCGTTGCGGTAGAAAATTCTTGCAAATGTGGAAGCGATAACGCATGCAATGCCGCTTTCCTTGATGGCGATCGGTGCGTGCTCACGGGAGCTTCCGCAGCCGAAGTTGAGGTTAGCAACCATGATATCGCCGGGCTTTACCTTGTTCACGAAATCCTTGTCGATATCCTCCATGCAGTGTGAAGCGAGTTCCTTGTGGTCTGCGGTATTGAGGTAGCGAGCCGGGATTATTACGTCTGTATCTACATTATCGCCGTACTTATGTACGATTCCGTGTGCTTTCATTATGAGACCTCCTTATTCCTGTACGTCAGAGATATAGCCTGTCAGGGCGCTTGCCGCAGCTATCGCCGGGCTTGCAAGGTATACCTCGGAGGTAACGTCGCCCATTCTGCCGACGAAGTTTCTGTTGGTGGTGGAGACTGCTCTCTCGCCAGGAGCAAGGATACCCATATGTCCGCCGAGGCAGGGACCGCAGGTCGGTGCGGAAACTACCATTCCAGCTTCAACGAAGGTCTCGAGCAGACCGCTGCGCAGAGCGTCGAGATAGATCTGCTGTGTTGCGGGGATAACGATAGCGCGTACGCCCTTTGCAACATGCTTGCCCTTTACTACCTTTGCGGCAGCCTCCAGGTCGGAGTACCTGCCGTTGGTACATGAGCCAATAACTACCTGATCTATCTTTATCTTATCCATCTTGCCTATTTCGTCGATGGTCTTTGTGTTCTCAGGAAGATGCGGGAATGCCACTGTCGGGCGGATCGTGGAGAGGTCGATGTCGATAACGCGGTTGTAGTGCGCGTCGGGGTCAGCCTTGAACACCTCGAATTTGCGGTCGGTTCTGCCCTTTACGTACTCGAGCGTAACGTCGTCGACCTCGAAAATGCCGTTCTTTGCGCCTGCTTCGATAGCCATGTTTGCCATGCAGAGGCGGTCGTCCATCGAAAGGTTCTTCAGACCGTCGCCGGTGAACTCCATGGACTGGTACAGAGCGCCGTCAACGCCGATCATTCCGATGATGTGCAGTATAACGTCCTTGCCGTAAACCCACTTGCCGAGCTTGCCGGTCAGGTTGAACTTGATAGCGGAGGGAACCTTGAACCACGCCTCGCCGGTAGCCATTCCGGCAGCCATATCAGTGGAGCCTACGCCGGTGGAAAACGCGCCGAGAGCGCCGTATGTACATGTGTGGCTGTCCGCGCCGATCACGCAGTCGGAGGGTACTACAAGTCCTTTTTCAGGGAGGAGCGCATGCTCGATCCCCACGTTTCCTACGTCGTAGTAGTTCACGATGTCGTATTTATCTGCAAAGCTGCGGCACTGCTGGCACTGCTTTGCCGCCTTGATGTCTTTGTTAGGGGTGAAGTGATCCATTACAAGGGAGATTTTCGTGCGGTCAAAAACGCTGTCGAAGCCGTTCTTCTGAAATTCGTTGATAGCGACCGGGCTGGTGATATCGTTGCCGAGCACCATGTCCAGCTTAGCCCTTATGAGCTGCCCTTCAACAACACTGTCAAGCCCTGCATGCTTTGCGAGGATCTTCTGTGTCATCGTCATACCCATAATTATGTATTCCTCCTGAGATTTGGATTTGCCTGTGTCTAATTTTAGGCTTTACATCTTATTATATCACGTTTTGCGCTTTATGTAAAGTCCTTTTCACAAAAAACATTCATGTGCTCCTATGGCTCGGTAAAATAGTAATCTGCGGGAAGGAAAGCGGTTTCAGGTCTAAATGGTTGACTTTTTCGCGCAAATGAGTTATAATGATGTAGATTATAATATTTGAAAGGATAATCCGAATGCAAAAAGTTCACGTAAACGCAAGCCGCAGCTACGATATTTTCATAGGCGGCGGCCTGCTGGATAAATCAGGCGAATATATTTCCGCGGCAATAAAGGCGCGGCACGTGTGCGTAGTAACCGACGACAACGTTGACCCGCTCTACTCCGAAAGGCTGATGAAATCCCTTGTTGAAAGCGGATTCAGCGCCGAAAAGTATGTTTTCCCGCACGGGGAGGCTTCAAAATGCCACGCTACGCTCCTCGGGCTGTACGATTTTCTCGCTGAAAAGGGATTCACCCGCTCGGACGCTCTCATAGCGCTCGGCGGCGGAGTAGTCGGCGACCTCACCGGATTCGCCGCGGCTACATACATGCGCGGTATAGGCTTCGTACAGATCCCCACCACTGTTCTCGCCCAGACTGACAGCTCAGTCGGAGGCAAGACCGCCGTCGACATCGCAGGCGGCAAGAATCTTGTCGGCGCTTTCTATCAGCCGCAGCTCGTCCTGTGCGACATTGACGCGCTCGACAGCCTGACGCCGGAATTTTTCGCCGATGGTATGGCGGAGGTCGTGAAGTACGGCATGATAAAATCCAGGGAGCTTTTCGATATTCTCGTCGAAAAGGACGTCCGCGATAATCTTGAGGATATCATCACCCGCTGCGTTTCCATCAAGGCTCAGGTGGTCGAAAACGACGAGCGCGAAAAGGGCGAAAGAATGCTTCTTAACTTTGGTCATACGCTCGGTCACGCTATCGAAAAGTACTACAACTACACCGGCATTACCCACGGGTATGCCGTAGCCATCGGAATGAGCACGTTCACTCACATTGCAGAGCGCCTCGGAATGTGCTCCGCAGGCACAGCGGAAAAGCTCGACGCACTGCTCGCGAAGTGTCATCTGCCGCTCACGGACAATGCGCCCATAGACACGCTGTATAAATACTCCCTCGGCGACAAAAAGCGCCTTTCCTCCGGAATGAACATCATAATCTGCTCCGGAATAGGCGACAGCAAGGTCGTCAGCATGTCCACCGAAGATTACGAGAAGTTTCTGAAAAGCTGAGGAGGCCATATGAATATTGTTATACAACCGCGCACTCTGTCCGGCAGAGTTGTTATTCCTCCGTCAAAGAGCATTTCACACCGCGCCCTCATCTGCGCCGCTCTGGCAAAGGGCGAGAGCGAGATAACCGGCGTGCTCCAGTGCGAGGACATCGACGCGACCACCGAGGCGCTGACCGCCCTCGGCGCAGAAATACGCACCGAAAACGGCGTCACCTATGTCAAGGGTATCGAGAAGGCTCCCGAATACGCCGAGATAAACTGCCGTGAGTCAGGCTCAACGCTGAGGTTCATCATTCCGGTTGCCGCCGCGCTTGGCGTGGAAGCAGTGTTCACCGGCTGCGGAAAGCTCCCTACACGGCCGATAACTCCCTATCTGGAGCAGTTCCCGAAGCACGGCGTGAAGTTCGTTTCCGATACGCTCCCATACCATATTAAGGGAAAGCTCGATTCCGGCGTTTACCCCGTGACCGGCGACATCTCCTCGCAGTTCATCACCGGACTTATGTTCGCTATGCCGCTCCTTGAGGGGAGCAGCACTATTCAGCTCACTTCCCCGCTGCAATCAAAGCCCTACGCTGATATCACGGTGCACTGCATGCGCGATTTCGGCATTGAAACGCTTGAATTCAACGGAAACTACAGCATTAAGGGAGTTCAGCAGTTCAAACCCGCGAAGTACTCCGTGGAGGGCGACTGCTCGCAGGCGGCGTTCTTCGCAGTGGCAAACGCCCTCGGA
>OCHN01002670.1_pt1 | contig 11044 bp, 8 predicted proteins | sample 1538911 | NCBI WGS metagenome assembly OCHN01 (sample SAMN04571736, study PRJEB22368) | human gut metagenome | biome: human gut; material: stool | host: Homo sapiens | place: Luxembourg | collected 2013-01-11 | reverse complement strand
GTCCTGGGGGGGGGTATGGAAGTAGGATGCTGTGGTTCTGAGGTCCATCAGCATACGGCAGATGTAACGTCTGATGCGATGGGGATTGGAGTCGCATTTGTAGAGGGTAGTGTATATTTCCTCCCGAAGTGCGTCCCAGTCGTGGTAATCGGATATGTCCGTGTCGGTCTCGTATGTGACGATGTATCTTTTGGCTTCTTGCAGGGTGACTGATATGGAGTCGAGTGAGGTGTTTCCGTTTGCGACTGCCATACATCGGAGAAGGGAGAGGGTACGCTCACCCGTGAACGTTTGTATGAAGTCGTTCACGTGCATAGTAAAAACCGTATCTCTTGTGGAATTGTCTGTTTTGTCCAAAGATACGGTTTTATATTCTGCTTGAGTGTATGAAACGATAAAAAGTTATCAAAAATTTGAGGAGGGCGGAGCGATGTACCCGATTGATGGGTTTGATGACCATATTATGAGAATATGTACCCCAAAAAGCCGAATCGGGTACACATCCGGAGAATATGTACCCGATTCTGATGAATCTTGATCTTATCGCTCAGTTATGATGGTCTCTTCAGCCGTATTTCCAGACAGCGGGCGATTGAGAAACAGGTTGAACAGTTTGGTGTTGATGTAGAAGTTCTCTCGTCCGACTTTAACCTTTTCCAGAAGTCCGGTTTTCACTATCATTTCAAGATATTTTGAACCCGTCTTCCTTTGCACTGACATATCCTTGCAGATGAATTCAATCTTGGTGTATGGATGATAGAACAGATTGTTGAGCAGTTCGTGCTTGTATGTCTGGCCGAAAAGAGGTCTCAGCACTTGCTTGTACTCTGCCATCAGTGCGGAAACGCCTTTCACAAGGTCAATTGTTTCCCGTGCTGTTTCTTCCACTCCTTTAAGGATGAATACAATCCAATTTTCCCATTCTTGAGCGTTGTTGCCGCCTTTGTCCCTAATTTCCTGAATCAGCCGGTAGTATTCTCCTTTGTTATGCGTGATGTAACGGCTTAAATATAGAATCGGCAAATCCAGCAGGTCGTTTATCACCAGATAAAGGATGTTCACGATTCGTCCTGTCCTGCCGTTACCGTCAGTGAACGGATGTATGCTCTCAAACTGATGGTGGATAATCGCCATCTTGACGAGCGGGTCGAGGTTGGATAATGACGGTTCGTTTATAAAGCATTCGAGGTTTTCCATATAATGAGCCACATCTTGAGGGTTCTGTGGCGGCTCATAGATAATCACGCCGTCGTTTCTCTTCAATTTTATCCCCGGGACTACCCTAAAGCCTCCGGAGGTGTGCTTAAGAACGTTCTGGATTTTTATTATATGGTTGTTGGTCAGGAGTTTATTGGCTCTAACCAGATTAAAACCCTGATAAATGGCCTCCCGATAGTTCTGAACTTCCTTTGCCGCAGGTGAGATGGAGAGGTTACGGATATTGAGGTCCGCCTTATATAAGTCGTCCTGAGTGGTTATGATATTCTCGATCGATGAACTGTCCTTCGCTTCCTGCAACGTGAGAGAACTGATGAGGATGTTCTCGTTCGGGATGCTTGATGCAACGCCTTTGAGTTCTGCAAGTGCCCGATTGGCCTTTGCCAACTGCTTCAGCACGGTCGTGGTTTCCAGATCGTACTGAAGAGGCAGTGTTGGAATTGAATAATGTGTCAGCATATTATTCCGCATTTTTAACAAAGTTAGAAATAATTATCTTACTCTCCCCCAAGCATCGTCGATAAGTTTCATTGCGTTGGCCTTGGTCTTCTCGGCAATGTCGATGTAGGGGCGCATTGCTTTGTAGTCGGAGTGGCAGGTCCATTTCATCACAACTTGCGTAGGGATGCCGTTGGAGAGGGCGAAGCAGATGAATGTGCGTCTAGCTGCGTGAGTGCCGACTAGGGCATATTTCGGATAGGTCTCTTCAACCCTTTGGCCAGCAAGGTAGCAGACAATCGTTATCGGGTCTGTAAATCCACAAAGTTCTCCGAGATCTTTGAGGTATTTGTTCATCTTCTGGTTTGAGATGACTGGAAGGGCACGCCCCATAGGGAATACTACATCCTTGTATTTGTCGAGAATTGCTTGGGCGTTTCTGCTGAGGTCAATCGGAAGACGGTCGTTGGTCTTCTGTGTGGTTATGTAGATTTTGTCTCCGGCAATGTCTGTTCTTTTCAACGATGCCATATCGGAATATCTAAGTGAGGTGAAGGCGCAGAAGCAGAAAAGGTCACGGGTCTTGGCCAACGCTCCGGCTTCCTGGATTGTCTTTTCATATTCATGTCCGTTCATATCGGTCAGTTTGATTTTCGTTCCATTTTGCGGAATCTCATAGTTGTAGAGTTTCAAAAGTTCCTCCTTGGTCAGGAATATGATCGGCTTTTCAAGCACTTTGAATTTCGTGCGGTATTTGTTCAGTGTTTCTTCTGTGCAGTAACCTTTGCGGATAGCCCAGTTCAGGAACCATTTGAGGCAACTGAATTGTTTTTGAACTGTCTTTTCTTCGAGTTTGTCCACACGACGCAGGTGCATTATAAAACGGCTGAGACCTTTCTCGTCGAAATCCCGGAACTCAAGTCTTTTCCCGAAGGACAGCAAGTGATTTCTGAATGTTTTCCAAATCTGAACCGTGGCGTATGTCCATTGGTTCAGCACGCTTTGTTCCTTGACAAACTCATCGAGATAGTCAAAGATTGATTTTACAGGTGCGGAATCTTCTATTTCGGTCGGCTTCAAATCGTCTCCAAGGGATATTGCCGTATTCAGTTCTTCTTTGAGTTCATCAAGCGCCGTACTTGCTTTCAGGTTCGTCTCGTATTCGGAGAAGCGAATCTGGATTTTATAGATACGGTTATTGATGATTCTGGCGGGAATGCCTTTGGAGTTCGTGTAGCGTGGCTTGACTTGTCCACTTTCATTCCACGCCGTAGGATCGACACTGAAACCGAGTGTCGTGAGGAGTCTGGTCTGGCGGATGTTAATCGAGACTGTTATAGGAGCCTCGCCGTGTTTGTTGGTTTTCGGGTGTAGGAAGAACTTTACAGGCACACTTGTTGTCTTTAAAAATACAAACAGATTTTCAAACAGATTTTCAAATAGATTTTCAAAGATACAAGTATATTCAGGCAAATCTTATTATACTGATCTTATTATAAATCAATGACTTATAAAATTCCATAATACTTTAGAAAATAGCGGTTCGACTCCGCCCATCTCCACTCTTCTTTTAGCGGTCTTCGGCCTGGTGGCCGGTGCGGTCAACCTGGTGGTAGAACTGGGTGTAAGGCACATCGGTGCGGCCGGTGCCCTTTTTCATGAGTTCCACGAGATCCTGGAACCAGGTCGTATAGACGTCGCGAGGCATTGCCCCTCTTCTGCAGCATACTGCGGCGGCCATTCCCACTACCTCTCCCATCATTGCACAAGTACGCATAACCCTCACTGAGCCAAGGGCTACGTGTGTCACGCTGATATCGCGGCCTGCCATGAAGAGATTCGGCACGTCACGGGAATAGAGACAGCGGTAAGGAATCGCGTACGGGTCGATAGGCATCAGCTTTCCGTAGCTCATCCACTCTTCTCCAGGGTAGTCGGCGGAGTTCTTCTCCATCGGATAATGCTGGTCAATGCGCCAGGTCGTGGTGCAGGTGCCGTCCTCGTAAGGAATCGGTCTCGTAAGATCCTGCTCGCGGAGAATAAGGTCGCCCACGATACGACGACTCTCACGTTTGCCGCTCACGTGGCTCACCCAAGTCAGATGAGTACATTCCCAATCCTCTTTCTTGGCAAGACGGTTCTTGCAATATGAGAAAGTGCTGTAGGCCACATACATACCGTAGTCACGGATCTTCTCGGCATCTGCTATCTGGTCATCACGCATTCCCACTTCCCAATACCAGTTGGCACGATGCACAGGCTCGACAGTATCCTCGTCCAGTTTCAGTCCCCAGTCCACAGAATCAGGGAAAGAACAAGGCGTGTTCCAGTCCTCGCAATACCACTCGATGCTTACGCCCATCGTAAAATCATCCGCCTTTTCAGGAGCAAGCGTCTCACCGAACTCACTGCGCGCCTCGCGTCCCATCATTGTGGCAGCGCCCGCCATCACGGCAAGATTGGCGTCTCCGGTACAGTCAGAGAACAGATTTCCGCTTATACGGATAAGATTCTGATTTGTAGCCTCAACAGCCGTCACGGCAACTATCTTCCCTTCCTTCATCTCTGCATTGACCACAGTGTAGCCGGCAAAAAGGCTGATGTTCGGCTCGGCGGCGACCACATCCCACTTCTTCCAGTCCTGATAGTGGTGGGCGCCCCTCGCATTGCCGATGCGGTCCGGACCGATTTCATTCAATATATATCCCAACGAAGGGTACGGAGGCATATTGATCTGACCGCCGAGACCCACGCGGACTTCAGAAGAATTGTTTCCGCCGAGGATATAACGGTCCTGGACAAGTGCCACCTTGAGACCGAGACGTGCAGCGGCGATGGCGGCGCAAAGGCCTGACATTCCGGCTCCTATGACCACAAGATCATAATTTCCCTTGTCTTCAGGCTTCCCCGGACCGAGCAAAGCCTCACGCAATGCCCTGTAATCCTCCAGGCTGTCACCTGGGACCTCGTCCGTAGAAGTCAGGATTATCGCATCGCATCGCCCGTCCAGACCCATCAGATCATGAAGGGCAATGCTGTGGCTGCCTTTGGTGAGGTGATAAGTTTCGCCCTTCTGCCAGTACCATTGAGCCCTTTCGGCTCTCGCTTCGCGGGAAGTGTCAATGTCATCAGGAAAGTCAATGCCGGCTTTCACGTCCAAAGGCGTCTTGCCGATACCGAACTCGGAAGAGTCCGCCTTTCCGTCAATCAAAACCTGGAAAATGCCGGGAGTCTTGCCCTCTGACCAGAATGCGGTCCAGTTTTTCGTGCGAACCCATAGACGGTAGTCTCCGTCCTCAGGTATATTGATTTCTGTCTTGGCATCTTTTGCAAGAGGCGTTCCCAAACCATGCGCCATAAGATAGCTGGAACCCATCTGAAGTACGAACTGCTGTTCCAGTGTCCAGTCGCCTTTGTCATTGAATCGGGTGGCAAGAGCCATCACAGAATTATTGGTGTTCATATAAGGTATAGTGTTTTAAATCGGTTCAAAGTTAGACAAAAAATTATTCCGGGCAAACAAAAAAATCATTATATTCGCGTCTTGTAATTTTTAAGACTAAAACCACATAACATCATATGGGCATCATAGACTGGCTGATAGTAGCCATTTTTCTCGGAGCATTGATAACGATAGGCTATCTGTTCTCCCACAAGAACAAGAACATTGAAGATTATTTCGTTGCAGGCAGGTCAATGCCGGGCTGGATCGTAGCTATAGCGGCAGCCGGAACGACGATTTCCGCAGGAACCTTCGTAGGCTCACCGGAACTCGGATTCAACACGAACCTCACATACGTCATCAATCTTTTAGGATCAATCCTGGGAGGCACATTGGTCGCCGCCCTGATTATGCCGAAACTGTACAATGCCAAGACCATCACCATCTACGGCTTCATCGGCGAGCGCTTCGGAGAAAAAGCCAAGAGGACTAACAGCGTGATGTTCCTTCTCGGCCAGCTTTTCACCTCAGGATCAAGACTTTTCATCGCTGCCATAGCAGTTTCTGTCATCATTTTCGGAAAGATAGAATTCACATTCATAGTATGTTCCATCATCATATTGGGTATAATTTCGACCTTCTATACAATGATGGGCGGCATCAAGGGACTTCTCTACATTGACACATTCCAGACCCTCCTGATGACCTTTACCGGAGTGGTCGCGCTCGTGATGGTGTACTGCTCGCTGAAGGGATTCAGTCTGGCTGAGATCTGGACTCAGCTGACTGCTGGCGGTATGGTTAAGATGCCTGGCGCAGACGCTGCTCTGCTTGCAGACGGCACTCTCCAAGGCTGGGAGCCGGGCAGCAAGGTGAAGATGTTCGACCCAAGCCTGGATTTTTCCAAGCCATACACCATTATAGGCGGTATGATAGGTATTGCATTTTTCAAGATTGCGCAGTACACCACTGACCAGGAATTCGTACAGCGTCAGCTCGCCTGCAAGAGCGTAAAGAAGGCAGGAACTTCATTGATCTGGTCACAGCTGCTGGCGATTCCTATCGTCCTGACATTCCTCTGCATCGGGCTCCTGCTTTGGGTGAAATTCCTCAACGACCCTTACATCGACGGACAGATCAGCGCCGGATTCTTCACTGACGCGCGCGACGTGTTCCCTCAGTATATCAAGAACCATATTCCTGCAGGTGTACGCGGCCTGATGATCACCGGTCTTCTCGCTGCTGCGCTCTCCAGCTTCAACTCCGCAATCAACGCCATGGCGTCAAGTTTCGTGGACGATCTCTATCTCCCTATCCGTAAGGAACTCGGAAAGGCAATCAAGAGCGACAAGGACCAGATTTCATCATCACGCTGGATGGCCGGACTTATGGGAATGCTTCTGACATTGTTCGCAATCGTCACAGCCGTAATGCAGGAGGCCAGTGGTCTGAATCTCGTGGATTTCGCTACCGGAATCATGTGTTTCGCATACGGCGGTATGATAGGCGTGTTCCTCACTGCCATCTTCACCAAGAGGGGCAACAACAAGTCAGTCATCGCTGCCATCATCACCGGTGCTCTCATCGTGGTTCCGCTGATGTTCCAGAAACAGTTCTTCGGCCAGACCTACATCGCGTGGAGCTGGTGGTGTCCGATCGCCGGCATCATTTCCACTGCAGTCTGCCTTATGGGAAAGCCTAAAACCGCTGTACAGAACTGATGAAAACGCATTTTCTTTATATCCTGGCCGCTCTCGTCATTGTCACGGGCGGCTGTGCCAAGACAGGCAATATCAGAGGCAAAGTCACCATTGACGGAAAGCCTCTTGCCGGAGTGCAGGTCAGCGACGGCGTGAACATTGTCCTGACTGACAGCAAAGGCAGATACTGCATTGACAGCAAAAAGGCTGACAGCGTGGTATTTATAACGACTCCTTCTGATGCGGTCGCGGTTTCGGAGGACGGGCTCAGGCCCGGTTTTTGGGCACGTCTGACCAAGTCTCCTGACGATGTGGAACGGCACGATTTCAAACTTCTCACCGAGAATCAGGAGAGGTATTCCGTGCTTTTCCTTGCGGACCTGCATCTTAGCAATGATCCGGACAAGGATGACCTAAGGCGGTTCCGTGAAAGAGTGGTTCCGTTCATCCGGAAAAAGGCAGCGGAATCCGACGGTCCCGTCTATATGATGAATCTGGGAGATTTGTCTCACGACATTTTCTGGTACGAGTTCAATTTCGATGTGGATGATGCCTACAAGGTGATTGCGGAGCAGAAACTGCCTCTGAAAATGTACTCTGTGCCCGGCAACCACGACCACGACGGAGCGATTGTCGGGGACAATGTGGATTTCCGCTCGGGCTGGCTGTACCGCCGCACCTGGGGCCCGGACCGTTATTCTGTCAATATCGGAAACGAACACTGGGTGTTCCTGGACAATATCATTTATGTCAATGATGAAGGCCGAGGCAAGAAGGCACCGGGAATCAAGGGCGCCCGCAATTATGAGACTGCATTCCTCCCGGCTCAGCTGGACTGGCTCGAAAAGGACCTAAGTTATGTACCTGACTCGTGCAATGTATTCATATGTACGCATTGTCCTTTCTTCGGCGGTTCTCTTAAAAATGGAGGCCGGGACAAAATGCCTGCGGAACAGCTTGCGTTCATTGACAGTCTTTGCACGCGTTTCAGGCAGAAGGCGCTGAATTTCGCCGGGCATATACACAAGTTCGACTTCTTCAGCAGGAAGGAATATCCTGCGCTTTTCCAGTATGGTCTCCCCTGCGCTTCCGGCGTGATGTGGGAAACCCCGAAAGAGCATCTGCTGTACTGCAACGACGGCTCAGAAGCGGGAATGATGTGCGGACTGGGCATTGACAATGCTCCTTTCAAACTGCATTTCGAGACTTACGAACACGGCGTGCGCAATTACAGCATCTACGACCTGAACTGTGTGGGCGAGGCTTACCGGGACTCGGAGGACTTCAAGCTTCTGCTCAAGGCCGCTCCTGAGCGTGTGGATTATTCTGCCGGCAAATTCCGGAATTCAGTGCTGGTGAACTGGTGGACCTGGATGCCGGGATACTATGTGGAAATGTTCGAAAACGGCAAGGCATTGAAAGTCAGCACTCCTCATACGGAAGACCCGGTCAGCGTATTCACTTATGACCTTCCGCAGATGACTCATCCGGCAAGGTATCACAAAAACCGCCAGAAGGCCGGATGCATCCATACTTTCGAGGCCAAGGCTTCAAGGTCGGATTCTCCTGTGGAAGTGGTTTTCCGCAATGAAAAAGGAGAGGAACTGTACCGCGAAACCATCGCGCGTCCTCTCCCGTTCGTATTCTGACGACTTTCGGATCAGTCTCCGACTATGTTCTGATCAATGTTCCGATCAGTCTCTGAACCATACGCCTTCTTCTCTGAGGGCAGACTGCAACTCCTTGACATCCAAGTCACGGAGTTCTTTTTTGTCCCTGACTGCGAGTGCAGCAGCTTTTCCTGCAGCTTCTCCTAAGCACATTGCCGGGCCCATGACTCTTACGGACGCAAGCGCAAGATGTGTGGCGGAAATGTCTCTTCCTGCAGCGATCACGCCATCGACTTTCTTAGGGATAAGGCAGCGGTAAGGCACGTCGTAGCAGTCCGGACACCACCAGAGCGAGCAGTCTCCGCCTACCGGATGGTGCAGGTCCACCGGATAGCTTGCAACCGCGATTACGTCATCGAAACGTGCGCAATCGAAGATGTCCTGCTCCGTAAGTGTGTATTCGCCCACGAGTCTGCGGGTTTCACGGATACCCATGAACGGAGCCACTCTATCCACGTAAGCATTCTCGAATCCGGGGATATATGCCTTGAGGTAGCGTACGATTTCCTCATTCTGGAGCATACATTCGTACTCGCCGCGTGTATATTGCTGAGGGTCAGTCGCGTCAATGCCATTGACACGGCTCATGTTCACCCACCATTCGTCTTCCGCCATACCGGTCATGAAGATGGTTCTCTCTACAGGAAGGTGATATCCGGCTTCACGTGCCTGACGTATCTGGTTGCGGAATCCCACGAAGGTGCAGTTGTCCATCGGTCTGAAGAACTCATTCGGAATATAATCGATATCGTAGATTTCCGGATGGTCAGCCACGGCATCGCGGAGTTTCCTGCTGTCCACACCTCTCATGGAGAACATGAGTGTCGGCGGCTGCGGGATACCCTTTTCATTGCCATAATTCATCTCGGCTCCTGCACGGTACAGAATGTCGCCGTCTCCGGTGCAGTCCACGATGGTCTTGGCGAGTATCACTTCCCTGCCCTTCTTGGAGTCAATAATCACGCCCTTGCACTTGTCGCCTTCCATAATCACATCAGTAGCAAAGACATAGAGCAGCACTTCCACGCCGCATTCTTCCATTATCTCCCACGCGAGGTGCTTGGTTCCCTCCGGGTCTATCATTGTAAGGCTTACGTGCAGCGGACATTTTCTGTGATGTGTGGCCTGGCCTCTTTCCCGGAGTCGCTCCACGAAACGCAGCGGCAGACCTTTGATTATTTCATTGCCCTTGCGTCCCAAGAAGCCGAGAAGCGGAAGGCCGATGGTCATGTTGCCTCCAAGATAGCCTCTGCTGTCAATGAGCATGACCTTGGTTCCCTTTACAAGTGCTGCAGCCTGGGCAGCCATAATTCCGGCAGGGCCGGCACCGACTACGAGGACGTCAACTTCCTCACGTACAGGAAGTTCCTTCGCCGGTTCCAAATAAGTTTTCATTTTGTGTAAATTCTAATCAGTTCCACTGTTTGTTATGTCAATGTGGATTTGCGGGGTCAAAATTAAATATAAAAAGATGAACGTCAAAGATTTTTCTTATATTCGCGAAAAACATATACTTATGAAACACCTAATCTCAGCGCTGACCATTATCGCGATTTCAGCCTTTTCTTTCCAAGCCAATGCGCAGGAAACCACTTCCTCAGACACTCCGGAGGCCATTCAAGAAGTTTACAAACCGGAAGAGACATCCCGCAGACACAACATGCCGGCATTCAGGAATGAGGTCGAGCTCAGCTACGGCCGCTTAACTCTTGCAGATATGGCACACGTGTTTTCCGGCGCATTTGTCGCCGTCTTCACCGTTGGTTATTCCCAGTTCAACAATTTCAATGCCTATGGTTCTGTCAATGCAGAGTATTACAGAGTCCTGAACAAGACGTTCTCCGTGGGAGGACTCGTCGGCTGGTCAGGCGGAAGCGCTGACGTAGTGGACAAGAACAAGGTAAAGACAGGCACTTCCGATTACAGCGCCTATGTAATCATGCCTTCCACCAAGATATTCTGGTTCAGAAAGAACCACGTGGCTATGTATTCCAAGCTTTCAGCCGGCATCATGTTCATCGACGACTACGAGGAAGGTTCCAAGAGCGCGGACTACTCCCCTCTCTTCTCATTTCAGGCAGGAGCAGTCTGCGTCCAGGCCGGCGGACAAAGGGTACGCGGCTTCGTTGAACTCGGCATCGGAATGACCGGACTCATAGTCGGCGGCGTCAGCGTCGCGTTCTGACGGAGCTTCCCGTTCTGACGGAGCTTTCTCGCTCTGACGGAGTTTCTCGTTTTGACGAAGTTTCCCGCTCTGACGGGGCGTCGCGCTCTGACGGAGTGTCCCGTTCTGACGGAGCGTCCCGTTCTGACGGAGCGTCGCGCTCTGACATAGAAGAATATCTTTCTGACTCTGCAGCGCCTGTAAGGCTAGTTCCAGCGGCCCACAATGATAGGTGGAGTTGTCCAGAATCATCCCGCTGCAGCGCCTATAGGCTAGTTCCAGCGGGCTACCTCCCCCCAGACTGTCCGAAAAGTCCTTACGAGACTGAAATACTCCGTACCCCTATACAAGGCCGAAAGCGGATTCTCGATTCTCACTGAGGAATATTTGACTTTTCAGACAGTCTCCCCCA
>OCHN01002655.1_pt1 | contig 11087 bp, 10 predicted proteins | sample 1538911 | NCBI WGS metagenome assembly OCHN01 (sample SAMN04571736, study PRJEB22368) | human gut metagenome | biome: human gut; material: stool | host: Homo sapiens | place: Luxembourg | collected 2013-01-11 | reverse complement strand
CATTTTACAGGCCCTGTAGCTTTGCGTCCCAGACTTTCATCTGGTTTGCCGATTTCCTTATTATAATTATAGCTTTTAAACTTATGCAAAAAACTGATTTTATTATACTTTAATCCTCTACTATACACAAGAAAAACATTACCGTTTTAACGCTTAAAAATAATGACGATTTTTGCAAAAAGGAATAGTTTTCTATAATAAAAAAGTACAGAACAAATCGAATGTCCGTTCTGTACTTTATATATTTTCTATATTATTTGTTCAAAAACTATATTTTACTTACCCTTCATCTCATCGTAAAGCAGAAAGAATGGTTTTCTTAACCTTTTCTGCATCAACAGGCTTTGCAATATGTCCGTTCATTCCCTTTTCAAATGCCTTTTTTCTATCTTCCTCAAATGCATTGGCTGTCATAGCTATGATCGGAATACCGGCTTTTTTCTTATCTTCCAGCCTTCTGATTGCCTGAGTTGCCTTATAGCCATCCATAATTTCCAGAGCATTTTAACATTAGAAAATGCCCTATTTATGCGGATTGTTCAGTATTTAAGATTCCGTAAGAAGTATATAAATGGTGTCAATTAGTAACAAATTAGTAACATGAATCAAATAGCAATCAGGTCTTTCCATGTTACTGATCCACATACCCCATCAGCATCCAGACCTCTTGATTTCTGATACTGTTTCAGAGCATATATAGTATTATCCCCTGCTTCCCGGTCAAGGTCAAGTTCCTTTTTATTTTTTCCTTTAAATCCACGTGATTTCAGAATCTCCTGTAACAGAAGTACAGAGGTATTCTTGTCACCAGCTTTTACAGTTTTAGGCTCAAACATATATTTTTCTCCTGTCTGTGTAGTATTAGATGATGTGTTCTCAGATTTTGAAGGTACTGCTGTGTCAGATACAATACTATAATCAGGTGTACAGAACTTAGTTCCAGGCATCTGACTGTTAAGGTAACTTTTAGCGCATACACCGCCACCATTTGCGATAATACCGGATGCTCCACTTGTGTTACCTTCAATCGTATAGAAACGATCACCAATTACGGCGGTAACAAGTCCTGTATGGGTAAATGTACCATTATGGTAAAAGATAACAATGTCACCAATTTTCGGGTTAGCGTTTCGGGTAAACAAATTTCTCAGCGTTGGACAGTACACATAAGGCCAGTGTTTCAGTAATTTTTTGGCTTTTTCCAGACCAAAGGCTTTCATGAAACACCAGGAAATAAACACTGCGCACCAGGGCTGCCCCTGATAATCTGGTTTAATGTCACGCCAATATTTTGTATAATTTGCTGATCCTGCATTCGCAGTTTTACTATCAAGCTGACTATTGCTTTTCTTTTCAAGATAGCCCTCTTCATTTTTTGCGATCAGGATAACTTTTTCAATAGCTTTATCCATTGTCGTTCCCCCCTTATCCTCATTTTTTGTTGCAGTATAGTCTTTGTAGAAGACATTTCTGTCTACTTTCCCTGAGATTCCCGGAATGGTTGCTTTACTGGAATACTGCCAGCCAATACCAGCGGCAGGTTTTAATCTGATCTGCATTGTTCCATCATCCTGTGATGGATAAGCAGCTAACCAACAATCATACTTTTTAGCACCATCTGGAAGCTGGTACTGGTACCAAGAATATCCACAATAAATGCCAAACTGATAACCAGCTTTAATGATAATTTCTCTGAATGCATCAATCATCTGCATCATAAGAGATTTTGACAGATTCTTCTGACACTTATCTTCAATATCTAAGAACACAGGATAGTCCAATTTTCGTCTATTCAAGGCTTCAATTACTTTTTTTGCTTCATACTGGATTTCTGAAACATTGACTGCATAACTATACTTGTAAACACCGACAGGGATTTTATTGTCAGTACAGCCTTTATAATTTGCTTCAAACGTACTATCAATAACATTACCCTTTTCTGTGATCCGCAGAATAGCGAAGCCCATACCGTAGTTTGCTACGGTGGGCCAGTCAATAGTTCCATTCCATCTGGAAACATCAATACCTTTAATTTCCATCCTCAGTACCTTCCCCTTCTGCTTTCTTCGTAAGCACGTCAACAGCTTTAGTGATTACCGCAGGAAGTGGTAATCCCATTAACCCGGCATTTTCTACAATACTGATTAATTCGTTTGCCATGAATCCAATAATCACAGCATCTCGGATATAGCCCACACCTAAAGCTAAGTCAAGGCGGTACGCAATCAGTACAAAAAGCAATGTCATACATTTTCTGCATAAACCTTTCCACCCTGCTTTGCTTTCCAGTGCGCCATTTTCTGTTTTTTTACTGTTATGGAATACACCAGCAACAACCAGACCTGAGATATAATCAATCACCATAAATGTTAATAAGGTTACTAAAGCTGCATCCCATCCACCGAATAAAGATGCGATAAAACTACCTACAATACCAACGCCTGTGCAAAGTCCTTCTTTCATTCTTTCTGATTCCTTTCTGTACATAAAAACAACCGCCTGTGACATTATATAAACGTCATATAGCGGTTGTTTATGTATCTGTGATAATTTCTTTGTCTGCGGATTACTCTGCTAATTCTGGACAATCCAGATCAGTCAGAACTTCTTTCACTTTGTCTTTGATACGCTCAGGGACATCAGCAAAAGTTTTCTTTCCCTTGATAATCAAGGTCGCATAGATAATTGCCATATTCTGCACATCCTTTCTGAATAAAATATTTATGATAAACTGAAACAACATCAGTTATCACCCTGTAAAATAGCTTTTACAGCTTCTTTCAGTTTATCTGGCACATCATCCAGAGTTTTGACACCTTTAAGAATTAATGCTGCATAAATTTTTGCCATAACTTACACCTTCTTTCTTACCCTAACATTTCATAAATTTCACACATTGCCACCTGTGCCTGTGTAATTTCATTTTCAAGACCTGCATTTTTTTCTGCCTGAATTTTGATATATTCGTCTTTGTCATATCCAACAAGCTCAAACTCATACCCAGTAAATCCCGGCTGACTATCTGTACATTCTTCTGTAACTTCTGAGATCCCAGATGCAATAAATACCATATCCTCTGTAATCTCAATTTCTTCTGGTTTTACTGTACTTTTCTGTTTTCCATAATCAATCATGCTGCTTTCCATCCTTTCTTAGTTTGGTTTTATGTTGTATTTATAATAATCATCTGCATAGGGTAATAACGGTTCTATATATTTCTGATACAACCGGAAGGAATCACATGATACAAGCCATCCTTTATAGCTGTTTATGCTGCACCATTCTGAATAGTTCATCATGTTCCCTGATTCCACTTTTACACGCAATGCAGTTAATTTCTTAGTCATATCTATACAGGTTGTCTTTCTCAACAAAGTGTATTTGTAAAATGTTCGGTATCCTAAAAAGTCAACCCCTCTGATAAATGTTGGAAACACCTGCCAGTTTCCTTTAATGTTTAGTTTAAGTTCATCCTTAAAGTAAACATCAATTTCTTTTCTTAACTCAATAAGTTCCTCTTTTGTCTTTGCAAAAATAACAATATCGTCCATATACCGGAAGTAATATTTGATATGTTTTTGTTCCTTTATCCAATGGTCAAATGATGAAAAATAAAAGTTTCCTGAATACTGTGATAAGTAATTCCCTATCGGTATCCCAGTTTCAGGATCAATATCTTCTTCCAGTAAATAAATTGCCGTCAGATCTTCAATGTCTGCGGTCTGTATACTATCAATAATTTCAGTCAGCAGCCATATCAGTTCAGAATCATTGAACATTCTGGAATACTTTTCTTTCAGAAGATCATGGTTGATTGACTGATAGTAATGTCTTGCATCCAGTTTCAAACAATACTTACATTCTTCTGGATGATCCCACATTGCATCCTGCATTTTATGCAGGGCTTTATGTATTCCTCTATCCGGTATTGCTGAGTATGTGTCAGTAGTCAGGTTATTGATGATGCAAGGTTCAATCACCTGTAAGATAGCCCACTGGCAAATTCTGTCAGGAAAGTACGGTAATTTATAAATCTTTCTCTTCTTTCTGCCATCATCTTTATAAAACACTTCATACTCAGATGTTCTATAAGTATGAGTGATGAGCATTTCCTGGATCTGCTTCAGATACTTATCTGGATCTTTATCTATTTCCTGAACTTCTTTGTACCACCCTTTTCCTTTCTTTGCGTTCTTATGTGCTTTTCTCAGATTTTCAATATCACAAATTTTCTCAAATAGATGGTCATAACGTTTCATTTTTTGGTATATTGCAGTTCCGAATTTCAGTCAGCATATATCAGATGTATGCCCGGTAAATACGGTTGACATTTCCTCTTTAGTAATTAAGTAAGGCGGTATTATCATTTCTGACTTGTCTGCACCACCTATTTTTCTGTTTTGCCGTGTGGCAGGGTTGAAAGAAATGGGATAAAAAATCAGCTGGGAATATTCCCAGCTGACAATGCGATATATTAAGTGACCCCTGATATTACGATTCCGATTACTGACACTGTTATTCAGATTCCAATAGAATGGCCTGGTATTAACGTCATTATTCCAATTACTGCCTAATTGAGTAATTGATTTTTATGTTAATCAATACAGGTAAATATCAGTGATTCTTTCAACCCATTATTTAGTTATTTGTCAAGCGGCTGCCATTTGAGCCTTCCATGATGCAATAGCAGCAAGATAGACACCTGAATCCTTGGTAGGAATATATACCAAGCGACCCCCGAGAGCACGAGCCCGATAACCGACACCGCCATTCAGACCCCAATAGAACGGCCCGGCAATAACGCCATCACTCCAAATACCGCCCAAACGAGCAATTCTGTAACCATTCAGAAGCTCAGTAATATAGGTGTAGTCACCAACAGGAAGTGCGCTGTTTCCAAGACATTCAGAAGCCATAAATAACCAGTCGCATTTTGTTGAATATCCTATTGCAGAGATATAACCAGCTTTTGCGGCTACGGTGAAACCAGCAGCTTCATAGTTATCACTATTCTTGTTTTCTGCAAAATTGAAGTCTTTGCAAATATATGGCTGACCCCCTGCCATCTTGCCGTTACCCCAAATATTTACACCATATACGAACATCCACATGTTACCCCAGAAGTTTTCTTTTCCACGCCAACAGATTGAAGTTTTTCCATTATCTGTATATTCTGTTGCAACATTGCCTGGATAAGCAGTTGATTTTGCAGCTCTACCTGTACCATTTCCAATACTGGAAGTACTACCTGTCACTGCGGCATAAGAACAGGTTTTATTATCACCAGTTTCCCATGGAATATTGACAACACCTAAACCAATCGGTGTCTGTAATTCCATAACACCCATTTCAATAATCATCAGCAGCTGTTCGGCAGATACCTGTTTGATGAGATCACCATGCCAGTTTGCACCTCTGTTCTGTGCCATCTGTTCAACAGATGTTCTTGTGAGATCCTGTGTATACCCGGAAGCAGGTCTTGCGCCAGAAATACTACAAAACTTATCTTCGGTTGCTTTTAATATCTGTTCATCCTGCAACAGATAAGCAGATGCGGATACATCATATACAGAGCCTTCATCTGCACCAGTCAGGAAATAATCAATCTCATTTCCATTTGCATCATAAAAAGCAGGATGCAGCCTGAAACCTGGTCTTGGTTTTTCTGATACATAATAATTTGCTTTTCTCAGATGATAACCAATACCTGTATCAATTGGATCATATACGACCGGGCATACCAGATAATAGAACTTAGGCTGATATATCATAACCTGTCCATTTGAGCCATCTTCTGTGTAACTTTCATCTCCGTACCAAGCGTTGATAGTTCCATCATCTGCAACATTACATCTACGTCTACCACCATACATGGAAAATCTGTCAAAGTCAGTACCTGGTGTCAGGTTAGTGGCACCTGCAAGTCTTTTAAAAGTTTTATTTCTATAATCTACCTGCAAACCAAGAATATCATCATCTGATAATCCAAGGTATGCTCTCAGATCAGCAACCCCTGCCAGGATTTCCTGTGAGTTAAAGTTTTCACCTCTCAACTCTTCAAGGTTTGATGTGGCTGAACTGTTCTCACTCTGTAATGCCTGTAACGCATTGTTTCCAGTAGTCGTGGCACCATCTAAAGCTGTCTTTGCTGTATCTGCATTTTTGATACTGGTATCAAGATCTGATTTTTTAGTGGTACTTGTTTCAATACTCTTATCCAGATTATTTTTGGATGTGGTAGAATTGGTAATACTTCCATCCAGAGCCGTTTTTGCTTTTTCTGAATTTGAGATGCTGCCATCTAAAGCTGCCTTTGCTGTGCTTGCTGCTTTATTCAGTTCTGTGATTTTATCAGATGTGTGTTCATTGATCTGATTTTCTGCTGCCGCTTCCTTTTCTGTAATGTAGGATGCAGTCTGACTTTTTACTCCCTGAATGGATGTAGCCTGTTGATCCGTCACAGCTTTGACAGCTGCATTTTTTGCATCTTTGATAGCGTTGTCAGTTTCTGTGATCTTATATTCAACATGAACATCAAAATTTTTTACAACTGTATCAATATGTTCTTTTGCTTCTACTGTAACTGTCTTTGCATTCTCTACAATTTCTGTGTTATCAGCAACAGATTTTTCAGCATTCTTTGCAAGTGTTGCGGCATTCTCTGTTGCAGCCTTTTTTTCTGTTACATCTTTCTGCATGATAGCAATATCATTTTTCATTTCTGATACTGCTTTTCTGTCTTTACCTACCTGTGTTGCAGAATCCGCAAAGTTTGCAAGGACTTTTCCAAATTCTTCACGGGTTCCTGTATATCCCTGTGCAACTGCATCAGCATAGGCAGTTACACAACCAAGATCTGTTCTAATCATGACATTTCAACCTCCAGTATTCCATCTTCATTAATCTTAAAGTTCAGACTTTGTTCAATATTGTCGGTACGGGAAAGATACAAATGACCATCCTCGGCAATAGCCAAATGGCAAAAGCCAGTTGACGCAGCCACCTGTTTCGCAGCTTCTGCATAAAACTTTGCGTTGTCCTGTTCCTGATCTGGGTAATTCTTATGACCATGCGCCCAGGCTTCCGATAACTCAACATTGTCTTTTGCTTTGTTCTGCTCATCCTGCATCCTTGCAAGATATTCATTTACAACCAAAAGCGTATAATGGAACAGGTCAATGTCTTCCTGAATCTTGAAGCCTTCAGGCGCAACCCTTTTTACTACACGCATAAACACACTATTTACTGTTTCCCCTTCGGTTACATCAGATAAATAGATATATGCGGCAATAGGGTATTTCTGACAAAGTGCTTCATTCGGAATATCTACCATTGATACACCATTGATTGTATTTCCAGTTACAATTTTGGCTGTTTGAAGTCCATTCCATTTAAAATGGACTTCAAATGTAGCTGGAAGGTCAAGTCCATTAATCTGTAACTTCTGACCATAGTCATACATCCAAAGTCCATTAACTGTGATTTCTTCACCTCGTTTGGTGAAATCTGCAATCAGCATTACTTAACCACCCCTTTCAACATTTCCTCTAATTTGTTCAGTCTTTCGTTCAGTGCGTTCACTGTATCTTCCAATGTATTGATTCTTTCATTCTGATTCTGAATAACTTTCATCATTGCCGGAATCATCACACGGAAATTCCAGTCTTCTGGTTCTCCTGCTTCGTTTAATTGCGTTGCTTCAGGGAAAATATCATACACATCTTCGGCATAAAATCCGGGCAACTGTTTACCGTTCAACCAATCGGATTCGTCCAGATAACCCTTTTTGTATTTAAACCATATGACGGGTATATTAAGTATCTTTTCAGCTTCCTCAATAGTCATATCTGATACATGGTCTTTATAACGTTTTGAGGATGATGATAAGTAAGCAACAGTCGCACCATCTTTTGCGAATACCATATGGCCACCACTTGTAACATGTGTCAGATTATAGAACATAATCCTGTCTGTTCCATCTGAAAAACTGCTTGTTCCACAATATATCTTTAGTCCTGACCTAATCACCATAGCATTGGATTCTGATTTTATCGTTGCATTACCAACTTGAATTGTTCCACTTGAATATAACTTAATTGCGCCGCCGCTTGATTGTAAGTATGAACTATTAATAGTCCACCCCCCAATTTTCGCCCCAATGGAAGATAAGTCAGAAACACTCAGCATACTTGCTGAAATACTTTTGGATTTTATATAAGAACCATTAATATATACTTTTCCATTCTGTAAATAAATTCCCTGTGTTTGTCCATTATTTGTCAGAATGTTAAATATCTGTTCCTGTGTTAATTCACCTGCATCTTTTCCATCTTCACCGTTTGCACCCCGAACACCAATAATGTGCGGTGATGTGCTGCTGGAAGTACCATTAGTATAGTAAGTTGTTTGATATGACCACAAATAAGGTTTACTACTTGTTGGACTTTGTACAGAAGTTGTCCATCCGCTGGTTGATGTGTACACCCCACTGGATGAAGCTGTCGCAAGATAGTATGTTGTGATAGACGAAATACCATTACCTGTTGCACCAGCCGCACCAGTTTCTCCCGTTTGTCCCTGTTCACCCTGGATTCCCTGCTTTTGTTTCGCAATTGCAAAAATCTTTTCTGCTGTCAGACTTCCTCTCGTTACGGTAACCTTTACTGTACCTGTATCTGTACTCAATCCACTGACTGTATACGTTTCACCGGACGAACTACCGTATACCCCACTAGATGAACTCCACTGAATGATTGAACTTTTGGTAACGTCCTCTGTACCATAAAGAACCTTTACAGTAGTGCTGCATGATGGAAAAGATGTATATTTTCCATCCTTATCTGTTGGGATTCCCTGATACTCATTTGATAGGATCACATTTAAGGTTCTGAACTTATCGGATTCTGCCGCCACAACATCACTGATATTTTTTCCTTCTAAGGAAAATTCAGTTGCTTTAATGTAGACATTCCCATCATCATCAATTTTCAATGTGACCTGACCATTTTTATCTGTGACATTCAGACCCTTACCATTGATAAGTTTTCCTGCCAGAACACCGGATAAAATATAACTTGCATTTATATACAGTTCACCATTCTGAATATAAATTCCTTTATTTTTTCCGTTATTGGTCAGTTTATTAAAAATTTCCGGCTGCCCCAAACTGGTATCATACTCATTAATTGCATTATCTACATCATCAGAATCTACATAAGACGGACTGATCCAATCAGCAGAAAAAAATACACCGGATTGTCTGGGTGTTTTACAGATTTTTATTTCACCTTTTCCATCAGTGGTAGAGGTAACCCACATATCACCCTCATCATATGGTGGTTTAGGTGTAACCAAAAACACTCGTCTTTTTCCATCTGCGGTATCTTGTGCTGTTGAAGCAGCATCAAGCGCAGCTTTTATGTCAGGATCATCAAAATTTTCCCAACTGTAAACGCCATCAATCTTGACGAAACGGAACATTTTCTTAGTAGTAGTATTATAGAAAATATCATCAAGGTGTTTATCCTTTGTATCCGTATCAGTCCAGTCTGACGCTGGTTTATTCGTAAGCGTAGGATCATAAGAATTAAAATACTGGGTATTTATATCCTTTATCTTATCCCCAACAACTGCATCAACATAATTCTTTGTTGATTCTTTCGCTATCTCTTCAAGAGTTTTCCCCCTCAATTGAAAGGAATTTGCTACAATATCCACACGCCCAGTTGCAGTATCAGCTTTAAACATGATATTTCCATCAGAATCCAGAACGGTAAATGCTCCGGTGTTGATCCAATCAGCATTTATTCCAATACTGTCCAAAATCTTTGTTATCATGGTACCGTCCACAAGTAAACCTGCATTCCATGTGTTTCCACCGTCTGTACTTACCGCCCAGCCTTTTCCATTAAGTTCAAACACAACCTGGGATTCTTCCAATGTCTGATGGTCACACATATAATACACTTTGCTTCCATCATCCAAGGTTTTAATAACTGGATAAAGACCAACTTGCTCTTTCATTGCCTTTTCCAGTTCTTCCATTGCCTTTTCCCATTCGGTTTTATTTTTGTTTAAATGTTTTTTCAGATCCCGATAAATCTTTGATGCTTCTGAAAATCGTTCGGCACTATTACGTAGTGCTGATTCTGCGTCATTTGACATTTGATTATCAGCATCAATAGAAAATACAACATTTGTGAAAAAAGTCTTATATGACTTTAATTTACGGTCATATACTATTGCCCCGTCCCCTGCTTCAATCGTAGGGTCTTGCAATGAACTGACAGTCATTGGTCTGAATCTCAATCCAACAACACGTCCACCAACCATTGATGCAATTTCAGCTGCATTGTCCTTATTGATAAATTTATTACTGTCGATAACAATAGCATACCCATCTGAACCAGACTGAAAAGTTACCTGATTAGAATTTTCATCCTCAGTTACAATTCTTATACATGTGATTACAACATCATCCATATCAACATTTACGTCTGTGACAACATTCGTCTGTAAGGTGTGTATATTCTTACCAGCTGACAGATCTGACATATTGTACCAACCAGCTGACAACTGACCACTTTTATTGCATTTCCAGAAATGACCTGAAATCTGACCGACCCATGTCAGGACATCTCGAAATGTTATAGTGCTATCATCTGGTTTTTCCTGAATCACATAATTGTAATACTCAAACTGTAAAGAATCTGTTGCTAAAGTTACACCGCAACACCTACATGCATCCTGTACAATTTGCAAAGGACTGTCTGCTTTCGTGTTGTCATATTTAAACTTATATGTCATTTCAGGCAGATCACCGATACCTTTTTCATACACTTTATGCTTATCTGTCAGAACTGTATTATCTACTTTTTCAGGATCTGTTCCAACATCCGGGATTTCTTTCAGTCCTGGCAGGTCAGTATAGGATGTAGAACTGCCAGAAGGGGCTGTCTTAGAATAACCCAGTTTTGTACCATTCGCTAACATTTATCTTCACCTCTTTCTTAATTCCAGTACACTAAATCGGAAGCATCTGCGTCCTGGTTCTGATCCGGTGTGAAGATTTTCATTTTATCCTGTTT
>OCHN01002654.1_pt1 | contig 11088 bp, 10 predicted proteins | sample 1538911 | NCBI WGS metagenome assembly OCHN01 (sample SAMN04571736, study PRJEB22368) | human gut metagenome | biome: human gut; material: stool | host: Homo sapiens | place: Luxembourg | collected 2013-01-11 | reverse complement strand
CCCCTCTCCAAAAGAGAGGGGAGTGATTAGTCTTTATGGGGAAATATTTGAAGGGAATCCTTTTTGCTTGGATTTTTAAGCAAAAAGGATTCCCTTTTTTGTGCGAAGAAATATCTTCGGCAAGCGATGTGCACCCCTTTATATCCCTTCAAGTCTAATTACTCCCCTCCCTTTTAGGGAGGGGTTGGGGGTGAGGCTGTTTCTATATCCCTCTTGCCTTAAAGATTTTCTCTTTGGCATCGTTGATTTCCTTGAACTTGCGTTCGGCAGCCCTTTTGACATCGTCGCCAAGGGTGGCTACACGGTCGGGATGATGCTGGAGAGCAAGCTTGCGGTAGGCAGCCTTGACCTCTTGGTCGGTGGCTGAAGGAGAAACACCAAGCACCTTGTAGGCAGCTTCGAGATCGTTGGCACCAGCATCGAGATTGAGCATGGAGTCGAGGTCGGAGAGCGAAAGACCAAGGGCAAGGGTGATATCCTTTAGCGCCTGGACTTCGGCAGGATGCACGTTGCCATCAGCTTTGGCGATGATGACGAGGAAGTTGAGGAGCTGCAGACGAGCAGCATAGTCGAGATTTTGCGCCATTTGGCGTGCTGCGCTATCTATGACGCCACGATATTGCAGAGAGCCCATCTCCTTTTGTTTTTCGAAGAGCTTGAGCAGTATCTGTTCGCCATCGTGGACGGCAGCCTCGCCGAAGTTGGTGCGCAAGAACTGGCGCACAAACTCCATCTCGGAGTGCATCACCTTGCCGTCGGCCTTGATGATGCAAGATGCCAACACCAAGAGCGAGAAGCGGAACGAATTGCGCTGACCCTCGTAGACCTGCTGCTGATGGGCACGATATTGCTGCTGTTGCGAGGCGTTGTGGTCATAGCTGCCATCGCCATCGAAGGTGTTGTTGGTGTAGGGCTGGTTTACGGAGTCTACACCTTTATCAAATAAGGCACCCAACGCAAAACCTGCGAGAGCGCCAAGCGGACCACCCGACATGAAGCCGAGTACACCGCCAAGCCATTTTCCAAATGCCATGTTTGTTGTTTTCTTTTTCTTTATGGTTATTAAATGGTTGTTCTTTTCTTTACCGTCGCTAAATGGTTGTTGCGAGAGTTGTTAGTCTACATAATCGACTTTCACTACTATCACCCTGATATTCTCGTCGGGACACTCCGGAGTTTTGAGGTCGTTGTTGATTTTGGCGATGTGCCAGTCGCGAGGGAAGAAGAGGAAGAACTCCTTAGGGTTTGAGAGATAGAAGCGAGCCTTGGAAGCATCGTAGTCGTAGTGGATAACGTCGGGACGATATTTGCTGTTAGGCTTGCTGGTGTAGTGGTCGATGATGCCGAATTTCTCTACGCCCTTGACAACGAACTGGAAATCGATTTTGTGGTTGTGGCTCTCGCTGCGCTTCGTTTCGAGCGGACCGTTGTGGTCGTCTTCAACGCTTGCCACGAGATTGCTGCCCTCGATAGGGTGTTTGCCCTTGGAGAGTGCCAGGAGGTCGGTTTTGGCGAGCCATTTGAATAGCGCCTGCCATTGCTGCGGATTCTTATGGTATTGCTGATAGAAGTCGACGGCATTGACAGAGAAATGAGGTGATGCACCATTGTAGCCACCACGCCATTCGCCACTCTTCACCCATTCTGTGGCCTTGGCTACGAGAGCCTTGTCGGCATAGTATTGTGTGTAGTAGCCCTGGGCAAATGACGATAAGCCCATGGTGAGGGCAAAGGCGACGGTAAGTAATGTCTTTTTCATTGTTGTTGTAGGTTTTATGTTTTTTATGTTTTGTTATTTGGCATATATCTTGGTTTTATACCTTAATATATATTACTGCAAAAGTAGGGAAATTAGAGTATAGGGCAAAATTATTTCTGCAAAACTTTGAGAAACGCTGCAAAATAGCGATATTTGCATGAACTAAACACTACACATTACATACTATGATATACAGAATAGGAAAGGAACTGGCATTTCCTGATCCACGATATGGCGACGACGACGGACTGATAGCCGTGGGCGGCGACTTGTCGGTGGACAGATTGCTGCTGGCGTATAGCAACGGAATATTCCCCTGGTATTCGTTTCGCGACAGACCAGAGATAATGTGGTATTGTCCGATGCAGAGGTTTGTGATATTCCCTTCGGAGATTCATATTTCGCACTCTATGCGCAATTTGCTCAACAAGGGCAAATATAGCGTGGGCATGAACGAGGCTTTCGATAGGGTGATAGGAGAGTGCTCGAGGTTGAGATACAACGAAGAGGGAGCATGGCTGGGCGAGGATATGATGGCGGCATATAAGGAGCTGCATCGCCAGGGATTTGCTGCCAGCGTGGAAGTGTGGGATGACGACAACAACCTGGTGGGCGGACTGTATGGTGTGACCATCGGGCGCTGCTTCTTTGGCGAGAGCATGTTTTCGCTGGTGCCAAGCGCAAGCAAACTGGCGCTGATATTTCTTGCGGAATTTATGGATAAGAATGGCGGAAGAATTATAGACTGCCAGTTTGAAACTCCTCATCTGAAATCTATGGGCGGAAGGTTTATAGATTATGAGGAGTATATGAAGATGGTGAGGGAAGAGTGAAGAATTTAAGTGAAGAGTGAAGAATTTAAGTGAAGATGGAAGAGGGGGAGCATTCTGGGGTGATTGCTTTTTGTCAAAGTTTATCGTAGGTTGGGATATCTTTGAGAAATAAATATTTTTTGTTTTCATAATCCATCTTGCAGCAATAGTGTTGCAGACCATTGCTGACGATGAGATAGTCGACATGCAAGAGCATGTTGTAGACCGTAATCTGGTCGAAAACCTTTTGGGTAATCTTGATATGCGGCGCCTTATACTCAATGATCATTCTTGGAGCGAGGTTGCTATGGTAGAGCACGCTGTCGGCACGCAACGTTTTGTTGCCCACGGCGAGCTTTACCTCGTTTGCCATTAGCGATTGAGGATAGCCGAGATGGTCGGTGAGCAAATGCACGAAGTGCTGGCGCACCCACTCCTCAGGAGTTAGCGCGATGAATTTTTGGCGCAGGATATCCCAGATGGCTGGCTTTTCTGACGATCCCGACAATTTTATTTCGAATGATGGTAGGTTTAATGGAATCATTTTAGTATTTTTGCATCATATTGCATCATTGTGCAACATATTGTAACGACGATGCAAAGATACAACAAACGATTTGATTAACTACATAATAATGGCGGAAAAGAAAAAATCAATGGGCTTCGACGAAATAATGCGCAACCTTAAGGCTGGCAACTTTTCACCTATTTATATATTAATGGGCAACGAGGCTTACTATATAGACAAAATCGCTGACTATATAGCAGAAAATGCGCTGGCACCAGAAGAGCGCGACTTTAATCAAGAGATAGTTTTTGGTGCCGACACCACGGCAACGCAAATTGTGGATATGGCAAAAGGCTATCCGATGATGGCTCCACGAAGAGTTATCATAGTAAAAGAGGCTCAGGGATTGAAGAATTTGGAGCCGATAGAAAAATATCTCGCAAATCCGTCAGCCACATCGCTGATTGTGCTGTGCCATAAAAATGGTACCATAGATGCAAGAAAGAAAATCATCGCTAAGGCTCAGACGGTGGGGGTGGTGTTTGAAAGCAAAAAGCTGAAAGACTATCAGCTGCCATCTTTCATCGAGGGATATCTGAAAACTCGAAAGGCTGCCATCGAGAACAAAGCGGTGATGATGATAGCCGAGGCGGTGGGAGCTGACTTGAGTCGTCTGACTTCGGAGCTTGAGAAGATTCTGATTTCGCTTCCCGACAACGATAGGAGAGTGACGCCTGAAGTGGTGGAGGAGCAGATAGGAGTGAGCAAAGATTTTAATAGCTTCGAGCTTAGAGATGCCATCGTGAACAGGGATGTTTATAAGGCAAATCTTATCATCAAATATTTTGACAGCAATCCTAAGGCTGGTTCGCTCTTCTCAATTCTCCCGTTGCTCTTTAATTATTTCCAAAATCTGATGTTGGCATATTATGCGCCAGATAAACGCAACGAAAATAGCGTGGCAGAGCATCTGAATTTGAAATCTGTATGGGGTGTTAAGGACTATATGACGGGCATGAGAAACTACTCAGGATTGAAGACTCTACAGATAATTTCCAAGATTAGAGAAACAGACGCCAAAAGTAAGGGTATAGACAACCCAAATACGCCTGCAGGAGAGCTGATGAAAGAGCTAATCTTCTTCATTTTGCATTGAAAATTGAGCCAAAAACATACTTTTTAGACTTAGAACAAGCGTCCCGCTGGGACGCTTTTTTTTGCCCTAACTCTCTGTAAACAAGCGTAGTGGGGCGGAATTAAGTGCGCTGAGAATCGCGTATTTTGTTTCGTTTGGATGGTTGGGCGAGAATATTTCGGTGGCGTTAAAAATGCCATTTTTCGCTTCTTGCAGATTTAGCGTTCACTTTTATTAGTATTTAATAATCTAAAGTTTAGTTTTGTGTATAGCTTTTAAGATTTAATATTGTGAGTATTAAAATGTAGATAACTAAATCGTATATATCGTATATTATATGGCTAAACACAAGGATTTAAATGTAGATATTTAGATACTAAAAGTAAGACGTATAAATATACGTGCATACTTTAAACGATGTAACTTGCAGAAAAAGAGCGAGTTATGTTTTGTAAAGGTAGTTGAATAGGCTTAAAAATGTGGCTTTTACATACTGAAACTGCATATACACCATTTATACATATATTTAGGCTATAACAAGCCGTTAAAACCCAGTAAATTGCATTAAAAACCCCAATATTTAGTAGAATATAATTTTAGGCTCTAAATTTAGATACATATATTTAAACCTATATCTTAGTATAATCTAAATACGATATTCAAAACTCTAAATTATAAAATCTAAACATTACAAAACAAAAAAACGTTCACAAATGTTGTTTATATAAAATATTTGCTTTAACTTTGTAAACCGTAAGGAAATCATAAAAAATACCCTATTTTTAGGGTCTATCATAACAAAAACGCAATATGAAAGACAGAATTAGGAAGATCATGGAGAGCCAGCATATGACCCAACAAGTGTTCGCTTCGTTCATCGGAGTGTCGCCTGGAACATTGAGCAGCATCTTCACCGGACGTACTAACCCCACCCTCAACATAGTGGAATCTATAAAATCAAAAATTCCATCACTTTCTACCGACTGGCTGATGTTTGGTAAGGGGCAAATGTATCTCGATATTTCAGCCTCAGAGGATGGTGCTAACGGTCAGAAACTCAGCGAAGATGGGCAGCCTATGCTCGATTTTTCAGGTGCTAATAATTCTGCTCCTATTTCTGGTTCCTCTTCTACCCCACAAAATGAAGGCGGACTGTTTCAAGGAAGACAGGGTGTTTATAGTACACCAAATAATTATCCGCAAGCAGCTATCAAAATAACTGACAAACATGAGAGGAAAATTACTGAGATTCGCATCTTCTATGATGACCAAACTTGGGAAACTTTTGTGCCTAAGAAGTAGATGGAATGATGGCGATTTTTTGCTCTTGGGATGAAGATATAAGAGATGATTTTTATCCTTGGAAGAGATATATAAAGGATGATTTTTATCTTGGATTTGATATATAAAGAATGATTTTTTATCCCGGATTTGATGTATAATGAATGAGGCAACGAGGGGTGATATTGCGCCTGCTCGCTGCCTCATTTTTGATATATGAAAGATGGGCGAAGGTGGCTGCGGGCTCTTGATGGGGATGGAAGCGAAGTCGTAAAAACAACTTCGAACAAGGACGGAAGATAGATATAAAGATGATGGATATCATATAGCGCAATAAATAAAATGAGAGGATTTCTTTGCCATTGCGCTCGTTTGCATTAACTTTGCAGAAGTTAAGCTGCACTCGGCAATTTGAAAGCAAGCTTTCATTGCGCTCGTTTGCATTAACTTTGCAGAAGAAATAAAGAGGATAATACCATAAATGGGATAATACCATAAATGGGATTATACAATAAAGGAGGATTATACTATATTGAAGGATTAAACACCATATTATATTTATATATATGAAGAAATATTGTTTGGACCTCACGGTCAATAGCGTCGAGAGAGTTAGTCCGAAGCATGTTTTGCTTAAGCTATCGTGCAAGGATGGACTGCCAGAGATGCTTCCAGGACAGTTTGTGGAAGTTAGAGTTGACGATTCGCCAACAACATTCTTGCGCCGTCCGATATCTATAAACTACGTGGATGAAGCCAAAGGAGAACTGTGGTTGCTGGTGGCAACTATTGGTGATGGCACACGAAGATTGGGCAAGCTCGTGGCTGGCGACAACTTGAATTGCGTGTTGCCACTCGGTAATGGTTTCACCATGCCTAAGGATAGTAAAGCAAAGGTTTTGCTCGTAGGTGGAGGTGTAGGAGTGGCTCCGCTACTTTATTTCGGTAAGAAGATAAAAGAAGCAGGCGGAGAGCCAACATTCTTGCTTGGAGCACGTACAGCAGCCGACTTGCTGGAACTTGAAGAGTTTCGCGCCATTGGTCGTGTGCTCGTTACCACCGAAGATGGCAGCATGGGTGAGAAAGGTTTTGTGACCAATCATTCAGCATTGGAGACAGAGAAGTTTGACCAGATTTCCACCTGTGGTCCTAAGCCAATGATGGTTTCTGTGGCACGCTATGCAAAGAGCCATGATATCGATTGCGAAGTATCGTTGGAGAATATGATGGCATGCGGCGTTGGAGCCTGTCTATGCTGTGTGGAGAACACTATAGAAGGCAATGTGTGTGTATGTAAAGAAGGTCCGGTGTTAAATATTAAGAAACTAAAATGGCAGCTTTAAGTGTAAAAATTGCTTCATTAGAGATGAAGAACCCCGTGATGACCGCATCGGGAACTTTCGGATATGGTTTAGAGTTTGCCGACTTGGTGGCTTTAGACGAGATTGGCGGCATTATCGTGAAGGGAACAACCCTGAAACCACGTGAAGGAAACGACTATCCTCGTATGGCAGAGACAGCGAGCGGAATGCTCAACTGCGTAGGATTGCAGAATAAGGGCGTAGACTATTTCTGCGAGCATATATATCCTCAGATTAAGGATATTGACTCAAGGATGATAGTGAATGTCAGCGGTGATTGTCCTGAGAACTATGCGCTCTGTGCAGAGAAGATTGAAGCGCTGGAGAATATTCCTGCCATAGAATTGAATATCTCTTGTCCTAACGTTAAGGATGGCGGTATGGCGTTTGGCGTTACCTGCGAGGGTGCAGCAAGCGTGGTGAAGGCTGTGAGAGAGAAATACCACAAGACACTCATCGTGAAGCTTTCGCCAAATGTTACTAACATCGTGGATATTGCCAAGGCTGTAGAGGCAGAGGGAGCAGATTCTGTTTCGCTCATTAATACTTTGATGGGAATGTCTATTGACATAGAGCGTCGTTGCTCGCGCCTGAGCATTGGCACAGGAGGTTTGAGCGGTCCTGCCGTAAAGCCTGTGGCTGTGAGAATGGTTAACCAGGTGGCAAAGGGTGTGAAGATTCCTGTTGTCGGACTTGGCGGTATTTGCACAGCCGAGGACGCTATAGAATTCTTGATGGCAGGTGCTACTGCAATAGAAATTGGTACTGCCAACTTCCTCGACCCTACCGTAACGGTGAAGGTGAAGAATGGCATCAATGATTGGCTCGATGCTCATGGATGTGCATCGGTGCAGGAGATTATTGGTGTGGTTTAAGGATATTTGATGTAGGATATTCAATGTAGGATAAGGCAAGCCTAAAAAAGCATTATGGCAAATTTATATTGTGATATCGTATTATAAATTAAAAGAAAAGTGATTGTGAAAAAGAAATTGTTTGTTGGCTTGACTATGATAGCCATGATATTTAGTTGTTTGGTCTTCGTGAGCTGTTCGGGTGATGATGACAGCAATAACTACAAATACCGCAGCTTTGCAAAAATCTATATGATAGACCTTAAACAAGATGCTCCTTTTACTGCCGACATGCTAACTGAAGAAGTTACCAAAGCTCTGTCGCAATATGACAAGTCTATTAACGTTTATGGTTTTGTAGACCCGGATAGAGTAGGGGAGACCCTTGACGCATTAAAAGCCGAGTGGATAGAGCGAGGATGGTATGACTATATTAGCGTTGTGATATTCAAAATAGGCTATATAGATACAGAAACACAAGAGTTTCATACTCCTATAACCTGGACTATAGGCAAAGATGTTCATCCAAAGATATAAACGGTTATCCTACTGAATATTGAAAGAACAGAATTAAGGAGGAATAAAATAAAAAAAGGTGCATCAAAGCTGAGATAAGCTTTAGATGCACCTTTTTTAGTTTTTGCCTTTTTTAGTTAATACTTCGCTAGAAATATTACTTCTTTGAAATATTACTTCGTTTGAAATATTGTTTTCGCTTGAAGTATTATTAAGCTTTAGGATTATCTTGCGATATGCTTCTTTCCATCCTTGATGTAGAGACCCTTTGGCGAAGAAGTTTTTTTGCCTGTGAGGTCGTAGATGGCTGAAGAAGACGAGTTGTCGGCAGATGGAGTAGAAATGCCGTTGGCAACGTTGGAAACCACCTTTATGATACCCTTTGTGGCAAGTAGCGAGGTGTCCCAAAGTTGTGTGGCAGAAGGAGTGGCAGGCTGAATGTCGGTGAAGCCTGTGCCCTGGATAGCCGAAGCGAGATTGAATACCTTTATCTCAGTATCGTCGGCGATGGTGCCTGTGACATCCTCCATGTTTATAACCAATGTTGCATTATTGGCAGTCAGCTTACCCTTGATGGTGAGAGGCTGGCAAGAGCCAGATGCAGAGAGGTCTGCCTGTACGCTTCCGCTCACTACCACGTTGCCAGCAATGGTACCCTTGCCCGACAAGCTACCATTCTCTTTGATAGTCATGAGGCCTGTGCCCTGATTAGAGCCATCGATGATAAGGCGACCGCCAGTAACGATGGTAGTACCATTATAGGTGTTGCTACCTGTAAGGCGCCAATATCCGCTACCCTCCTTAACGATATTCACATTGCAGTTGTAGCCCGAAGCCGAGCAACGACGGTCGATAACGCCATTGAAAGTCTCGTTGGTGTTAGCATTACCCACCTGCCATGTCACGGTCTGTCCAGTAGTTTTCTTTGTGGTACCACCAAGATAAGTACCCTTGTCTCCACTTAGTCCGCCGAGTTTTATCGTAACGTTTGGATTCCAATGAGTTACGCGAGCGTTGCCCTTGAGATTTATCGAAGCGTTAGGAATACCACTATTATAGAGCATGAGCTGCGAACCATCCTTGTCGCTGTTTACGCCATTAGCCACGAGAGTGCCGTAGAAGCCGCTCCAGTCGCCGCTAACATATTCTCTGACGAAAGGAATCTTATATTCCAAAGTTCCGCTACCAGTAACCTTGCACTTTAGCGAGCAGTTGCGCTGGATGGTGAAGGTGGAATAAGTATTCTCCAGCACTTCGATAGGGAACTCGTAGTTGAGATATTGGTCGTTAGAAGACTTTGTTACGAAGTTTCCTCCAGCCATCACCAGCTTAGGCGAAGTGTTGCCATCTTCTCCGAGATAAACATGCGACTTGGCAGTCATTTTCTTGATATATTCAAGCTGCAGAGTACCACTCTTGACGACGGTGTTGCCGGTATAGCTAAAGAACTTTGCGCTACCAGGGCGTACGATGCCGTTGCCATCAACAACAAAGTTGCCTGCGCCTGTGAATGCACCGTTGAGGTTTAGGATAGCAGCGCTGTTGTCAACGCCAAGTGCTGTCTCTTTATACAATGTAGCACAGCGGTTTGTAGAAGCTGTAGAGCCAGTATAGTTCCACTTACCTCCATCCCAAATCCAGTTTTGCGCATATTCTATAGATGCACCAAGTGCACTTGGCTTGCCACCATCGGCAATAGATTGGAAGTTTACTACGCCATCGTGGATAACAGAAGCGCCAGTATACGAGTTTTCGAGTTTCAAGTTCAAGGCACCCTCGCCATCCTTGTTGAGCGATCCTGTGCCTGCGATGCTTCCTGCGCCCTGCAAGGTGACATTAGCATTACCCTTAACCACAACATTCTTTGGAGCCACCTCCTCAGTAACCATTATCAAGGTGTTTGTGGCAGGAGCTATCAGCACGTTGGCATCATCAGCAAAGGCTGCGGAGTTGTCGTTCCAGCAGAGGTCAGTATGGTTCCATTTCTGCATAGTAGTACCGCTCCATGTGGCATCAGCATTATAGTTTTCGCAGTCTATCATCTCGGCATATTCTGGCTGAGTTTTAGCTGTGATGGTGTTGTATTCCGACACCACGTCGCCCTTGAAAGCAGCCAATCTTACATTATATAATGTGCCAGGCTTCAAGTTTTTGATGGTATAGCTCTCGGTATTGGCATCGATGCGCGCAATCTCCTTGAATGTTCCTTCCTCTTCCATCTCGAGGATAAAGCCATCCTCGTTGTCAGAAAGATCGTACCATGAAAGCGTGATGCTGTTGTCTTTTGACGATTTTTCGCTCAAGCACATAGGCTTTCTCACCAATGTAGGGATGGTGGTTGCCGAGATGCTATTTATATAGTTTTCGATATTTGCATATCCGTTTGCAGCTATTGTCATAGCATCATCCTTATTAGGGTCGGTGCCGTTAGCCTTTTCCCATTCGTCAGGCATGCCATCGCCATCAGTATCCACAGGCTTCTCGAAAGCCTCCATCTGCCATGCCGAAGGAGCGCCTATAGGCAACTGGCATTCGTCAGAGAGGAAAGTACCCTCTTTGCCATAGGTTCTGACCTCGCGAATCATGTAGTTGTCAGCCATATCGCGATAAGGCAGACTTGCTCCAACTACAGGCAACAAGTTGGAAGCCAAGTCTTTAGCCTCCCAAGTGTCGAGAGTAGGGTAGTCGAAAGGCGTTTCATGGAATGTAGGACCGCCACCATAGTTGCTACGCGAAATCTCAGTAGGGTCGAGTACGCCATTGAGGTTTTTGTCCTGTATGTTGTCAACGGCATAGATATGGAAATCAGCATTTCCACTTGTTATGGCATTGGCAGAACTTCCCGTCATTGGACCATTTATA
>OCHN01002652.1_pt1 | contig 11093 bp, 7 predicted proteins | sample 1538911 | NCBI WGS metagenome assembly OCHN01 (sample SAMN04571736, study PRJEB22368) | human gut metagenome | biome: human gut; material: stool | host: Homo sapiens | place: Luxembourg | collected 2013-01-11 | reverse complement strand
CTTCGCCTCCCTCTATCATGCGGGCGAGCCAATAGAGCGCTGCATCCGGGTCTGAACCTCGGATGCTTTTGATGAAGGCAGAGATGATGTCGTAGTGCATCTCGCCGCCCTTGTCGTAGGCCATGGGGTTCTGCTGCAGGCATTCCACCACGCGCTTGTCTTCTATCACCACCTTTTCGTCGGAACTCGATTCCACTACAAGCTCCAGGATGTTGAGCAGCTTGCGTGCGTCGCCACCGCTATATCTGAGAATGGCGCCAGTCTCCTTGAGCACTATCTGGCGCTGGCTCAGTTCGGGGTCATGGGTGATTGCCCGCTGCATGAGTTCCATGAGGTCGTCGTCGCCAAGGGGCTTCAGCACATAGAGCTGACAGCGCGAGAGCAATGGGCGGATAACCTCGAAGGAGGGGTTTTCGGTAGTGGCGCCTATCAGAGTCACCACGCCCTTCTCCACAGCTCCGAGCAGGGAGTCTTGCTGGCTCTTGCTGAAACGATGGATCTCGTCGATGAAGAGTATCGGGTTGCCCTCGTTGAAGAATCTGCCGCCACGTGCTTTGTCTATCACCTCTCTCACGTCTTTCACACCGCTCGTCACGGCGCTCAGCGTATAGAAAGGCAGCTGCAGCGTGTTTGCCACGATCTGCGCCAATGTAGTCTTGCCCACTCCGGGAGGGCCCCATAATATAAAAGAGGTGATGCGCCGCGCTTCTATCATGTTGCGCAGCACAGCTCCCTTTCCCACCAAATGTCGCTGGCCTATGTACTCATCAAGAGTATTGGGCCGCATTCTTTCAGCTAATGGTTGACTCATATCTGCAAAATTATGAAATATATGTCATACGTGCAAAAAATATCCTCCAAAAACTTGCTGATAAAGGATAATGTATTACTTTTGCAACACCCTTTGGGGGCAAAAAACGATAATAAATGAGAGCGACAATTCTGCAAACGAACACCGTATGGGGAAAACCATCTGATAACCAACAGAATGCGGAGGTATTACTCTGTCAGGCACCCAAGTCGGACATATACATACTGCCAGAAATGTGGAGCACCGGTTTTGCTACCAGTCCGGAAGGAATAGCCGAGGAAGAGGATTTCTGCTCATCCAACGGCTCGCTGGCATGGATGAAAAGCATGGCCAGGAAACATGATGCCGCAATATGCGGAAGTCTGTCGGTCAAGACCGACGGGGGGAAATTCGTGAACAGAAGCTATTTCGTCTATCCCGACGGACGGGTGGAACACTACGACAAGAAGCACCTGTTCTTTGCCGGCGGAGAGCATAAAAGCTACACGGCAGGCACGAGAAGAGTGATGGCGGAATACAAGGGAGTGAGGTTTCTGCTGCTGATATGCTACGACCTACGCTTCCCAGTGTGGAGCCGAAACGACCTCGACTACGACGCCATAATATGTGTGGCAAACTGGCCCACACCGAGAGAAGAGGTGTGGAGCACGCTGCTCAAGGCAAGGGCTATAGAGAACCAATGCTTCGTGTTGGGAGCCAACAGAGTGGGAACCGACGACCAATGCACCTATACGGGAGCCAGCGCCATAGTGTCGCCATACGGCAAGGTGATGGCAGGCGGAGGAGCCGAGGAAGGATGGACAAGCGCGGAGCTGGTCATTGAAAAGCTGGATAAATTCAGAAAGACATTCCCTGTGCTCGATGACAAAGACGAATTCTGCATCATAGAAAAAAGTCTTTGACAAGGAACTTAAACACAATAGGATGAAAAGCTAGTGACAAATTCTCTATCGAGTTAAAACAACAATAACAGAAAACATTAGTATATAATAAAGCATTTGTAATAATTTGACATGAAAGAAGCAGGAAAAAAAGCACTTACCCTAAAGACACTTAACAAAAGCAACGTCTGGGACCTTCAGGAAAACGACATCTTCAGATTGCTGGAGGCTGGACAGAAAGACGCTGATCTGAGCGACAACATAAAGCATTATCTCGACATCATACGAAGCGCCTTCGAAATCGAAGAGGTGAAAATCGACAGACCGGAGGTGATAAGCAAATATGAAGCGAGAGGACTGAAAGTGGGATCCGTGAAACTCGACGAAAAGAACCGACTGAAGTTCGGAATAAAGAAGAAAACCATAATGCGTGTGACCGACCTCACATACGAAAACATACGCCACATCTCGGCAAGCAAACTCCTGGAAGTGATAGAAAGGAACTTCGGAGGGGGATGGGAGTCGCTATCGCAGAGCATCCAGGACATCATACAGAACGGATTCGACATCAGCACCACGACTCTGCCGAAGGACAGACTACACAAAAAGGGCGGAATGTATGAGAAAAAAGTGGAAGACGGATTCGAAGTGCTCGAAATACCAAAAGGGGCATGGACAGAAGCCATCTTCGCCAAATTGAAGCCTATAGAAGAGAAGGCGAAGCTCGACCTCGACGAGGACAATCTGAAAATCAGAGACGACGAGGATGACGAAGACGAGGACGACGACCTGAGAGACGACAAATACAACGACGAGGACGAGTTCGACGAATTTGATGACGACAAGCTGACAGAGGAAAGCTACCGTACGACAATAGAGGAAAACCCAGAAGACCTGTCGCTCGAAGCTGCCGACGTGGCTGACGACGACGATCTCTAAGCCTACACCCGCAGCATGCGGCAAAAATGCAAGCCGCACAAGCTTAGGACAAGAAAATCCACATGAACCGAATATGAGAAATAAAATATATTTTCTCCTTATCATCATCCCCCTCCTTCTCACTGCATGCCAGGGCAACAAGCAACAGGCTGCGGATGGAAAGGAGGGGGACACCGTACATCTGAAATACTCGGAAAACATCTCTATAGTGAAATTCAACGACCATACGGAAGTGAAACTCAACGACCCATGGAACAAAGGAAAAACACTACACACATATATCCTCGTGGACAAAAGCAAGAAGGATGGCTACGACAAAGCACCCGACGGGGCAACGGTGGTTGGCATACCGCTCTCCCACTCGCTCATAGCAACATCCGTGCATGCTGAACTCGCCAAGAAACTAGGAAAAGAGAATATACTGGCAGGGGCTTTCGACGTGGACTACATGAACTCTACGTGGATCAAGCAAAGGCTGAAGGAGAACAAGACCACAAACTGTGGAAATTCCACACAACCCAACATAGAGAGAATAATAGCCCTCTTGCCCGACGCCATCTTCATATCGCCAATGCAGAACTCCGGAGGATATGGAAAGCTGGAGAACTTGGGGCTGCCCATCGTGGAACTGGCTGACTATATGGAAACGACAGCTCTGGGAAGGGCTGAATGGGTGAAATTCTATGGTCTGCTGTGGGGAGCGGAGAAACAGGCAGACAGCCTGTTCAGCAATACGGAAAAGGAGTATATGAGACTAAAGGACCTCGCCAAGAAAGCAAAGTACAGTCCCAGCGTAATGATGGACAAGGTGGAAAACGGAGTGTGGTATCTGCCTGGCGGCAAAAGCACGATAAGCCAGACCATATACGATGCCAACGCCAAATACACATATGCTGCCGACAAGAGCTCCGGAAGCATACAGAAGTCGCGGGAAAGCGTGATAGACGACAATGCCGGCGCTGACGTGTGGCTTCTGAGATACTACAAAGCCGACAATTCGCCTCTGACGCTCCGCGGACTTGCCTCCGAAAGCTCAAGCTACACGATCTTAAAGGCTTACAAGAGCGGCAGGGTGTACGGGTGCAATACGGCGGCAACGTCTTTCTTCGAAGACATTCCGTTTGAGCCTCATCTCCTGCTCAGAGACTTCATATTAGCCTTCCACCCGGAAATGGCAACGATAATTGGAGAACCGAAGTATTTCTTCAAGTTGGAAAGGTAATAAACCAATCCGAAAGCCGCCAAGGTTATCAGTCTCTCACGATTTAAATGTAGGACATGTGGGGGCCACCTTATAAACTTGACAACTCGTCAACCATAAAATCATGACAACCATCACCAGAGAAGGATTATTTGCAGTCTGCTCAACAATATTGCTGGCAGCGCTCTTCATCCTTAACATCACCACAGGTTCCGTGGACATTCCTGTAGGAAACATCCTTAACATAATCTTCGGCAACGGAGACAAGGAAACATGGACTTACATCATAATGGAATCGAGATTGCCACAGGCTATAACGGCAACGCTTTGCGGAGCATCGCTCGCAGTCTGCGGCCTGATGCTGCAAACTGCTTTCAACAATCCATTAGCCGGTCCGTCCATATTCGGAATAAACAGCGGAGCAAGTCTCGGCGTGGCTATCGTAATGCTGCTACTCAACGGCAGCATCTCTACCTACTTGCTCACGGTTAGCGGTTTCGCAGCGGTAATAACGGGTGCCATGGCTGGCGCTTCGGCTGTAATAGCCTTACTGATGGCGTGCTCAAGGATAGTGACTAGCAACGTGGTGCTTTTGATAATCGGCATCATGATAGGCTACCTGTCGTCGGCGGCAATATCCATCTTCAACTTCTTCGCTTCCGAACAGGGAGTACAGTCTTATGTCATCTGGGGAATGGGAAACTTCAGCAGCGTGTCATTGCAGCACCTGCCCATCTTCTCATCCGCCACGATATTGTGCCTCGTCCTGTCGCTGCTCATGATTAAACCTCTCAATGCCCTGCTGCTCGGAGAGAAGTATGCCGAGAACCTTGGCTTCAACACTCACCGCGTGCGTGCCATGTTGCTTCTTATCACGGGAATACAGACAGCCGTCACCACAGCATATTGCGGTCCGGTGGCTTTCATCGGTCTGGCTGTGCCCCATATCACCCGCCTCTTCATCCGCACCGACTCCACATCGAGCCTAATGCCCTGTTCCATCATTTCGGGAGCCATCGTGGCGCTTGCATGCAACCTTGTGTGCACACTCCCCCCCAACGGCAACATCATACCGCTGAACGCCGTCACGCCTCTTGTCGGAGCACCGGTAATAATATATCTCGTGATAAAGAGAAAATAGTTCGGACATTGGGTAAGACAAACTAATATCGGAAATCCTTGCTTACACAACCATTGTAGGAAAAAGCTTTTAGAATGGTGCTTTTTGCATAAAAAAAAACTATATGAAAACTCTGAAAACAGAAAAGCGGCTGCCTTCACAGGTTGCCGCTTTAAATTTTCAATAGGTATTAGTCTTTTAAGGTAAAAAGATTGTTTTCAGGATAACGTTTGCAAAGTTATAACTATTTTTCAATATTCCAAAGATTTTACCAACTTAATTTATGTCAATTTGTGTGTGTTCCCACACAGCCTATAAATTTTCCTTAAAAATTTACAATTTGTAAGACATAAATCGAAAAAATCGGTTCATCCACCGCTTCATCCTTACAATTGTCCTCAAATTACAAAACGAGTAATAAACTCCCCCACTCTTCTAAAAATCAGAATTTTGACAAGACTCAATGACCGGTTCCAGATAAAAAACCAAAGCGTCAAACGCGTTTCATAGACTATTGCCCAAGCGATGTAAACAATGGCAGCTTATGGAGTATGTTAAATATTGTATTTAGACAAGGAAAGCGAAAGATTTTGAGTAATTTTGTTTCTTCAAATTGGTAAAGAAACAGGTTTCAATTGTATTATCACTATTAATCATCTATATGACGACAGAAAACAAGCCATACTTTTCTTTTGAGGTATTGCCTCCACTAAGAGGCAAGGGTATCGACAGCATTTATCGCACAATAGACCGACTGATGCCGTTTGACCCAGCCTACATAAACATCACGACACACAGATACGACACCCTTTACAGCGAACTCGCCAACGGGACATACAAGAAACTCAGCGTACTCAACAGACCCGGAACGGTGGCAATCGCAGCTGCGATAAAGGAGCGATACAAGGTGCGCACGGTGCCACACATCATCTGCAGCGGATTTACGGCAGCGGAGATAGAGAGCGAACTGATAGACCTCTCTTATCTGGGTATAACAGACCTGCTGCTGCTAAGAGGAGACAAAGCCAAAAGCGACAACAGATTCATACCTACGCCTGAAGGACATGCACACGCCATTGACCTCTGCCAGCAAATAAACCGCTTCAACAACGGACAGTTGCTCGGAGGGGTACAGAACGAGATGCTCACTGAACCTTTCACATACGGTGTTGCCGGGTATCCGGAAAAACACGACGAGGCGATGAACATGGAAACCGACATCGAGAACCTGAAGGCAAAGGTGAACGCCGGGGCACAATATATAGTGACGCAGATGTTCTTCGACAACAGCAAATACTTTGCATTCGTGAAACGTCTGCGCAAAGAAGGAATCAACGTGCCCGTAATACCGGGACTGAAACCTCTGACAACGCTCAACCATCTGACGATGCTGCCTAAGACGTTCCACATCGACTTCCCCAAGCGGTTGTCTAACGAACTGATGAAATGCAAGAGCAACGATGACGTGAAGGCTGTGGGAGTGGAATGGGCAAAACACCAATGCAGGGAACTACGTGAGAATGGCGTACCCGGAATACACTTCTACACGATGAACGCTTCACAGAGCGTGGAGAAAATAATGAACGGACTATAACCCCGCATGAATATTACCAAGCCAAGGAACGCGGACTATAAATCATCAGGAGCCTACTAAAGGACGATGGTCCGCAAGGAACAAGGAGAACACTCTCCAAAAGGCGAAACAAGAAAAAGAAGAAATACCAAGAGCAGAAATGAAAGATAAGACAAAGTCTTTTTACGATACATTCAGACGCGACAACGACAGGATATGGATTCTCGACGGAGCGATGGGCACCATGATACAAAGGTACCATCTGGAAGAAGAAGACTTCCGCGGAGAGAAATTCAAGGACTGGGACGTGAAACTGAAGGGCAACAACGATATCATCTCCATCACACGTCCCGACGTGCTGAGGGAGATACACAGGGCTTATCTCGAAGCCGGAGCCGACATCATAGAGACCAACACCTTCAACGCCCAGAGAATATCACAGTCCGACTACCACACCGGACATCTCGTGAAGGAGATTAACCGGGAGGCTGCAAGGATCGCCAGAGAGGAGGCAGACAGGATGACACGGCTCACTCCTGAGAAGCCAAGGTTCGTAGCTGCGTCAATCGGACCCACAAACCAGACGCTGTCCATGTCGCCCGACGTGGAGAACCCTGCCTACAGAGCTCTGACTTTCGACGAGCTATGCGACGCATATACAGAGCAGATGACGGTATTGAGCGACAACGGCGTGGACATCTGGCTGATAGAAACCATATTCGACACCCTCAACGCCAAAGCGGCTCTTGCTGCGGCAAGAAGAGTGAGGGTGGCTACGGGAAGGGAAATCCCCGTAATGCTCAGCGTCACCATAACCGACGCGAGCGGACGCACACTCTCGGGACAGACTATCGACGCTTTCCTCGCATCGGTGCAACACGACGAGAACATTTTCAGCGTAGGTCTTAACTGCTCCTTCGGTGCTGAAGACATGCGTCCTTACCTGCAGGCGCTTTCTGAACGCTCACCTTATTATATAAGCGCCCACCCCAATGCCGGTTTCCCCGACGAAGAGGGTATATATACCGAAACGCCACAGATGATGGCAGAGGCGATAAAGTCTTTTGCCGACGACATGAGCGTTAACATCGTTGGTGGATGCTGCGGCTCCACGCCTGAACACATCAGGGCCATCTCACACATTGTGGAGGCGAGAAAGGCGCAGCCTGCCGGTTACAGGCAAGGTGGACTGGCTGGCTGGCATGGAGAGCTATTCGCCAACCGAAGGGATGTTCATCAACGTAGGCGAGAGATGCAACGTGGCAGGCAGCAGGAAGTTCCTACGACTCATCAAGGAGAAACAATACGACGAGGCTCTCGCTATCGCACGCAAACAGGTGAGAGACGGAGCGACGATGCTTGACATAAACATGGACGACGGTCTGATAGACACCGAAGCGGAGATGACCCATTTCCTCAATCTCATGGCTTCCGACCCCGAGGTGGCACGTGTGCCGTGGATGATAGACTCCTCGCGTTTCAACGTGATAGAGGCAGCCCTCAAATGCGTGCAGGGCAAATGCATCGTCAACTCTATATCGCTGAAAGAGGGAGAGGAGTCATTTCTCTCTCATGCCAGGACTATAAGGGAGTATGGGGCTGCCATGGTGGTGATGGCATTCGACGAGGAGGGACAGGCCACTACTTACGCCCGCAAGGTGGAGGTGTGCCGAAGGGCATACAGACTTCTTACCGAAGAAGCCGGTGTGAAACCCGACGACATAATATTCGACCCCAACATCCTGACCGTTGCAACCGGAATGAAGGAGCACGACAGATATGCCATAGACTTCATAAAAGCTGCCGGATGGATAAAGAAGAACCTGCCTGGCGCTCATGTCAGCGGAGGTGTGAGCAACCTGTCTTTTGCCTTCAGAGGCAACAATTACCTGCGCGAGGCTATGCATGCCGCCTTCCTCTATAATGCCATGAAAGAGGGCATGGACATGGGAATCGTCAACCCAGCCACAAAGGTGATGTATCAGGACATTCCCGCCGATCTGCTCGAAGCTATCGAGGACGTGATATTATATCGCAGAGAGGATGCTTCGGAAAGGCTTGCCGCCATGGCACAAAGATTGCTCGAAGAGAAAGAGAACCATGCCACAGAAGAAGCGACAGCCATCGACCGTTCTGCCACTCCCCTGGAGGAAAGGCTCATCACGGCATTGCGCACAGGCGACGACGAATATCTGGAGGCTGACCTCATGGAGGCTCTGAAGAATTATCCCGAACCGGCAAAGATAATAGAGGGGCCGCTCATGAAAGGCATGCAGACGGTGGGCGACCTGTTCGGCCAGGGAAAGATGTTCCTGCCACAGGTGGTGAAGTCGGCTCGCACGATGAAACACGCCGTTGCCATCCTCAAGCCATACATAGAGGAGGGAAGGCAGAGCGGAAGCAAGAGCAACGGCAAATATCTCGTTGCCACGGTGAAGGGCGACGTTCACGACATAGGAAAGAACATCGTGGCGGTGGTGTTGGGATGCAACAACTTCGACGTAATCGACTTGGGGGTAATGACTCCTGCCGAGAAGATAATACAGACCGTCAAGGAGCAGAAAGTGGATTTCGTGGCTCTCAGCGGACTCATCACCCCTTCGCTCGACGAGATGTGCAAGATTGCCGAAGCCATGGCTAAGGCTGGCATCGACATCCCGCTTTTCATCGGCGGAGCGACGACAAGCGAACTGCATACCGCGCTCAAGATAGCGCCTCTGTACAGCGGACCGGTGTTCCACATGAAGGACGCCGCCCAGAACCCTATAATCGCCCTTCAGCTACAGGGCCCCGAGAGGGACAGGATAATTGAGGAGAACAAGAAACTGCAGCAGGAACTGGTGAGACAACACGACGCCCAGAAGAAAGTGAACGGGATAATGAACCTCGCCGACGGGAAAGGAAGCGCCACAGCGGCTTGCCCTTGCTGCCCGACGGCAAAGGACAAGGAGCTCAACCGGTTTCAGATTGACTGGAACGACACTCCCCTGCCCCACCCCACATATATCGGATACCGCACCCTGCAGCACATCGACATACAGGAGGTGAGGAAATTCATCAACTGGACGTATTTCTATAATCTATGGAAGGTGAGAAAGGGACAGGCTGAAGCTGACGACATAAAGAAAGAAGCGGAACTGCTGCTCGACGAAATAGAGAAGAAACACTATATGCAGGCCCAGGTGGGATTCTATCCTGCCTATGCCACAGACCACAGCATAGTGCTGCCGGGAGCGGTGAAGGGCAAAGACCTCGAACTGCCTACGCCAAGGCAGAAACACCCGAACAGGATGGGCGAAGCCAGACTGTCGCTCTGCGACTTCGTGGCACCTCGGGGACACAACGACTTCATCGGCGTCTTCGCCATAACGGTCTCACCGTCTTATGCCGAAGAACTTGAAACGCTGAAAAGCGGCACTGACTCCTACCGCTCACTCATGATGCAGAGCATCGGCGACAGACTGGCAGAGGCTACAAGCGAATGGCTGCACAGAGAGGTGAGACGCCACCTGTGGGGCTATGCGCCAGACGAAGCCTTGAGCATGAAAGACCTGGCGAAGGCTGCCTATCAGGGCATCCGGCCTGCCGTGGGCTACCCGTCGCTCCCCGACCAGAAGCTGATATTCCCGCTGAGCGAGCTGCTCGACTTCAAGGCGCTGAGCATCAAGCTCACGGAAAACGGAGCCATGTATCCGCAAAGTTCCACATGCGGCATATATCTGAGCAACAGGGAGGCAAAATATTTCGCAGTGAGCAAAACGGCTGATTAGGAATGCGGATTCCCCAATCTCAGTCTGCCGAATCTGGAGGCAGAACTACATGTAAACAATAAAAATAATATAATACTAACCTTTTAAAAATAACAAAAAAAACACAGTATGGCAACAGTAGACGACAAGAAGATTATCTTCTCCATGGTGGGGGTTTCCAAAACCATCCCGCAGAACAACAAGCAAATATTAAAAAACATTTACCTGTCGTTCTTCTATGGCGCCAAGATCGGCATCATAGGTCTCAACGGAGCAGGTAAATCCACTCTCATGAAAATCATAGCCGGTCTGGTGCAGCCTTCTCAGGGAGAAGTGGTGTGGAGCCCGGGCTACACTGTTGGCTATCTGCCTCAGGATCCGCCTCTCAATGAAGAGAAGACCGTGAAGGAGAACGTGATGGAAGGCGTGCAGAAAGCCTACGACGCCCTGAAGGAATACGAAGAGATAAACCTGAAATTCGGTGAGGAGGAGTATTACAGCGACCCCGACAAGATGGACAAGCTGATGCAGAGACAGGCTGAGGTGCAGGACATCATCGATGCTACCGACGCATGGAACATGGACTCCAAACTCGACCGCGCGATGGCGGCTTTGCGCTGCCCGGCAGGCGACAGTTCGGTGAAGAACCTCTCTGGCGGTGAGCGACGCCGCGTGGCATTGTGCAGACTGCTGCTGCAGAAGCCCGACGTGTTGCTCCTCGACGAGCCTACCAACCACCTCGATGCAGAGAGCATAGACTGGCTGGAGCAGCATCTGCAGCAGTATGAGGGAACGGTGATTGCCGTCACCCACGACCGC
>OCHN01002651.1_pt1 | contig 11093 bp, 8 predicted proteins | sample 1538911 | NCBI WGS metagenome assembly OCHN01 (sample SAMN04571736, study PRJEB22368) | human gut metagenome | biome: human gut; material: stool | host: Homo sapiens | place: Luxembourg | collected 2013-01-11 | reverse complement strand
AAGTCTCAGGGAATGAAGCAGCTTATGGCCGGTGCTGGTGTAGCCGTAGTCGGCATGGTCCTTGTACCTCTGCTCTCCGGGCTGTTCTCTGTCTAAGCGTTCCTGCATGAAATCCTTGCCGCTCCCGCAGTTCTGCGGGGGCGGCGGAAAGGAGGTTGACACCGTATGGATTTCTTACTTGAAGCCCTGACAAATTGGCTGAAAGAAATGCTGGTGGGCGGTATTATGAGCAACCTTTCGGGGATGTTTGACAGTGTAAACCAACAGGTCGCGGATATATCCGTACAGGTAGGACAGACCCCACAGGGATGGAATGGCAGTATTTTCAATATGATTGAGAATCTGTCAAACTCCATCATGGTGCCGATTGCAGGTGTGATCCTGGCTATCGTGATGACCGTAGACCTGATCCAGATGATTGCAGACAAGAACAACCTGCATGATGTGGATACCTGGATGATTTTCAAGTGGGTGTTCAAATCAGCTGCCGCCATCCTCATTGTCACAAACACATGGAATATCGTGATGGGCGTCTTTGATATGGCGCAGAGCGTGGTGGCGCAGGCGGCAGGGATTATCAATTCGGATGCGTCCATTGACATTTCCTCAGTTATGACCGATCTGGAACCGAGGCTGATGGAAATGGATTTGGGACCGCTGTTCGGACTGTGGTTCCAATCCCTCTTTATTGGCATTACCATGTGGGCGTTGTATATCTGTATCTTTATCGTTATTTATGGCCGTATGATCGAGATCTACCTTGTAACTTCGGTGGCTCCCGTTCCAATGGCTGCAATGATGGGCAAAGAATGGGGCGGTATGGGACAGAATTACCTCCGATCCCTGCTGGCACTGGGCTTTCAGGCGTTTCTCATTATCGTCTGCGTGGCAATTTATGCTGTGCTGGTGCAGAACATCGCTCTGGAAGATGACATCATCATGGCAATCTGGAGCTGCGTGGGCTACACCGTACTGCTATGTTTTACGCTGTTCAAAACCGGCAGTCTCGCCAAATCAGTCTTTCAGGCGCACTAAAACGGAAGGAGGTTTCCACATTGGCTTATGTACCCGTACCCAAGGACTTAACAAAAGTCAAAACAAAGGTCATGTTCAATCTGACCAAGCGGCAGCTTATCTGCTTCACGGGCGGAGCGCTTATTGGCGTACCGCTTTTCTTTTTGCTCAGAAAACCTACCGGAAACAGTGTAGCGGCTATGTGTATGATGCTGGTTATGCTGCCCTTCTTTATGCTGGCTATGTACGAAAAGCATGGACAGCCCCTGGAAAAGATCGTGGGCAACATTCTCAAAGTAGCTGTGATCCGTTCAAAGCAGCGACCTTACCAGACCAACAACTTTTATGCCGTATTAAAGCGGCAGGAAATGCTCGATAAGGAGGTGTATGACATTGTTCACCGCAATAAAAAAATGGCTGCATCGGATGTTCGGAAAAACCGAGGAAAAAACTGTGCAGCCGGTAAAGACAAAGAAAAAGCTGTCTCGCGCCGATAAGAAGCAGATCGAAGCGGCCATTGCCCGCGCTAACCGCACGGACAAAAAAGGAAAATCTGCGCAGGACAGTATCCCTTATGAACGGATGTGGCCGGACGGAATCTGCCGCGTATCGGACAGCCACTACACAAAGACCATCCAGTTTCAGGACATCAACTATCAGCTCTCCCAAAACGAAGATAAGACGGCAATCTTTGAGGGGTGGTGTGATTTCCTCAATTATTTTGACAGCTCGATTCATTTCCAGCTGTCTTTTTTGAACCTTGCGGCATCGGAGGAGACCTTTGCTAACTCCATTTCCATCCCGCCCCAGAGGGACGCCTTTGACAGTATCCGCGAGGAATACACCACAATGCTGCAAAATCAGCTGGCCAGAGGTAACAACGGTCTCATCAAGACCAAATACCTGACCTTTGGTATCGACGCGGACAGCATCAAAGCCGCCAAGCCCCGTCTGGAGCGTATTGAGACCGATATACTTAATAACTTCAAGCGTCTTGGTGTAGCTGCCAGAACGCTGGACGGTAAAGAAAGGCTTTTTCAGCTTCATGCGGTATTCCACATGGATGAACAACTCCCGTTTCAGTTTGAATGGGACTGGCTGGCTCCTTCCGGTCTGTCCACAAAGGATTTTATTGCACCAAGCTCCTTTGAGTTCCGCACCGGCAAGCAGTTCCGTATGGGCAAGAAATACGGGGCTGTTTCTTTTTTGCAGATTCTCGCACCGGAGCTGAATGACCGTCTGCTGGCTGATTTTCTGGATATGGAAAGCTCGCTCATTGTGAGTATGCACATTCAGTCGGTGGATCAGGTGAAAGCCATCAAAACGGTAAAGCGAAAGATTACCGACCTGGACCGCAGCAAGATCGAGGAACAGAAAAAAGCAGTCCGTGCCGGATACGACATGGACATCATTCCATCTGACCTTGCTACCTACGGCAGTGAAGCGAAAAAACTCTTGCAGGATTTGCAGAGCCGCAACGAGAGAATGTTCCTTTTGACCTTTCTGGTGCTGAACACAGCGGACAATCCCCGTCAGCTTGGCAACAACATCTTTCAGGCAGGCTCTATTGCCCAGAAGTATAACTGTCAGCTGACCAGGCTGGACTTCCAGCAGGAAGAAGGGCTGATGAGCTGTCTGCCTCTGGGTCTCAATCAGATTGAGATTCAGCGAGGACTGACCACCAGTTCCACAGCTATCTTTGTGCCCTTTACTACGCAGGAACTGTTCCAGAACGGGAAAGAAGCCCTGTACTACGGCATCAATGCTCTGTCAAACAACCTCATTATGGTGGACAGAAAGCTGCTGAAAAACCCAAATGGTCTGATTCTGGGTACGCCGGGTTCCGGTAAGTCCTTCAGCGCAAAACGAGAAATTGCCAACTGCTTTTTGCTTACCAGCGATGATGTCATTATCTGTGACCCGGAAGCGGAGTACGCACCTCTTGTTGAGCGTCTGCATGGGCAGGTCATCAAGATCTCACCTACTTCAACCAACTATATCAATCCGATGGATCTGAATCTGGACTATTCGGATGATGAAAGCCCGCTGTCACTCAAGTCTGACTTTATCCTCAGCTTGTGTGAGCTGATCGTGGGCGGTAAGGAGGGCTTGCAGCCGGTGCAGAAAACCATTATTGACCGTTGTGTACGGCTGGTTTACAACGAATATCTCAATGACCCAAAGCCAGAGAATATGCCGATTTTGGAGGACCTTTATAACCTGTTGCGGGAGCAGGAAGAAAAAGAAGCTCAGTACATTGCAACGGCATTGGAAATCTATGTAACGGGTTCTTTGAATGTGTTCAATCATCAGAGCAATGTGGACATTGATAACCGGATTGTCTGCTATGACATCAAGGAACTGGGCAAGCAGCTTAAAAAAATCGGTATGCTGGTGGTACAGGATCAGGTGTGGAACCGCGTTACCATCAACCGTGCCGCCCACAAGTCCACCCGTTACTACATCGACGAGATGCACCTGCTTTTGAAGGAGGAGCAGACCGCCGCCTATACGGTGGAAATCTGGAAGCGATTCAGAAAATGGGGCGGTATTCCGACAGGTATCACCCAGAATGTCAAAGACCTTTTGAGCAGCCGCGAGGTAGAGAACATCTTTGAAAACTCGGACTTCGTGTATATGCTCAACCAGGCAGGCGGAGACCGCCAGATTTTGGCGAAGCAACTGGGGATTTCCACGCACCAGCTTAGCTATGTGACCCACTCCGGTGAGGGCGAGGGCCTGCTGTTCTATGGCTCCACGATCCTGCCGTTTGTGGATCACTTCCCGAAGAACACCGAACTTTACCGTATTATGACTACCAAACCCCAGGAACTGAAAAAGAAGGAGGATGAATGATGATGAATCCCAACATTTTGAATAAAAATCCGCTGATGTTTTTTGACAGGGCGGTAAATGCCCAGCGCAGCCAGCTGCTTACAGTCATGGCCGATGCGGTAAGTGAGTGCCGCACGGCGGCAGATCAGGCAGCCGAACTGAATGAGACCGGTCAGGTGGGGCTGCTCCGTCTGGCAGAGGTCTGGAGCACCATCCGTGCCAAGGAAGGTATGGGTGGTCTGGTTCTGGAAGGAACCGAAGCGAAGATCCTGTCCGATGTGGTGGCACAGTTTTATGCCTACCTGTCCGGCTGTATGTTCAACGATCCTGTGGGAATGGCCATTTATGCAGAGCTGCACTACATGATGTCCTCCCTCATGCTGGGAGAATGGTTTGAATAAGGAGCCGCGCCTGCGCTTTACTGATGAGGAACGGTCTGACCCTGCACTGGAAAAGCCGATCCGTAAAGCGGAGAAAGCTGCGGCCAGAGCAGATAAGGCGCAGGCCAATATCCCAAAGAAAAAGGTCAGGCAGACGGTCATTGACCCGGATACCGGAAAAAAGACCTCGAAGCTGACCTTTGAGGACAAGAAAAAGCCACCTTCCAAAGTTTCTCAAGGAGTCAGGGAAGCTCCCGTCCATCTGGTTGCGGGCAAGCTCCACAAAGAGATCCGGGAAACAGAGCAGGACAATGTGGGCGTGGAAAGCGCCCACAAGTCCGAGGAGGCGGTGGAGACCGGCGCTTATCTGGTGCGGGAGGGCTATCGCAGCCACAAGCTGAAGCCGTACCGCAAAGCAGCACAGGCAGAGCGCCAACTGGAAAAGGCAAATGTAAATGTTCTGTACCAGAAATCTTTGCAGGAAAATCCCCAGTTTGCCAGCAATCCACTTTCCCGCTGGCAGCAAAAGCAGGCCATCAAAAAGCAGTATGCCGCCGCCAAACACGCCGGTCAGACTGCCGGAAATACCGCCCAGGCTGCATCCAAAACCGGAAAAGCCGCAAGGACGGTAAAAGAAAAGGCACAGCAGGCAGGGGCATTCGTCATGCGCCACAAGAAGGGTTTCCTGATGGCAGGGGTTTTGTTCCTCATTACCTGTATGCTGATGAATACCATGTCCTCCTGCTCCATGATGGCGCAGAGCATCGGTTCCGTTCTCTCCGGCACCACCTATCCGTCGGATGACCCGGAAATGCTGGCGGTGGAGGCAGATTATGCAGCCAGAGAAGCCCAGTTGCAGGAGGAAATCGACAACATAGAAAGCAGTCACCCAGGGTATGACGAGTATCGCTATGACCTTGGTATGATCGGCCATGACCCTCATGAGCTGGCAGCATTTCTCTCTGCCGTCTTGCAAGGCTACACCCGGCAGAGCGCTCAGGCAGAGCTGGCGCGTGTGTTTGCAGCACAGTATCAGCTGACGCTTACTGAGGAAGTGGAGATTCGCTACCGCACGGAGACCTCCACCGACCCGGAGACCGGCGAGACCACCTCAGAAGAAGTCCCCTATGAGTATTACATTTTGAATGTGAAACTCACCAGCAAGCCCATTTCCGCTGTGGCGTCGGAGTTACTGACCCCGGAGCAGATGGAAATGTATCAGGTTTACCGGCAGACCATGGGCAATAAGCCGCTGTTGTTTGGCGGCGGCTCCCCTGATACCAGCGGCTCGGAAGATCTGTCCGGTGTGCAGTTCATTAACGGTACCCGCCCCGGCAATCCTCAGCTGGTGGAACTGGCCAAGCGTCAGGTGGGCAATGTGGGCGGTTATCCCTACTGGAGCTGGTACGGCTTTGACTCCCGTGTGGAATGGTGCGCCTGCTTCGTATCCTGGTGCTATAACCAGGCTGGAAAAAGTGAACCGCGCTTTGCAGGCTGTGAGTGGCAGGGCGTTCCGTGGTTCCAGTCTCATGGACAGTGGGGCGCAAGAGGCTATAACAATCTGGCTCCCGGAGATGCAATTTTCTTTGATTGGGATTTGGATGGGACAGCAGACCATGTGGGTATCGTGATCGGTACGGATGGCAGCCGTGTTTATACGGTGGAGGGAAATTCCGGCGATGCCTGCAAGATCAAAAGTTATGACCTGAATTATCAAAGTATTAAGGGCTACGGCCTGATGAACTGGTAACAGACTTTTTGGAAAGGAGTGAACGGTTATGGCAAAAAACAAAATTGAACGTATCGACCAGGAAATTGAGAAAACCCGTGAGAAGATTGCGGAATATCAGGAAAAGCTCAAGACCTTGGAAGCACAGAAAACGGAGGCAGAGAATCTGGAAATCGTTCAGATGGTTCGTGCGTTACACATGACTCCAGCACAGCTGAACGCTATGCTTTCCGGTGGAATGAACCACGGCAGAGATACAGCACTGTCGGAATCAAATAATCAGGAGGTTACCGCTTATGAAGAATAAAAGAATTTGCAAAACACTTTCCGCCCTTTGCCTGACAATGGTTGTGGCATTTGGCTTTACGATCCCTGCTTTCGCACAGGGGTCAGAACAGGCTTCGGCGGCACCGGCAGAGGATTCTACCAATGACAGCAATGTGATTGTGGAAGAAACAGAACCAGCACCGGCACTTACACCGGAGGGGAATGCGGCATTGGTGGATGATTTTGGAGGCAATAAGCAGCTTATTACTGTTACGACCAAAGCTGGAAATTACTTTTACATCCTGATTGATAGGGCGAATGAGGACAAGGAGACTGCTGTTCACTTTCTGAATCAGGTGGACGATGCAGACCTTGCGGCGCTGATGGAAGATGGAAAAACCAAAGAGGAGATGCCTGCGGTATGCAGCTGTTCAACAAAATGTGAAGCAGGGGCGGTCAATACGGCCTGCCCGGTCTGCGCAACTGATAAGAGTAAATGTACGGGCAAAGCACCGGAACCTCCGGCAGAAACATCGGAGCCGGAAAAAGAGAAGCCTGCCGGATTGAACCCGGCTGCGCTGGTCCTTTTGCTGGCTCTGCTTGGAGGCGGTGGCGTATTTGCCTACTTGAAGCTCGTTAAGAATAAGCCTAAGACCAAGGGCAATGACAGTCTGGACGATTATGATTATGGCGAGGAAGATTCCGAGGAATGGGAAACCGAGGATGAGGAGTCGGACGAGCCGGACGCTGACGGGGGCAGCACAGAAGAAGATGATGAGGACAGTGTGAAATGACCCGTTTCACAGACAGTCCCTATGAACGCATGATGACACGCAGGCCGGAGGGCGGGAAGGAAACTTCCCGTCCTCCTTCTTTACCCCACAGCCACCCCTGCTATGGTTGCGGGAATTATGGAAGACCCTGCGTAGGCATCTGTCACCGGGAAATGTCCCGATGGCTCAAAGAGAGGAGGAACCATCATGGCTCAACATAAATTGGTAATTGCCGAAAAACCATCAGTTGCCCAGAATTTGGCGGCGGTGATCGGCGCAACCGTCCGTAAGGACGGGTATCTGGAGGGCAACGGCTGGCGTGTCAGCTGGTGCGTGGGCCACCTGGCCGGTCTTGCGGATGCAGACAGCTATGACCCAAAGTATGCCAAGTGGCGATATGATGATCTGCCTATCCTGCCGGAACATTGGCAGATGGTGGTAGGAAAAGATAAGAAAAAGCAGTTTGATATTCTCAAAAAGCTGATGAATGCCCCGGATGTGACGGAAGTGGTAAATGCCTGTGATGCCGGACGCGAGGGCGAGATGATCTTCCGTAGCGTCTATGAGCTGGCAGGTTGCAAGAAGCCGATGAAAAGGCTCTGGATTTCTTCGATGGAAGACTCCGCCATAAGGGAAGGCTTTGCAAACCTGCGCCCCGGTGCGGACTATGACGGACTTCGGGATGCTGCCCTCTGCCGTGCCAAGGCCGACTGGCTGGTGGGGATCAATGCGACAAGGCTTTTTTCCGTGCTGTATCACCGAACCCTCAACATCGGGCGCGTGATGTCCCCGACGCTGGCGCTTATTGTTCAGCGAGAAGCTGAGATCGACACCTTTAAGCCGATTCCCTTTTATACCGTGGCGCTGGAGCTGCCCGGTCTTACCGTATCCGGGGAGCGCATGGCGAATAAGGCCGCTGCCGAGCAGCTGAAAGAAGCCTGTCAGGGTGCAAATGTCACAATCAAAAAGGTGGAGTGCAAGGAAAAGTCCGAAAAGCCGCCTGCCCTCTATGACCTGACTACTCTGCAAAGAGATGCCAACCGCCTGCTTGGATTTACAGCCCAGCAGACCCTGGACTATCTGCAAAGCCTGTATGAAAAGAAGCTCTGCACCTATCCCCGTACTGACAGCCGCTATCTGACTGGCGATATGGCAGACAGCCTGCCGGTGCTGGTGAATCTGGTTGCCAATGCTATGCCGTTTCGCAAAGGAATCGCCATTACCTGTGATCCGCAGACGGTAATCAACGATAAGAAAGTAACCGACCACCACGCAGTAATCCCTACCAGAAATCTCAAGGATGCAGACCTTTCTGCCCTTCCTGCGGGAGAAAAAGCGGTGCTGGAGCTGGTGGCCCTGCGTCTGCTGTGCGCCGTAGCCCAGCCCCATATCTATTCGGAAACCGTTGTGATTGCAGCGTGTGCCGGTGGGGAGTTTACCACAAAAGGAAAAACGGTGAAGCATCCCGGATGGAAAGCACTGGAGGACGCTTACCGTGCCAAAATGAAGGATGCAGAGCCGAAAAAAGAGGGCGCAGAGAAAGCCCTGCCGGAGCTGACCGAAGGACAGACACTTTCGGTTTCTGCGGCAATCGTCAAAGAAGGCAAAAGCAGTCCGCCTCAGCACTTTACGGAGGATACCTTGTTGTCCGCAATGGAGACTGCCGGAAAAGAGAATATGCCGGAGGACGCCGAGCGAAAAGGTCTGGGGACACCGGCCACCCGTGCCGGTATTTTGGAAAAGCTGGTATCTGCCGGTTTTCTGGAACGAAAAAAGAGCAGGAAAACGGTGCAGCTTCTCCCTTCCCACGATGCAGTTTCCCTGATCACAGTGCTGCCGGAACAACTGCAATCGCCGCTTCTGACTGCCGAGTGGGAGTACCGCCTGGGCGAGATCGAGCGCGGGCAGCTTGCCCCGGAGGAGTTTTTAGACGGGATCAGCACCATGCTGAAAGATCTGGTGGGGACTTATCAGGTCATCAAGGGAACTGAGTACCTGTTCACTCCGCCCCGTGAGGTGGTGGGCAAATGCCCTCGCTGCGGCGGTGAAGTTGCAGAACTGCAAAAAGGCTTCTTCTGTCAGAATGATTCTTGCAAATTTGCAATCTGGAAAAACAACAAATGGTGGGCTGCCAAGAAAAAACAGCCGACCAAGGCTGTGGTGTCTGCGCTGCTGAACGATGGCCGTGTCCGTGTGACGGGGCTATATTCGGAGAAAACCGGCAAGACCTACGATGCCACTGTGGTTTTGGAGGACGATGGACAGTATGCCAACTTCAAGCTGGAATTTGACCAGCGGAAAGGAGGCAGCCGATGAAGCTCTCTTTAGTGGAACGGGAAACCATTCTCCTCTATAACCAGGCAGAACCAATGGCTGAGGTCTACACCCACGATCCCCGTCTGATGGAGAAGCTGGAACTGCTGGCAAAAAAGCACCCCGACCAGATCACCCGAAAGGACGCCCATAACTTTACCGTCCCCAAGCGGTGTGTATCAGTCCGGGAGCCATACAGCGCCGAGCGCCGCAAAGCTGCCAGTGAGCGAGCAAAAGCCGCCGGATACCAGCCCCCTGTGAAAAAGTCCGGCAGTTAAAGGCACATGGCAGAGAATGTATTTGAAGCGGTCAAGCAGTCGGTCAGCACCAGAGAAGCGGCAGAGTTTTACGGGATAAAAGTCAGTCGAACTGGCATGGCCTGCTGTCCCTTTCACGATGATAAGAATCCCAGCATGAAGGTAGACCAGCGGTTCCACTGCTTTGGCTGCGGTGCAGATGGGGATGTGATCGACTTTACCGCAAAGCTCTTTAACCTCTCCCCAAAAGAAGCGGCGGAGAAACTGGCACAGGACTTTGGCCTGATCTATGACAGTCAGGCCCCTCCCCGCAGGAGATATGTCCGGCAGAAAACCGAGGCACAGCAGTTTCGTGAGGATCGGCAGCGGTGTTATCGCGTACTGTCCGATTACTACTATCTGCTGAAAAAATGGGAGGCCGACAATTCTCCCAGGACATCGGAGGAAGAACCGCACCCCCGCTTTGTGGAAGCAATCCAGAAGAAAACCTATGTAGAGTACCTGCTGGACCTTTTTCTTTATGAAAGTGAAGAAGAACAAAAGGCATGGATTGCAGAACACACAGCAGAAATCACACACTTGGAAAGGAGATTGAAAATCATGGCTGAGAACAAACCCACCAACCGAGAACGGCTAAGGGAAATCACAGATGGCATCGAGCAGGGCATCAAAGAACTGTTTGAGAGTGAAAAGTATATGCGCTATCTGTCCGTCATGTCCCGCTTCCACCGCTATTCGGTAAACAACACCATGCTCATCTATATGCAGAAGCCGGACGCCACATTGGTAGCCGGATACAATAAGTGGAAAGACCAGTTTGAGCGTCATGTAAAAAAGGGCGAGCATGGCATTACCATCATCGCTCCCACACCGTATAAGAAGAAAATCGAGGAGCAGAAGCTGGACCCGGATACCAAGGCTCCGATTCTGGATAAAGACGGAAAGATCGTCACAGAGGAAAAAGAAATCGAGATTCCCATGTTTCGCCCTGTCAAGGTCTTTGATGTGAGTCAGACCGACGGGAAACCTTTGCCGGAGCTTGCTTCCTCCCTTTCCGGCAATGTGCCAAATTATGAGGCATTCATGGAGGCCCTGCGCCGCAGCGCACCGGTGCCGATTACTTTTGAAGCAATGACCGTCGATACGGACGGCTATTTTTCTGCCGATCATCAGAAAATTGCCATTCGTCAGGGCATGAGCGAGGTGCAGACGGTTTCAGCCACAGTACACGAGATTGCCCACAGCAAGCTCCATGACCCTAAAAAATATGAAATGCTACCGTCATGGAAGGTTGTGCAGGAGAGTGAAGGTGGAACCAAACATGATTTCAAGTTGGATTTTGCCACAGAAAAAGAAGCCGAACAGTTTGCTTCTGATATGGATTGGCGTTATGTGGACGAAAATCAGTTTGAATGGCGTCTTGCAGTTGAGGAAGATCCAACCGCAGAAAAACAGGCAATCAAAAACCGTCACACGGAGGAAGTGGAGGCTGAAAGCATCTCCTATGCGGTCTGCAAGTATTTTG
>OCHN01002645.1_pt1 | contig 11123 bp, 11 predicted proteins | sample 1538911 | NCBI WGS metagenome assembly OCHN01 (sample SAMN04571736, study PRJEB22368) | human gut metagenome | biome: human gut; material: stool | host: Homo sapiens | place: Luxembourg | collected 2013-01-11 | reverse complement strand
AAGCATCTGCGTCCTGGTTCTGATCCGGTGTGAAGATTTTCATTTTATCCTGTTTGGTAACAGCAATTGGTGTAGTTCTGGCAGTGATGATAAAGTTTACATCCTTCGCACTCACACCTTTTACATAACCACCAGCTTCCTGACCGTGTGTTTTTCCATCATACAGTGTGATAGCAGAATACATACGGTTGGATGGTGTAGAGATAATCGGTACACCATCAACAGATGGTACCTGTGTATTGATTCCACCCTGAGAAAATGTCACTGCTGTAATCTTTCCAGCAAGTTCAAGTTCAAGTTCAGTAATAAAATCAGAAGTAGCCATAATAACAAGAGGGCCATTATAGCCATTGTCACGAACAGCCTTAATACCTTCTTTTACTTTTCTAAGGGCAGATGTACTTGCAGCTCCCGGTGTGTAACCGTAAGTAACCATTCCTGCCTTATTTGCAGTAATTGCAGTAGTCACAAGTTTAGAAATACGGTATGCGTCAATCTCTGGTACTACATGGACACGCTGAAATTCACCCATAACAGAAGCGGCAGTTGTGACAAAACCAGTTTCATCAATATCCATTGCATCAAGCTGGAATTTACGTCCTCTGTCCTGTGTCATTGTGAGGGTTTCGTATGCCATGGTAGCCCCACCCATTACATAACCGTTGTCACGGTCATAATCGGCAAGTCCCTGAACAGACAGTTTCGGAATCTTTACTTCTTTACCGCCGTTGTAAATAACCTGTCCTGAATTGGCATCCATCCAACCAGTCACAGCTTCCTGTACAGCTAACTTGTCAAGAGTACGCTGAAACAGGGTTTCAGTTGCTAATGTATTAATAGCCATATATGTTCACCTATCCTTTTTTCTTTAATATCCACGCATTAATGTTTCAATCTGCGTTTCCAGTTCTTTGTTACCTTCTGGTGCTTTTTTCTGAGGGTCACCGCCCTTTAATTTTTCCTGAACAGCTGCTTCAACAGCTTCCTGAAAAATCTTTTCGACAGTAGCAATAGATTTATTGCAGCTGTCAGCATCTGTATATACCAGCAGATCAGCAAGGGAAGCAGGAAGTTTCTTTTCTGCCAGTGTGTTTTTTGCTTCTGCTTTCAACTCACTTCTGGTAATTGCCGCTTCTCTGTCTGCAAGTTCTTTTTCCTTTTTCTGCTGCATATACTGCGCTTTTTCATCTTTGTTCATTTTCGCCAACTTTTCAGCTTCTGACAGTTTGTCATTTGTCAGGGCTTCCCATTTCTCCTGGGCTTTCTGAACAGCTGTGTGAATTGCTTTGTTGACTCTTCGGTCAAATTCTGCCTGGTTCCCTTCCCCTTTCAGGAAATCATCAAATGACTGTGGTTTATCATCACCAGATTTACCACTATCATCACCTTCACCGCTACCGGATCCACCGCCGTTACCAGAATCATCACCGGAACCAGCACCGTCCCCTTCTGCGAAAAGCTGTAAATTCATAGGAACCTTGCATCTGCACTGTGTAAGTGCTCTAAAAACTTTATTTCTCATATTTATCCTTTCCGCCCAACCTATTCCCGTGATGGGCCTGGGTCATTCGTCTTAGATTTACAGTTCTTTAACGTCTGTCTGAAAAAGACAAAAATAAAAAGACCTTTTCGGCCTTTATTTCTCTACTGCTTTATTTTCCACTGCTTTTGCTGTGGTTGTTTTCTCTGTTACAATTTCAGCCATTCCTTCAGCCACAAGGTGTTTTGCTCTTTCTTCTGATACTTCCCAAGTTTCATCTGGAAAACGCTGCATCTTGTCAACTGGCTGAGTCACATCATTAAATCTCTGAATACATTTAACTTTTACCACTGGTTTTTCCCCTTTCTGTTATTTTGCAAATACCCAATCTTCTGCAAGCATATCAGCCTGTGACGCTAACCATCCCATCTGCACACCGGATGTTCCGACAAAAGCCACTGCCATGTTTCCAATTGCGTCATGTTCACAATTTACAATTTCACCATCAGCAGTTTTATATGAGATTCCCGTAGCAAGCTGAATGTACTGTTTCTTTCCATTCCAACCTTTTCTTGCTACATTCATACCTCTTTTCAGATACTTAATTGCTTCCCCAAATGAAAATGTTGCTTCTCCACCAAGTTCAGGGCAGTTCTGGTTATCTGCAATTACCCAATCATCACATGCAACATTAGAAAAGGTGTAATCTACCACCTGTGTTTCTCTAATGTCCATTTCTTCTCCATCCTTTGTGTGCATGATAATTGTCTTTTTCTCTGGATCCCAGAACCAAAATCCACCCCAACTAGGAAGTTTTACTTTTGCACCCTGTTTCATACACTCAAATGCTTCTGAAAATTTCATTATTGTTTTTTCCTTTCTCTATAATCTTTCTTCAACAGCTCCCACTTCTCAGGCTCCTGGTATTTTAGTTTCTGGAACCCTGTGAATGATGCAGGTACACCGTCAATACCTGATTTCTTATACTTCTGATATTGCGCTTGGTCAGAAGCCTTATTTTGTATTGCCTTTTCCTGCCCTTTCGCCTTCGGGTTGTCTTTTACATATTTTTTATACCATTCCTCATAAGTCATGGAAGCTGGAACAAGTTCAGTTCTGCCCGTTTCCGGGTTCAGTGCTCGTCTTTTCAGTTTTTTTTTATCATCCTCTGATATGACTGCAATAGTGGTACTCCTGCACCACGGATGCATAGGTGGGTAATTCTTTCCAACTTGTCTGTCCTTCAGGAAAAACCTTTTCCCATCCAGTGACCGACATATCTCAGATGTACGCAAGTCCAAGGTTGCAAGAAACTGATATTTTTGCAAATCACATTCTTCATATGCTTCTGCATTCAGTTCCCCGGAAACAAACGCTGCTTCTGTACGAACCAAACGCCTTGCTTCAAAAATCCCCTGATCAAATTTATTTGCAATAATTTTTACAGCTTCATTTTCAGGCCGCCCAGTAATCAGATCAATCAGTAGTTCTTCTTTAATTGCTTTTGTCAGCGTTTTGCTGTTCTTCCACAGACGTTCAGAATAGTGTTTTCCACTCCAAGGTATAGAAATGACTTTATCAATCTGTTTCCTGTCTATATGAGCAAAACTGAAAGCATATGACGTATTGTGCTGTATCTCATAAATCTGTCTGTAATAAGAATCATTTGCCAGATCCACAAAAAAATCACCAGCAAGTATTTTTTCCTGCTGGTAAACGTTATTCATCACAATATCAAGCTGATTCTGTATCTGTCTTAATCGGTCAATTCTGAACTGATACGCTGGTGCATCCAGCTGTGCCAGTATTTCCCGGTTCCTACCATCTTGTTCTAACAGCCTTTTCAATTCTTCCAGTGAAGAAGAATCATGTAACTGACTAATCAGCCGCCTTGCTTCTGCTTCTGTCAAACCGTGACTGTTCTGATACCTATCAAATATCTTTCTTGCAATCCTGCTCACTTTCTGCTACTATGTAGCTGAAATAATTTTTTGTTGCTGTCCCATCGGAACTGGTACTTCCTGTGGGACTTTTTTATGTAAGGAACTTATTGATAAAATACTGCTGTCCCTTACCAGTGACTTTTGTTGTCCTGCTGATCCTGATTGAGCCATCCGGGTTATTAATCACTGTTTCCTTAATTTCAAACAGACCAAGTTCCATAGATTTCTGTGTTGGCATGTTTCTACTTGATCCGGTTTTAATTAAGTACCCGTTATCTCTCATCCATGTGAATAATCTACGCTGCCCAGTCTCAACACCGTTCTGCTTCAGGATCTTTGCCAGCTCTCCAATTAATATGGATGTGTGGCTTGCAGCTACTGCATCAGCAAAGGTTTCTTTGGGTTTCATCCTCTGAACATCTTCAAATAATGCTGTATTACTTGACTTTAACTTTTCAATTTCCTTGTCAGCAATTTTCAACGCCCTTGCAAGAACCTGTTCCGGTGTATTCCATGCTTTCTCCAAGTCAATGAAGTACTGACGGTACTGTCTGCCCTTTTCTGACCTCTGGATCATGCAGATCTGTTTTGCCATGTCTACGGAAATCTCATAATCTGTTGCAGGTCTACCACCTGTACTTTCGCTCATTTTTGAGCAAAAGTCTTTTCCAGCTTCAAATCCATATTCCGTCATACGTGGAAACCAGTCTTTAAACGCTGTCCTTATTTCCAACCCTGTGTGTAAATCCCTTGCTGATACTGTCGGCTGTTCCCCATCAAAATTGATGGGAATTAACACATTTGACATTTACTAGCCTTCTTTCTTTTCTGGTTTGTCTTTTTCTTTCTGCTTCACCATTGCTTCACCCATGCCTAACAGATAGCCTTTGTCAAACTCAGACATCTTAGGTACTGCGGTTGCAATAGTCTCAAGAATCTTTTTTTCTTTTTCTGACATAACTTTTCACCTCTCTTTTTTCGTTATAGTATTGCTTCGCTTGGACAATGTAAGCCAACAAGGTACTGTGTCCTCTCGCTCGTTGATTCTTCCGCTTAATGGCTTCTTGGTTTAGGAGTAAAGTGTTGACTGGCTCAACCTGTTCAGTTTTCTGCTACGTTCTGAACACTATGCTTTCTTGTCCTGCCGTTCCTGCTTTCTTCAACTGTTTTGCCGGGTCATGTTTATTCTTCACACGCTCTGTCTACCATCCCGTAGCTTAACTACCATGTTACTTGCGTGTAGCCCTATCGCTTCACCCGGTCTTTCCTGCTTTCCTTATTGGCTTGTCAGTTCAGTGGATGGGACTGAACTGACGTTGTAACCACAAAGACTGATGTGTCATTTGCTGTTCGTCCTTGTTGGTATATTGCAATTATATGTTGGTTAATATCATTTGTCAATACCTTTTTTGCAATTTGCCAACATTTTGTTATTTACCAACATTTTGTTATTGATTTTTCATCTGTAATGGTGTACAATAAAATAAGAAAAGAGGTGAGACAAAATTGAAAGACAGATTAAAGAAGCTGAGAAAAACTTTGGATATGACTCAGCAAGAATTTGCCGATAAAATAGGAATAGCCAGAGGGAACATTGGTGCTTATGAAGTGGGAAAAAACGCACTTAGTGATGCAGTTATTTCCCTAATATGTAAAACAGATTTCCCACCAAAAGGTAAAGTCAATGAAAAATGGTTAAGAACTGGTGAAGGTGGAGACGATAATATGTTTGTTGAAGCCCCCAGGGATGAACAGATTTCTGATTTTGTTGGTAAATTGTTGGAAAGTGAAGAAGATTCTTTTAAGAAAAGGTTTATATCAATGCTCGCAGCACTGGACGAATCTGACTGGGAATCTTTACAGAAGATGGTTGAACTACTGCAAGAAAAAAGGGACTGAATTAATTCAGTCCCAGAATTGCTTTGATGTATATGTAGATCAGACGCAACCGTCTATCATCCGCATTATCAAGCATTTCAATTATTTTTCTTTTATAGTCCAATACATCCATCCCCTTCACAGACCGCACGACCCGATTAGTAGCGATGTATTTATTATATCACGAACATACGTTCGTATCAAGTGGTAATTTATGGAAAAAGAGGTAATGAAGTGAACGGATATGATTTTGAACATAAGTGTGCTGAATTACTTCGACGAAAGGGTTATCATAATGTAACTGTAACAAAATCCAGCGGAGATCAAGGTGTTGACATAATTGCATACAAGGGATTAAACAAGTATGCTATTCAATGTAAATACTATTCCTCACCCGTAGGTAATAAAGCTATACAGGAAGTATATTCTGGTGGTGACTTTTACGATTGTGATAAGTATATTGTTATGACAAACAATACTTTTACTAAATCTGCAAAAGATTTAGCCAGAAAATTAAATGTAGAATTATGGGAAAAGTGCTCAACTTTTAAAGTTTTAGGTGGTACTTTCAAGGTGATGCGTATACTAAATATTATTTCTATTTTACTTGGTATCATATCATTTGTTGCAGCAAAATCTTTTCCTCAGGCCTTGCTTATAAATCGTGCGCTTGGTGTCATTCTTATATGCGCAGGTTTATTCGGTTGGTTCGGATGGTCTAGTTTTATTCTCAGTATGCTATCCTGCTTTCTATTTTTTATTGTTGGATTAATTATGATAATTTCGTCAATTAGAATATCAAGTTTAGATTTAACAGACTTTATATCATTCGTACTTTCAATATTCTATTTTATACATGCACGATCTTTGAAAAATCATTAGTTTGTAACTGATAGTGTAACTCATTGTAACTCATTTGTAACTGTTCCGAAAACTGCCTGAAGTCCAGTAAATATAAGGTTTCAGGGCATTTTTGTAACTGTGTAACTCATTTTTCCCTATATATTATATATTTTTATTATTTACTTACTTTTATATTTTTCACTTTTATATTTTTACATAAAAATTTTTTAAATAATAAGAACATTGTCAAAATGAGTAACATTGGTTACATCTGCATAAAATAAGGCTTCGCAACCGTTACATAATTAGTTACAATCGGTTACATTAGTTACAGATTGATTTTAATATAGAAAACCGCCCTGATGTTGGCGCATCAAGACGGTTCCCTGTTCCCATTATGGGATGGATGTACTATTGTCCAATAGTCATTCTACCATAAGTGGGAACAGCCGAACAAGCCAAACATTCGTTTAGCTGTTATTTTTATACCCATTTTTAGAAAGGATGATGAATCATGGGAAAAAGAAACCCGAACGGATATGGATGTGTAACTAAACTGAAAGGTAACAGATCACGTCCCTGGTGTGTAAAGGTCACTGTATATGATGAAGAAGGTCACGCCAGACAGAAACCTGTTGGATATGCTGAGACAGAAGAACAGGCTAATATCCTACTGGCAGAATATAACAACAATCCCTGGGATATTGACCGGGAGAAGATCACCCTTGCAGTACTATACCAACGCTGGGCCAAACTCAAACTACCTAAACTCGGTACCGCAAACCAGTCTGCTTTAAAAGCAGCATTTAAACATTGTTCAAAATACTATGGTATAAAATATCGCTCCTTGCGATCATACCAGATGCAGGACTGCATAGACAACTGCGGCTGCGGATATGCCACACAAGGGGCTATTAAAAATCTGTGGGGACATCTGGACAAGTTCGCATTTGAAATTGACCTGATTGATAAGATGTATTCACAGCTGACAACCACATCACCAACCCCAGAAACCAAACGTACACCTTTTACATCAGAACAGGTAGACGCATTATGGAAAATCAAAGATGAACCGTGGGTAAATAGTGTATTGATTTTTATTTATACCGGGTTCAGACTACAAGAATTGTTGGAAATGAAAACAGATCAGGTAAACTTGACAGAATGGTATTTTCAAGGCGGTATAAAATCCGCTTCCGGCAAAGACCGAATAGTACCGATACATGACCGGATAAAACCTCTTGTCAAAGATTTAATGAATGAAGATAATACATACTTTTTTTACTTGTGATGGGAGAAAATTCAGTCAAAAGAAATATTATAAATTTTGGCGTGGGATCATGCATAAAATAGGTGCTGATGATAAAACCCCACATGAAGCAAGGCACACTTTTGAAACCAATCTTGATAATGCAAAAGGTAACAGGAAATGTATTGATATGCTGATGGGACATAAGTCAAAAGATGTTGGTAACAGAGTATATAACCATAAGACCATAGACCAATTAAGGGACACCGTAGCCCTATTAAAATAATATTTTTCACACTGAACCAGTAACAAATTAGAAACAAAGAAGCCATGAAACACTGTAAAATCAAGTGTTTCATGGCTTTTGCTTCATATCCATCCATGTTCGGCATCTGGATATCCATAAGGATCAGATCGTAGGTCCCTGCCGGTTTCTGTTCCATCCTTGCCACACATTGAACTCCATCCTCAACACGGTCAACCATAAGTCCCATATCCTCCAGGATAAACTCTGCGATTTCCGCATTCAGGTCATTATCCTCAGCCAGCAGAACATATTTTCCGCTGATCCTGTCTGTTTCCTCTGTATCCGGGGACGGATCCGTATCCTGCTCGTAGTAACCCTTATCAGCAATCCTGTATTCCATGATAACTGTAAATTTGCTTCCTTCTCCCAGCTTACTTTCTGCTTTAATGGTTCCGCCCATCATATCAACATATTTCTTTATGATCGGCATTCCCAGACCTGTTCCTGCAACCTTTGCGGCTGTTGTATTGCGTTCCCGGGCAAAAGCCTCAAACAGGGATGGCAGGAATTCTTCACTCATTCCAATACCGGTATCAATTACCTGAGTCTGTATCCTCACATAGTCTTTCCTGTCACAGTCAAGCTCTGTAATCCTTATAGTAACTGCTCCTCCTGAAGCTGTATATTTTACCGCATTGCTGATCAGATTGAGGAAAATTTCCCTGTTCTTTGTCTCATCGCAGATTACATGTTCATGCTGCACCTCATATTCCATCTCAAGGTGAATACCCTTTTTCTCCGCTTCTGCCTGGAAAATTTTGTAAACTCCCTGATAAATATCTCTGATCTTCACATAATTCTCATCCAGTTCCATCTTACCGCTTTCAATCCGGGCCATGTCCAGCACATTATTGATAATAGACAGCAGCAGATTTCCGGACTGTTCCATCTTCTCCTGATAATCCAGAAGCTTCGGATCTGTCAGTTCCCTTTTCATCAGCTCACTGTATCCCAGCAGGGCATTCATCGGTGTCCGGATATCATGTGACATATTGAAAAGGAAATCTGATTTGGCAGCATTGGCCTTTTCTGCCTGAATCTGGGCTTTTCTTGCTTTCATCATCAGGTAACCTATAATCAGTATAATAACCAGGGTCACACTTACAAAGCTAGTGGAAACTACCCGCAGATTATCCTTTATGTATTCTGCCAGAGTAACCCTTCCCGGTGCGTTTTCATATACAGAAAACAGGCCTGAAAGTCTGGAAGCCGGCAGAGTCTGAATGGTTTTATTCAGGATATTCATTAATGTTATATTTTCCCTGGTGACTGCAAAGCAGGAATCGCCGGGTTTCGTAAGAAAAGCGCTGTGCATTTTGCTGTTTGCCAGCGTCTTTAATGACTGTCCTGCCTTCACAACAAAGCAGTCTGCCTCACCACTGTGAACTGCTTTCTCAACCTCAGCAGATGAGTCATATTCCTTTATTTTCCAGAAAGGATAATTAAAAGAAATATACCACTTTCCCAGCAGGTTGTTTCTGCTCACTGCCACTGTGTTCTCCCCATTTTCATCAAACTTCTCAACGCCGGTGAGGACTGCAACATTGACTTCAAAAACAGGAGTTGACAGTATAATATCGTTCTGCTCAGCTTCATATGGGTTCTGATTCATATGAAAGATCATATCAATCCTGTTATCCTTTAATGCCTGCAGTTCTTCCTCCTGGGAATCAAAACCCGTCAACTGAAATTCTATATTTTTTTCTCCCAGACAGCCGGATGCCAGACTGATATAATCGTTAATAATTCCTACCGGTTCTTCTGACCCTGCATCCACCAGGCTGACACCCACATCATTTTTCAGATATCCAATCCTGACTGCCCCATGCTGTTCCAGCCAGTTCTGCTCCTCATCCGTAAGAGTTTCAATGGGATTTGCGGAAAGATACCTCTTATAAAGATCTTCTTCATAAAAAGGATTCTCCTTTTCTATCTTCTGCATTGCCTGATCCAGCTCTTTTTTCAGATCCGGGCGTTTTTTGCTGACTGCAAAATAATTATAGGAGCTGCCAATCAGAAGCACAGGAGAAATGTTGTCTCTTTCCCACTGTGGAGACTCATTTAAAACAAATCCGTCAATTTCCTGATTTCGCATTTTCTGACGGGCATCATCTGTGCTGGTAATATCAACCTGCTGCGTGTCTACTCCATGGATTTTCTCCCACTCACAGAACCGTCTGGCAGAAATTGTATCCGGCACCACCCCGATCCTCTTCCCATTCAATGTAGTCAGATCTGAAGCTGAAATATCTGTATCAGAAGGATTTATATAAAGGTAATACTTATCCTCGCCCATGGGCAGTTCTGAAAAGAGCATGGAAGCGGAACGTTCCTCTGCATAGGACATACCTCCCATCAGATCAATCTCTCCACTCTTCAGCATACTCATCAGTTCTGCCCAGTTTCCCTCCACATATTCATACTTCCATCCTGTATGCGCAGCTACTGCCTGCTGATATTCGTAACTGTAGCCTCTCTTCTTACCGTCTGATCCTGTGGTATTATAGGTTCCTTCATACCAGCCTACTCTGACTGTCCGGTTTTTTGCTTCCTCTGCGGATACATGAAAGGGAAACACAGTAATATATAAAACAAGGCATAATAAAATACAGATATATCTCTGTACACTTATCTTAAATTTTTTCATATAATTCTCTCCAAATTATTCGATATCTGTTCCAGTGAGAATATCCTTTCTCTTACCGATATCAGTGCATATCCCCTTTCTCTATTGTACCAAGATAGCAGCTCATCGGCTAGTCCTAAATACACAAAGGTTCTACTTTTTCATAACTTCCAAAACTGCCAGGATCACTTTACCATGGATTTGTAATTTTTTCAGGCTGACTGTCTGCTTTTTTCGCATATTGCATTTCTCCCTTCTGAAGTTCTCTTTTCAGTTACATGACTATACCAGAAGTCGTGGAAATAGCAATTCATCAGATGTACCGAAAATGCGTGAAGGAGATTGTGGATAGTAGACAATAGGGAAAATTAAGATAAAAGAAAAGCCATGGCTTGGAAACCATGACCTTTCAATTCATATTTGCATTCTTATTCAGCAGAAACACCTGTCAATTTCACATTTACATTATAATATCCTACGGAACGTGAAAAATGGGTGTACGGATTTGAGAAGTTGCAACCACTACACACAATATTCACACAAAATTCTCTTTACGTTTTCAATTTTTATAGGCTTTGCCAAGTGAGCATTCATTCCTGCTGCCAGACACTTTTCTTTATCTTCTCTGAATGCATTTGCTGTCATGGCAATAATCGGGATCGTCTCAGCATCTGGATGTTTCAGTGACCGGATTGTTTTTGTCGCAGTAATCCCATCCATTACAGGCATCATGATATCCATCAGAATTGCGTCAAAATAACCTTCCGGTTTCTCCTGGAACATTCTGACCGCCTGCA
>OCHN01002619.1_pt1 | contig 11216 bp, 10 predicted proteins | sample 1538911 | NCBI WGS metagenome assembly OCHN01 (sample SAMN04571736, study PRJEB22368) | human gut metagenome | biome: human gut; material: stool | host: Homo sapiens | place: Luxembourg | collected 2013-01-11 | reverse complement strand
CATATACTGTCATATGAGGATACAGAGCGTAGTTCTGGAATACCATTGCGATATCTCTGTCTTTTGGTTCTACATCGTTTACAACTTTGTCACCGATTTTTAATGTACCACCGGAAATTTCTTCCAGACCTGCAATCATACGAAGTGTTGTAGATTTACCACAACCTGAAGGTCCTACGAAGATGATGAATTCTTTATCTGCGATTTCAAGGTTGAAATCTTTAACTGCTTCAAAACCATTTGGATATTTTTTTGTAATATGCTGTAATGATAAACTTGCCATTGTTCTCTTCCTCCTAATTGTTACGTTTTCACGCTTATGTTTCGTTTTCCACGCTTGTTCTGCTGTTTTAAACGTTTTTGTCTCGTTTTCAACTGCTATCAGTATACCACTGACCACACACATTTTTCCATAGGTCAATTAAACAAAGATTATCACAAGTCTTAGTTAGCCTCTCCAACGAAAATTTCGCCATTGTCATTCTGCCGAATTTCCCTTCTTCAAAATATGCACATTGCACAATTTCAATTGGTAAGACCTGTTTCAAAGCAAGTTTTCGCATTTTTTTCTTGTAAAATTCCAATTTTTTTCTTCTTTACAGAAATCTTTTTCTTTCTTATACTATTTTAAGATAACAATGTAAATCTATGTTATTATGTTATGAAATTGGCAAAAACAGAAAGCGCACCAACACTTATGCACGAAAGGAAAATTACTATGTTTCGATTAATGGGATGTATCTATAAAGACGCACGTATTTTAAAAAGCACGGTTATCTGTGATGAATCAGCTTCAAGCAGAACTCATAAAATTTTCTCCGGACTCAATTTTATCTGTCTGGAATTTGACCTTGAAAAACCAATCTGGCTCGAATCCAACATCACAGATTTTCAGCATCATTCAAAAACCCGCTTTACGCAGGATAACTTCATTGAGGAACTTGATTTTGACTATCTCTCCATTGAAGTAATTGAAGAGGGCTAACTCAGGACAATTCATTAGAAGAGAGATAATTTATTAATTAAAGTCAGACCAGTTCTCTTACGATCAAAAACAGGGACACATCGCTTTCGATATGCCCCTGCCCTTTTCTCCTAAATGAAATCTATTCTAACTCAAAAACTCTTTAATCACATCTTTTACAATCTTCTCCTCCTCTTCATCTAAAAGATGCCGATAGCGTTCATCCGTAAGCGCAGCTTCCCGAATCCTCGCTTCCACCTGTTCCATTTTCTGCTGCTGACTCCGTACCGCAGACGGACTCTCCCTGCCTCCGTTTCTTGCCCGCTCTTTCTGCGCTCGTAAAAGTTCTTCCCTGAGCTTCTGCTCCTGCTGTCTCGCCTTACTGCGCGCCTTCCTGCTCATTTTTTTTGCAGCAGCCTTTTTCGCCTCATTTGCAATGGGCGGTTCTATCTTCACAATTCTGCCTGCCGAATCCTTTTCATTTTCCATATAATCCAGCAGATTCGTCTCTATCATCTCCTCCTGATAGGCAATAGAAAAAATCAGGCGCAGCATTCCATTTACTGCACCAAGCACCACAGTTGTTCCAATCAGCCCCTCCATAGCCGGCATGAAACTTTTCACAAACGGAAACGAAAGTGTCATAATGCCTGTCCCTCTCACCTGCCATACGCCAACTGCAGATACAAAAAAAGAGAGAACAAAAGCTGTCCAGGAAAATCCCTTTAGCATTCTTACGGAAATCTTCCCAATCTTTCGTTCTCTCAGCCGTCTTGCCATATAAACCGACGGATTGTGTATCGTTATGTGATTCTGCGTATCCCTCTGAAATTCCTGCAGATACGCCTGCAGCCATCTGTTCTTGACCTTTGGAATCTGCTGTAAATCCTTTAAGACTCCACGGTTGCTTTTGTAAACCACCAGCATGGTGATGATACTTACCAGCTCAAAAAGCCAGATTCCGTAATAAAACAATTCCACAGACAACCCTCCTAGTCCGATGCACCTCTTCTGCATCTTTATGAGACCATTATATAGCAGAGCTGTCTGTTTGAAAACAAAAATCGTACGACAAATTCAGTCATCCATGCCTCGAATTTTGTCACACCCACCAGGCAAAGCGAACATTCGTAATCCGCTTATCTGCGTTCAAATTTCAGTTTTACAGCATGAGAAGCAGTTCCTCTACCAGTTTGACAGAATGTAAAATTGCCTGTCTTTCAAAAGTCGGATAATCCACCTGTGCGCTGTCATCTGCTTTGTCAGAAATCGCCCGGATAATCAGATATGGTATTTTATTTAAATGCGCTGCCTGTCCGACTGCTGTTCCTTCCATCTCTGTACACCAGCCATTGGTTCTCTCAATAATCTGATTTTTCAGAGCCTTATCTGCCACAAACTGGTCACCACTTACGACTCTTCCCTCAAATACACTGATTTCCGGATTTACTTTCTCGCAGGCTGTCTTTGCCAGTTTTCGTAAAGTTTCATCTGCCGGAAAAGCATGAACATCCATACGCGGAACTTGTCCAATCGGATACCCAAATTCTGTTGCATCCATGTCATGATACATCGTGTCTGTGGAAAGTACAATATCTCCAATGTTGATTTCTGCTTTTAAAGAACCTGCGATTCCGGTATTAATAACTGCATCCACCTGATAATCATCTGCTAAAATCTGTACACAGATTCCGGCATTTACTTTTCCGATTCCGGAACGAACCACAACAACTTCTTTTTTATTTAATGTTCCATGGAAAAATTCCATTGCAGCTTTTTCCTTTACCGTTACATCCTTCATCTGCTCTTTTAACATTGCTACTTCTTCTTCCATAGCACCGATAATTCCAATACGATTCATTTTAACTCTATCTCCTTTATCTTAGCCTTTTTGCTATTCCCATCATAACACACTTGCAAATAAGGTACAATTCTTAATCCTTAACTTAAAAAGGATGCAGACTTTTTCGCTCTGCATCCTTTTTCCTAATTTTCATCCTTACCTTTTCTATTCTTTCTTTTCAGATAAGTGTTCTGCCTCATCCTCCTCTTTTTCCCGCTTTGAGTTTATCACAGAGGCAATTCCATGCAGAATCACTGCTCCTAAAATTGCTCCTCCTGCCAGAATTTTCCCATAAACTCCAGTCAGCACAAGTGCAATCCCTCCGACTTTTGGAATCGAATAAGCAACCTTTCCAATAAAATTATCATATGACGCCGGATTCATGTCCTTTGCCGCATTAGCATCACCTTTTGTGATAAATTCACCCATCAATACACGATTTTCCACAACGCGGTGCGTAATAATAGAAGCCGCATCCTTTGTTCCATAAAATGCAATCACATCATCTACCTGAACATCCTTTGGCTCCATCTCTTTAATATAAACCAGACTTCCTGTTGGAATCGCCGGCTCCATACTTCCACTGATTACTGTATAAACATGATAATGAAATGCTTTTGGTACGGTAAGCGGCAGGCAGATTACAATTAATAGAATTAATAAAGCAGTGCCCAGTGCACTGCACGCAGCAGCCACTGGGCTTTTTTTTGTTTTTTTTGTATTCAAGACCAATAAGTCCTTTCGTCATGTTGTGTGCTTATTTCTTTTTAGCCATGTATTTCTTTAATAATACACCCATTCCGGCAAGTACTGCAACCCCACAGATGCCAATCGCAACACCTGCTGCAACAGGAAAGCCTTTTTTCACTTTCCCCTGATTTATATCTGCGTCTCTGGAAAGAGGAGTCTCATCTTCGTCTAAATCCTGAATCTCCTGTGTTCCCTGTGGAGTCTGGTCTTCTTCAATTGTCTGGGTATCCTGATTACTATCTGTTCCTGCGTCTGTATCAGTCGTTGTATCGGCATCTGTTGTTCCTGCCGTTCCGTCGTCCGTATCAGTCGTTGTACCGGCATCTGTGCCTGTTCCGGTTCCTGTCGTTGTACCAGTTCCTGTTCCCGTTGTGCCCGTACCGGTTGTACCTGTATCCGTTGTGCCTGTACCAGTCGTTCCTGTTGTCGTTCCTGTTGTTGTTCCTGCGGATGTCGTAGCCGGTACTGTAATTGTTTCCACATTTGTTGTTCCCGGAACAACTGTCGTTACAGTTGTTGTCTCTCCCGGAATCGTTACAACCGTTGTACCGATTGGAGTATAACGGAAGGTAAATACATTTTCTGCGGAATTTTCTGATAACGTCTTTGTGAGCGCTAATGCCTGAGGAGTATATCCTTCCACATACTGGTAAGCAACTACCGGTTTGTCACCCACATTTCCATAATAGGTATTGCTTGCAAGCAGTTCCTTTCCATCTACATCCTGATAATTGACTGTATAAGCAACCTGATTTCCTTTGATTCCATAAGCAACTACATAATCGGCATCACCTTTTACCGTAACACTGTATCTCGAAGCTTCTAATTCATCGGTTTCACTGTTATCACGTCCACTCTTACGAAGACCTTTTACATAATATTTATCGCTGTTATTTAACGTTACCACACCATCTTTCTGTACATCGAAAGATACGAAAGCTCCGTATTTTAGATTGCTCATCACAATCTTACCTGCTCCGTCTGCAAATGTACCTTGATTTCCGGCATAGAATGTAACGGTATAAGTATATTCGTCATCTGCGAAAACAGAAAGCAGAGAACACTGAAACATCATGCAGAAAGCCACTACAAAAGTTAAAATCTGTCTTAACTTCTTCACTGTCCTCACTCCCCTTTCTCATCCTCGCGACGTCTCTTTACTGCTAAAACCGCGATAATCAATACCACAATTCCACTCACCAGTGCAATCGCACTAAACAATAATGCATGCATGGTATCACCGGTCTTTGGACTTGTCACCGCTGTTTTTCGGATTGTCGAAGATTTTCCGGTCATTGTCTTTTTGACTACTTTATTTTCACCCTTTTCCACTTTTGTCTTTTTGGAAACTTTTTCAACTGCAAAATTTAACTGTAATTTTGCAAGTGTATTCTGATATGCATTTCCCTGGGTTTCACCCTCAAGTCCGACTTCTAATTCAACTGTTCCTGTTTCATTCTTATCCAGACGATCCAGATAGAAATAATCTTCCATGGAATTTGTTGCCTGATGAAGACCTTCTTCTCCGCTTTTCTTATCCTCTCCACCTACCGTATCACTGTCATAAAGTACGGTTTCTTCACCGGAAACATCTTTATAAGAAAGTTTATAAGTATAAGCTCCATTCTCCGCCTGACTCTCATCTTCCAGACTCTTTAGGATTTCATTGGACATATACCAGTCTGTCTGAATACTCTCTGAGTTTTTAATTTTCACACCAATTTTCATGGTATCACCAGGAAGCATTCCATAAACTTCTTCTGCGATTTCCTTTGAGGTAAAGTTACTGTTTAACTTATCATTCTTAAAATCTACCATCCAGTCTTTACTGCTTGTAATCTCTTCTGCTTTCGCAGTTGTTACCGTGCCAAATGTCATAACAGCCGCCATGACCAGGCACAAAATATTCTTTTTTAACATATCGTGCACCTCCTGTGGCTACTGTAAGCTGATACTGTTTCCGTCTTCTGAGACTGTCACATCAATCCCCCATGCACTCTTGATTGCATCCTGTGCATTGTGGGTCTGTACGGCATCGGCTTCTGCATCAATCGTAAAATGATATCCATCGTATTCATAAATGGTTTTGATGGTCTTCTTGCCCTCTTCTTCGGAAACCACCTGTTCCTTTACCTTTGTTCCGATAGAAGGGTCAACTGTTAATGTATCACTAATTGCCGGAGTACGTTCTCCTGCCGGCAAAAGCCTGGTATAATAAAGTACGGTACGTTCTCTTGTTGTTGCACTCTCATCAATCACCCAACCATTGTCTGTGAGCAGGTTTAAATCAATCAAATCTGGAGAAAGTCTGGTATTTTTATTTCCGTCTGCGTCAGTCCAGCTCTTTGTAAGAATGACCCTTACAAATGTATCAATCGAGCCGCTGTTTTGTACGGTTAAGGCTTCGTCGTAAGCTTTTCCAAGCGCAAATTTCTCATCTTTTCCAACCAGATTTTTAAGAAGTTCTCCATGTTCTTCCATCCACTGATTATCCTTGTCGTAATCTCTCTTACTGATTATTTCACCATTTTCTAAAAGGCTGATACCAATCTTGGAAACCTCTGCCTGCACTGCATAATTCTCACTGTAATAAGTCAGTGCCGCTCTTGTACTTCCCACGGTACTGCCAAGAATTAAAAGTCCGGCCACCGCAAACAGGAAAACGGGCTTTACAGAAAAGGATTTTTTCTTCTTTTTCATTACTCACCCACCTCCTCAGTCTGCGCAACATCTGCTTTCTTTGTCCAGTCTGCACTTGGATTTCCCTCTGCGTCTAAGATAACAGGTGTACATTCTGAAACAACAATTACATTAAAATCTTTTGGAAGGTTCATGTTACTGATTTTTACCAATAATTCTTCGCTCTTTGCCCCAGGTGCTATAACATCAGAATAGTAATAATATCCGTCATCCCCCGGCGTCCATTTTCCACTCTCATCGGAGTAGACCAGTCCTTCCTGATACTGGCTTCCGGCAAATACTTTTACTCTTACATAACATTCGTAATCACCGGTATTTTCAATTTTGATATGCTTCGTCCAATCACTGACCTCTTCCTCCGGAATAACCTCGGTAAATCCAAGACTTAATTCCTGTCCACCCTGTGCTGTTACATAAGTGGTAAAGTAAGCCATGGCACTTCCTACAGAAAGCCCTGCGGTAAGTGTAAGAGCTGCAGCAGTCAGACAAAGCGTTTTCTTATTCAACTTTTTCTTCATTGCTTAACCCCTCCCCTTATTCCTGTGCCTGTGTACTGTCCGTTTGCTGTTCCCAGTCCCAGACACCATCTTCGGCTGACTGTTTCTGGTCATCTGCTGTTTCCTCATTTGGAGTAAATTCAAAATGATTGACAACACTTGAACCTCCGTTTAATTTACCATCATACTGATTTTCAAATGCTGTGGAAACCATTTCATCCGCTACGATTTGAGTGGTCTGCTCTGCCTCTCCTATTGCCTCATAACTTGAACCACTGTAAACTTCGGTTACCGTTATATTTGCGCCCGCCGGAAGTTCCTTTATCACAACACTCTTTGTGCCTGTTCCATCAAATACCATGGAAACTACATCACTGTAAACGATTTCTCCATTTACTTCTGCTTCAATATCAAATACAAACGAAGCACCTTTCATTGTCTCATTATAAGAAGTTAAAGTTTTATCAATTTCAAGGTCACCATATCGTTCCTGTTGGTCTGGTTTTAATCCTGTTGATGTATCATAAAGCCACTCGTCGCTTCCGGTTACATAATACTGATTATTCGGCAGGGAAATCAGATACGGTGTAAAACTGTAAGTATAATATGGAGACTGCACTTCTTCTGCCTCTACCAGATACATTCCGACTGAAAGCCCATCCACACTGCCCTTGCCTCCAATCAGATTATCAGAAGCTGTTGCCTCTGTCTGGTTTTCTTCTACTGCCTTCACTGCACTCTTGGCTTTCTCTTCCCATTCTTGTGCTGTTGTCTTACTGCTGATGGAATCCAGCTTCAATTTCTCAAATCCGGCTAAGGCCTGATACTCTCCATATTGATTCACATCTGCTACCTTATACATGCGAACCGGAATTGTCATATTCTCCCCTGAAAGTTCCGGATAAACCGCATCCAGCTCAAATTTCACAGAACACTGCCGGTCAGTTTCAATACTGATAGCAGCCTGAACTTTGGACATTACTACGGTGGAAAGTGTCAACACCAGAGCCAGAGCCAATGCGCTTCCTTTTTTTAGTTTTTTCTTCATCTTCACATTTCCTCCCCTCTGATAACAGATAAGTAACTATCCTGTACTGAAAAGTCTTTCTTGTTCTTTCTTATTTTTTTTATTCTTTTTTGTGTTTCTTCTTTCCAGGTTTAATCAGGAACTTCATCAAAAGTATTACAAGTAAAGTTACCGATAATCCAAGTATCAGATAAATCATGTAGTAATTCTGAATTGATTTCAACATGGATTCTGCGGCTGTAGATTCTATCTCTTCCTCTCCGTTATACGGTACTCTTGTGCCACGGACTAAAAGTCTGTGAGAGTTTACACCGTACGGCGTACAGGTAAATAGCGTTACATAATCCTGACCCTCTTCAATCTGGAGAGCCTTTTGAAGCGTCTCATTGTCATCCTTATCCACCATATCTAAAATCTGGTCAACCTGATAAGCAAGCGTTTCATCCAAAACGTGAATGTAAAACATGTCTCCACGTTCTAACTGGTCAATATCCGTAAACAATCTGGCACTCGGCAAACCCCTGTGCGCTGCCAGTACGCTGTGTGTGCTCTCCCCACCGATTGGAAGCTTGGTTCCATTTAAGTGACCGATTCCTGTTTGAAGCACATCATCCGCTGTTCCATGATAAATGGACAGCTTTACATTAATCTTTGGAATGGATACATATCCCATGACACCGTCATTTCCCACATTTAAAATCTGCCAGTATTCGGTATTTTTAATATCGTCTCCATTTTCTCCAAAAACATCACCAAATATATTGTTATGGATAATCGTATCATTAAAAGCATTCGCTTTTTCCCATTCCTTTGTAAAATCCTCTTCTGCCATCTTTCCGATTAACTCTTCATAAGATGAAATCAATTGATTCTGCCGGTATGTATTCCACTGGTTAGAAACTGTCGGATAAATCAAGATTGCAAATCCCAACAGGAACATTAAGCCAAACAAAATACCTGAAATTTTTCTCTTCATAATACATCCCTACTGTTCCTTTGATTTTCTCTTCTTATCATAACAATAAAGTATAAGGATAAAGCCTCCTGTTACTGCCAGTCCAATAACTACCCACAACCCATAATTGGTATGGAGACTGACTCCTCCAAGTGGTGTGGATGCCTCTTCTATATCGGCTGTCTTGTAATCTACTCTGTGTCCTCGAACCAGAAGTCTGTGGCTGTTCACTCCATAAGGAGTACAGGTAAGAAGTGTTACCAAATCTTTCTCTTCCTCTACTGCTAAATCATCCGTTTCTTTTGGTTCAACGACTGAAATTTTATCTACTTCATAGCAGAGCACGTCATCTAATATATAGAGAAGAAAATGGTCTCCCTCTTCGAGTTTATCAAGGTCTGTAAAAAGTGTAGCACTCGGAAGTCCTCTGTGTGCAGAAATTACTGCATGTGTGCCCTTGCCTCCAACCGGAAGTGAACTTCCTTCAAGATGACCGGCTGCTTTCTGAAGCACCTCGTCTTCTGTTGTATGATAGATGGGAATTTTAATATTAATCTTAGGCACTTCTATATATCCCATCATACCATCACCACCAAGGTTCAAACAAGAAAAATAATTAGAATTTTCTCCATCGGAAGCCTCTGCGACTGCAAAAGAATCCGGAAGGACAGATGGCTGAAGAGAATCATTATATGCATCGGCATTTTCCCATTCCTGCTCATAATTAATTTCTCCATCTTTTTCTTTCTGCGCAACAACTTCTTCATAACCGGATATCAGCTGCTTCTGCCTGTGATTGTTCCACTGATTTGCAACCAAGGGATACAACAGCAAGGACAAACCGGCTAAAAATATAATTATAATCAATATCGTAGTAACTTTTTTCTTCATCCGGGCTCTCCTTATTGTTGTATTTTTTGTCAGGTTTCAATTTTCTGTGAAATGAAAAACCAAGGCGGGCGAGCCGCCCTGGTTTTTTCACAAAATAGGCATTTCAATTGTTACTTATTCTATTTCTTCTATTTCATTATTTAGCAGATTTTTTGCGAGTTGCGAAGAATAAACCTGCTGCTGCAATCATAACTACACAACCACCGATTGTGAAGATTGTAGTACCGATACCACCTGTGGATGGTAAGTTGGAAATCTTGGTGTTGACGATTTCAACTTTTTCAACTGTTCCGATTGCCGGTGTATCATCAGTTACTGTGAAAGTAGATCTTACAGTATGGTCGTCGCCGGAAATAGTAGCACCATTTACAGAAATAGACCAAGCTGTTAATTTACCTGTTGTTTCGTCGATTGTAGCATCGATTACGATTGTGTATACGGTATCATTTAATGTGTATCCGTTAGGAGCTTTTGTTTCTTTTAAGTAATAAGTACCGGCTTTAAGACCTGTCATGGTCATCTGGCCATTTGCATCTGTTACTACAACACCATTAAACTGTTTGTTTTCCGGATATGCTGTTCCATATACAGTTTTAAGAGTGGCATCTGTGTATAAAGTAAATTCTGCGCCGGCAAGTTTTACTTTCTGTTCGCTGGAAGTTGTTCCAACTTTTGTGATGAGTTCATTTGTTAAAGAACCATCTGCTGTTCCGTCAATATCAAATGTGTAAGTATAAGTTTTGTCGTTAGAAGAACCATCTTTGCCATCTACTTTAGAGTCTTTTGTGAAGTTTAAAGTAGCGTCGTTGACATTTGCTACACCATTTAATGCTGCATCCTGATTTACTGTTGCCGCATAAGTTACAACTAATGCTTTGCTCTGATACTGATTCAGTGTATATGCATTATTTACAACAAAATCAACTGTAATTTCATTCTTTGCTTCATTTACTGTTAATTTGTAATCTGTTCCTGCTGTTAATTCTTTACCGTCTGCTGTAACTTTCAGGCTGTTTTCTTTATAAGTTAAGCCGTTTAATTTATCCACGATGTTGAACTTCGGATAATTTCCACCGTAGTAAGGAATTGTTGTTGAAAGTTCATAATTTACTGTATCACCAATGTTTACTGTGTTACCCTTAACTTTGTTTTCGCCTTCAACGATTTTTTTGTCTAAATCAGGAGTATCACTTACTTTAGCCCATGCATTTGTTGTATCTGTAACATCTACTTCGTTGAAATCCATTGCTGTTTTTCCATCTTTGTTTTTGTATACTACAGAAACTACCAATGGGTTATAAATTTTATTTTCAGCGCCTGAGATAACAACTAAATAAGAACCTACAGGAACTTCTGCTGTATAAGTTGTTCCTGATTTAGTCATATCATACTCTGTGCCTGCAACTTTTTTCGCATCGATAATGTCAGCGAGCTGATCAGAGTCTACCTTAATATCATCAGCAGTTACATCTGTAATAATAGTTGGATATAAAGATTCATATCCTGAGAACTTTCCGCCATTCTCATATTTTGCTTTGATAATCTGGTAAGCTTTTACTGTAACGCCAGTTTCTTCTACGCCACTTACT
>OCHN01002610.1_pt1 | contig 11264 bp, 10 predicted proteins | sample 1538911 | NCBI WGS metagenome assembly OCHN01 (sample SAMN04571736, study PRJEB22368) | human gut metagenome | biome: human gut; material: stool | host: Homo sapiens | place: Luxembourg | collected 2013-01-11 | reverse complement strand
TTAAAGGAGTCGATCGCCAACAGCACACGGCGGGGTCGGCGGCACGCAGGACCAAAGTCAACCGCCGTGCCAGCATCCTCACCGGCACCTGCAAGCGCTGCGGCGTGAGCGGCGTGTGCTTCAAGATCGGCCCCACAACCGCAATCAGCGCCGCCCGCTCCGCGCAGACCGCCAAAATAGCTACTCAGCAGCTCGCGGCATTCATCCGCCAGGACCCCAGCCGTCACGTTAAACCGATGATTCAGGCGCGAGTCGGCATTCAGGTCATACAGCGAACCCAGCGCGCCCGCCTTGGCATCACTCGCGCCATACACGCAGCGCCCCACGCGCGCGTTGACCATAAGGCCCGCGCACATGCAGCAGGGTTCCAACGTCACATAGACCGTACAATCGGAAAGACGCCAGCGGCTAAGCGCCTGGGCAGCGGCGCACACGGCCGCGAACTCTGCATGAGCCGAAGGATCCTGGTCGAGCTCACGCCGATTGTGCGCCCGCGCGACAATCTCACCCGCGCGCACCACCACAGCGCCAATGGGCACTTCGCCCACTACCGCGGCGGCGCGCGCCTCGACCAGTGCCTCGCGCATGAACTTCTCATCGATTTCGGTGATCGTCATCGTTCGCCTTCCCTGTTGCAAATCCAAAACGATGCTATCATTACGACTCACGGAGAGATGGCAGAGCGGTTGAATGCGGCGGTCTTGAAAACCGTTGAGCGCGAGAGCGTTCCGGGGGTTCGAATCCCCCTCTCTCCGCCACTTCTAGTGATGCACCGGTGTCATGGTCCGCTCAAACAGCGCATCGACCACGTCGGCTATCTCAGGTCGATGCTCAAGATCGTGACCCGACTCCCACCATATCGTGAAAAGTCGAATAATACCGCCGGCGACAAACTCAGACGTCGTCTCGAGTGACACGGGGGCCAGGGCATCCTCGGCGAGCACGTTCATCACGCGCTCGCGGATGGAGTGGGCAATGCGGTCGCAAATAACGTTGGTCAACATGCCCGACATGCTGCTTGCCAAAATGTTATCCATGAGCCGCTCGTGCGCCAGAATCAAATCCATGGCATCGTCCAAAATCGCGTGCCGAAGCGCGCGCACGTCCTCGGCAGACACCGCGCCGGCCTCATCGGGCTGTTTTTGCGGCAAGCCCGACATGAGCTCATCGATATAAAAGGCGAAGCAATCGTTTTTATCGCGAAAGTGCTTATAGAACGTCGTGCGGCGAATCATGGCCCGGTCGCAAAGCATAGCAACCGTCAAATCCTCAAACCGATACTCTTCCAAAAGCTCGGTAAAGGCATCGAACAGGGCACGATAGGTTTTCTTGATGCGAAGGTCCATCCGTATCGCCATCCTCAGGGCAAAGACAACACTCGTCAATCTGTCGCATATCTTACACCTGTACCTCGCGCGCTTTGCCCCGGTGCCGACCCCGCCGAAAACATAACGCTTGCCGGAAAGTTCGGCACGGCAAAACGTTGCGGGTATACTAGTAGCGTTATACCAACGGCAGCTGGCGCATGCCGCCGCGGCCATTCGAAACGGAGACATCATGATTACCGTCATCATCGGCATCGTTGTTGTCATTGTGATTGTCTGCGCCATCGCCGGCATCTACAACAACATGGTCACCAAGCGTAACCGCATTGATAACGCCTGGCAGAACATCGATACGCAGCTGCAGCGCCGCAACGACCTGATCCCCAACCTGGTCGAGACCGTCAAGGGCTACGCCAAGCACGAGCAGGAGACGCTCTCCGCCGTGATCAGCGCGCGTAACACCGCCGTCAAGGCCACCACGCCCGAGGCCAAGATGGAAGCCGACAACGTGCTGACCGGTGCGCTGCGTCAGCTCTTCGCCGTAGCCGAAGCCTACCCCGATCTTAAGGCAAACACCAACTTTACGCAGCTGCAGGCATCGCTCGAGGATACCGAGAACAAGATTAGCTACGCACGCCAGAGCTACAACGATTGCGTGCTCAGCTACAACAACGCCATTCAGACGTTCCCGGCTGTCATCTTTGCCGGCATCTTTCAGTTTAAGGAGCGCCAGGGCTTCGAGGCCGCCGAAGCAGCCCGCCAGGCCCCGACCGTCAAGTTCTAGTAGTTTGACAGCGCATCCTTAATCAGCCAAATGTATAAACCGCCCCGTCGAGTGCATACTTCGACGGGGCGGTTTCCTTTTTCGCAAAGGTCCCCCTCTAAGCGCCGTGCATTTTTAGGAGTATTCAACATAACCAAGAGCTTCGGGCGCCACGATAAGTGCCAAAGACCGCGAATATCCCTGCAAATCAAACGCTGCCAGCCCATAACCCCGCCCATCATCCGTAGAAAACATCGAGAACTCCCGATTTTTTGCCCGAGGTCGGTATGCAGGGGCCTTCGATTGCAGAATACTCGCAAAAATGCACGTCGCCACCACCCCCACATGGCGCGAACCAAAACAAAAGCGCGACCTTCCTTTCCGGCGCACTCCGCAGGACGAAAGAACCCCCGCCGCACGTAGTGCGCAGCGGGGGTTCTTTCATGTCCGAGGACGCGCCGGAAAGGAAGGTCGCCCTCGGGCCGGACAGCTAAGACAGCTTACGCGACGGTGTAAACCCAGTTGTGCTTGTCCTCGACAGCACCGGACTGGATGCCCGTCAGGGTCTCGCGGAGCTTCTTCATCACGGGGCCGATCTCGGTGTAGCCAGCCGGGAAGGTCACGGTCTCGTCGGCGCCGTAAACCTTGTTGTCGATCTCGCCAACCGGGGAGATGACGGCAGCGGTGCCGCACAGGCCGCACTCCACAAAGGTGCCGGCCTTGACCTCGGCCCACTCGACGGGACGCTGGTCGACGGTCATGCCCAGGTCCTGAGCAACCTGAACGAGCGAACGACGGGTGATAGAGGGCAGGATGGAGTCGGTGTGCGACTGCGGAACGACGAGCGTGCCGTCCTCCTTCACGAACAGGACGTTGGCGCCGCCGGTCTCCTCGACATAGGTGCGGGACTCGGAATCGAGATACAGGTTCTCGGCATAGCCCTCGCGGTGAGCCTCCATCGTGGGCTTGAGGGACATGGCGTAGTTCAGGCCGGCCTTGATGTTGCCGGTGCCATGCGGTGCTGCACGGTCATACTCGGAAACGCGCAGCTTGACGGGCTTGAGGCCACCCTTAAAGTACGGACCGACCGGGGTCACGAGAATGCGGAACGTGTACTCAGGAGCGGGAGCCACGCCGATCACGTCACCGGAGCCGATCATAAACGGACGCACGTACAGGGTCGCGCCGGAACCGAAGGGCGGAACCCAGGCGGCGTTGGCAGAAACGACCTGCTTGACGGCCTCAACGAACTTGTCCTTGGGAAACGGGGGCATCTCGAGGCGCTGGGCAGAGTTATACATACGCTCAGCGTTCATGTCGGGACGGAAGCAGACGATGCTGCCGTCCTCGGCGGTGTAGGCCTTCAGGCCCTCAAAGACCTCCTGGCAGTAATGGAAGATACCGCCGCACTCGGAGACATGCAGGGTGTGGTCGGTGGTCAGGCCGCCCTCGTCCCACTCGCCATCCTTCCAATGAGCCTCGTAGCTGTAATCGGTCTTCATGTAGCCAAAGCCGAGGCTACCCCAATCGATATCCTTCTTCTCGACAGTCATATGTCGCTCCTTACATACACAGTTGCATACTCGCGAACCCGCACGCAAGGACCGAGGCCGACCGCGTCGCAACGTCGCACGCCCGGAGCGTAGAGCCGGACGGGACACGCGAGCAGCATCAAAGCCGATGGCACGTCGATTCGCATGCACGAGATTGTACTCCCCGCACGCGTCTGATAAAACGCTTTTCTTTAACTAAGTAAAGTATTTTCATTTGACCGAAGCAAAAAGGCCCGCCACCGTAAGCGGTGACGGGCCTCAACTGTACGGTCTGCGCGCTGGCTCGAGCTAGGCGTTCTATTTGCCCAGCTTGGCCTTAACCAGACCGACCACGGTCGGGATGATCGACACGGCAACGATGCCGATAATCAGCAGCTCAAAGTGCTCCTGCACAAAGGGAATGCCGCCAAAGAAGTAGCCCAGCAGCGTAAAGACCGTCGACCAGGTAATGCCGCCCAGCACGTTAAAGACGACAAAGTTGCGCCAGTGCATGCCGCCCATGCCAGCAATAAAGGGCACAAAGGTGCGGATAAACGGGAAAAAGCGGCCCAGGAAGATGGCCAGGTGACCCCACTTGTCCAAGAAGTCCTCGGACTTTTTGATGCGCTCGGGCGTCATGGCCTTGACCTTGCCCGAAGCGATGATCTTGCGGCCAAAGAAGTGACCAATCATAAAGTTGCACTGATCGCCCAAAATGGCAGCGGCCCATGCGGTGGCCAGAAGCGCCACGATGTTAAAGCCGCCGTTGTGGGCAAAGAAACCCGAGGCGAACAGCAGCGAATCACCGGGAAGGAACGGGAAGAACACCACGCCCGTCTCGATAAAGATGATCAGGAACACGCAGCCGTAGGCCATAAGCGGGCCGGCGGCGATCCAGCTGGCGATCGCGGTGCGCGGGTCCTTAAGCAGCTCGGCAATAAAATTGATGAAACCCATGAAGTAAAACCTCTCAGTTGTGGGCGCGGATACGTCCAAGTTGACCAGTATACGGTTGCGGTGCCCCCTCGTGCGCAACCCCACAAAAGCATGACTCCATTACCAGCAAGTTTGCATAACTGACACTTGTAGCGCAAAGCCGCCAAGATTGTCCTTTTTAATCCCTAGCGAATCGCTATACTTTATTGAATCGCATTGCCATGGCGCTAAGGGAGGGCGGCCGGTGAGCTTTATCAATACCATTCGCGAGGACATCAAGACCGTCCAGGCGCAGGACCCCGCTGCGCAAAACGGTCTGGTCATCTTCTTTTCCTATCCTGGCCTGCACGCCAAGTGGAACCACGTACCCGAGCATTGGCTCTGGGAGCACGGCCACCGATCGCTCGCCCGTGTGCTCTCGCAGCTCACCCGCCATATCACCGGCGTCGAGATTCACCCTGCCGCGCAGATTGGCAAGCACTTCTTTATCGACCATGCCATGGGCGTCGTCATCGGCGAGACCACCATTGTGGGCGACAACTGCGTGCTTTACCAGGGCGTTACGCTCGGCGGCACCGGCAACGAAACCGGCAAGCGCCACCCCACCCTGGGCAACAACGTCACCGTGGGCACGGGCGCCAAGGTGCTCGGCAACATCCGCATCGGCAACAACGTCAAGATCGGCGGCAACTCGGTCGTCGTCAAAGACGTGCCCGACAACTGCACCGTCGTGGGCGTGCCGGGACGCATCATCAAGCGCAACGGCTGCCGTGTGTTCGAGGAGAGTTTCGACGCCAAGCAGCATCGCGAGTACATGCCCGATGACGCCGCCGAGCAGAGTGCCCTCAACCGCCAGGGCATCACCGAGAATGCCCGCCGCGTCAAAGAACTCGAGCGAGAGGTGGCCGAGCTCAAGGCCCTCGTCGCCAAGCTCGTGGAAGAGCGCTAGGAACGCAAGCGGCACAAAACGACATCGGCACCGACGCAAAAGGCGCGCCAGGGAATCAATCCCCGGCGCGCCATTCCTTTTGATGTGACAAAGGGACTGTCCCTTTGTCACATTATGCGAACTGACTCAGATAGAGGTCGGCATAAGCGCCCTCGGCTGCGAGCAGCTCCTTATGCGTGCCCTGCTCGATAATGTTGCCGTGGTCCATGACCAAGATCAGGTCGGCGTCCACGATCGTCGACAGGCGATGCGCGATCACAAAGCTCGTGCGCCCGCGCATAAGCGCGTCCATGGCACGGCCGATGGCAAGCTCGGTACGCGTGTCCACGCTTGAGGTCGCCTCGTCCAGGATGAGAATCGCCGGGTTGTTGAGCAGCACGCGTGCGATGGTCAGCAGCTGACGCTGGCCCTGGCTGATGCTTTCGGCATCGTTGGCCACGCGCGTGTCGTAGCCCTGCGGCATGGTGCGCACGAAGAAGTCGACCTGCGCGGCACGAGCGGCGGCCACAATTTCGTCGCGCGTTGCCTCGGGGTAGCCGTAGGCGATGTTTTCGGCAATCGTGCCATCGAATAGCCAGGCGTCTTGCAGCACCATGCCAAACTGCTGACGTAGCTCGCCGCGATCCATGCGGCTCGTATCCACGCCGTCGAGCGTAATACGTCCGCCGTCAATCTCGTAGAAGCGCATGAGCAGGTTGATGAGCGTCGTCTTGCCTGCGCCCGTGGTTCCCACCACCGCGATCTTCTGGCCCGGCTCGGCAGTAAACGACACGTCGCGCATAAGCGGCTTGTCGGGCGAATAACCAAAGCGCACATGCTCAAAGGAGACACGGCCCTCGACCTTGCCCGGCAGCTTGGCGGCCTCGTCCGGCAGCGGATCGGCCTCCATCTCGGGCTCATCGAGCAGGTCGAACACGCGCTCCGCACTCGCCAGCGCGCTCTGCAGCGAGTTGAAGGTAAACGACAGCTGCGTCATGGGCTCAGATGCCTCGTAGATAAACTGGAAGAACGCCTGGAACACGCCGACGGTCATGTGGCCGGCAACCAGCATACTGCAGCCCACAATCGCAATCACGATCTGTGCCAGGCGGCCGATAAAGCGCACCGCGGGGCCGACGGCGTTAATCATAAAGTCGGCCTTGGCACTCACGCGTGCCAGCTCGCCCGAGGCCTGGTGCACCTCGGCAGAACTTTGGCGCTCGCGGTTAAACGCGCGAATCACCAGACGGCCCGAGTAGCCTTCCTCGACCGCACTCGTAATCTTGGACACCCACTCTTGGCGCTCACCGGTTACGTCATGCGTGCGGCGCGAGACCACCTTGGTCACCAGCAGCGACAACGCCGTAAAGAACAAAAAGACCAGCGTAAGTGGCACGCTAAACACGAACATCACGCTCACGGCGCCCACCACGGTACCGATCGACACCAGAAGCTGCAGCAAGCCGCGCTGCATGCTCTCGGACATCTTGTCCAAGTCGTTGGTCGCACGGCTGACGACCTCACCGGGACGATGCGCGTCAAAAAAGGCAAGCGGCAGACGGTTGAGCTTTTGTGCGATGCGGTTGCGTAGGCACAGGTTGAGGCGTTCGGCAACGCTCGACATCAAAAAGCTCTGGAGCGCGTAGAACGAAGCGGCGGCCGTCCAAATCAAAAAGTAGATGAAGATAGTCCTGCCGCAGTTCTCCCAGGTGATGCTGAAGGTGGTGTCGTTGGCAAACGCCACCTGAATGTGGCTCCACAGCTCATCGATCACGCGGGCGCTATATGCCGGCGCGGCAGTGTTAAAGATGGCATAGAACACAATGCTCGCGAACACGATATAGAAGCGCCAATGGTCGCCGGCAGCCTCGCTCCACAGGCGGCGCACCGTCGCCCAGGTATCTCGAGGCGTCTCGTCGTCGTCTTCGTCGTCCACGTCGCGCATGCGCTCTGCCTCGGCGCGGGCGCGCTCGTCCTCGGCACGTTCGTTTTCCTCGTAGAGCGCTTGGCGGCGAGCCTCGCGCTCGGCTGCAGCCTTGGCGGCGTCATCCAGCTCGGGTGCCACGGCAACCGTTTCCTCGACCAGCCCCGCGGCAACGGCGTCATCAACGCCGCCCTGCTTCTTGAGCTCCCCGGTCATGCTACTCACCTCCCTTCATTTGCGATTCCGCGATGGCACGGTACACCTCGCAGGTTTCCATAAGCTCGCCATGCGTGCCCAGGCCCACAACCTCGCCATCCTTGAGCACGACGATCTGGTCGGCATGCAAAATCGTCGAGATGCGCTGCGCGATGATGAGCACCGCGGCATCGCGCGTCTCGCCTTGCAACGCATGGCGCAGGGCGGCATCGGTCTTAAAGTCCAGGGCCGAAAAACTGTCATCGAAGATATATAGATCGGCATGCTTCATGAGCGCACGGGCGATTGCCAAACGCTGGCGCTGGCCGCCCGAAAAGTTCGTACCGCCCTGGGCAACCGGGGTATCGAGCCCCTGCGGTTGGTCGAGTACAAAGGTGCTCTGGGCAACCTCAAGCGCGTGAAGCATGTCGCCCTCGGTCGCGCCTTCGTTACCAAAGCGAAGGTTGCTCGCCACCGTGCCCGAGAACAGCCACGCCTTCTGCGGCACATAGGCAATGCGCCCGCGGATTTCGTCTTGCGTAAGCTCGCGCAGGTCCACACCATTCAGGCGAATGGAGCCCTCGGTGGCATCGTGGAAGCGCAGCAGAAGCTTTGCCACCGTCGATTTGCCCGAGCCTGTCGAGCCAACGATCGCAGTCGTCTGACCGCGACGGCAGGCAAAGCTCAGGTCGCACAGGGTGTCCTCGTCGGCATCGTCAAAGCGAAACGACATGTGGTCGAACACGGCCACCGCATCGGCTTCGTCTTGGGGCTCGCGCGCCCCGTCATCCAGCGTGCGCTCGCCATCGACGATGCTCGGCTCAATCTCCAACACCTGCTGCGCACGGTTCAGGCACGCGGCAGCACGCGGAAGCGTCAGCACCACCATCTGCGCCATCATCACAAAGAACAGGATCAGAATTGCATACTCCAGCACCGCCGAGATACTCGCAATCTGCATGGCGTGGGCGCCTACGCGGTTGCCGCCCACCCACAGCACCGCCACCTCGGCGATGTTCATCAAAAAGAAGCTTGAGCTGTCGAGGCCCACAAACAGGTGGTTGACTTTGATGGCGTTGGCGGCGTATTCGCTAAACACCTCGTCCAGACGCCGTTCCTCGTGGCGCTCCTTGTTAAACGCACGGATGACGCGCACGCCCACAATATTCTCGCGCAGCACCACGTTCATGCGGTCGATAAAGCCCTGTAGGCGCATAAAAATCGGCGCCGCGTTGGCAACCGTAAAGACCGCCGCCACCAGCACAATCGCAACGACTACGCCCAGAAGCGTGCCCATGGCGGGATCGATAAACCAGGAGATGATGCCCGCCACAGCCAAAAACGGCACGGGCAGCACCAGCTGAATCGTCTGCAGAATCGCCTGCTGAATCACGTTGATGTCGTTGAGCGAGCGCGTGATCATCGATCCGGTGCCAAAGCGCTCAAAATCGCTGGCCGCGAGCTCGAGCGATTTGTCGTACACGGCATTGCGGATATCGCAAGCCACGTTGGCGGCCAGGCGCGCCGAAAGATAGCAGCCCAGCACCGTGCCGCCGCTAGCCATGCTGGTCGCGATAAACATGTATAGGCCGTTGCGTAAAATGTAGTCGACATCGCCCGTGGTAATACCGGTGTTGACCATGTTCGCCAGCATCGTGGGAACCAACAGCGTACCGACGTTATCCACCAGCAGCACCAGCAGTGTCACTGCGACAAGCCCTCGATATGGCTTTAGAAACCTCATTAACAGTCGCACGACTCCCCCTCACGTCGATCTTGCATCTGGCTTGCGGCTGCCACCTGCTGTTTAAATGTCTCGCACTCGTCGCCGAGCACCTGAGAGAATTTGCCGATCAAGCGCATAATCTCGCGCTGCTCACATGGCTCAAGCGCGCCAAAGGCTCGCTGCTCGGCCTTGAGTGCCGGCAGCGCATAACGCTCGGCAAATCGCCTGCCCTCTTCGGTCAGGCTCACAACCTTGTTCTTACGACTGCCTTCGGCAAACTCCAACGTTGCGAAGCCCCGCGCCGTCAAGGTTTTAATTGCCGAATTGATGGTCTGCTTGCTGTAGAACCATTCGCTTGTCAGACGGCTTACGGCAATACTGCCGCCCGCCGTGCTGGTATCGACGAGCATCCAGTAAGCGCAGTCCGAAAGGCCGCAGGCACGCGAGAACTCCGAATAGATATGGTCGAGTCCATTGAGCAACCGGTCGAAGTCGACCAGTTTAACCGCACCATTCATCTATCCCACCATTCGATTGTCCGATTTTTGACCAATTTTATGTCTCTAGATTAGTCCGAGTTTTGACTATCGTCAACAGCCTCTCCGCAAATGCGTGCACTTTTATGGCCTATCGGCAGAAAAAGACCGCCGGCGCGGGGGCGGCGCCAGCGGTCACGTGAAAATCGGGTTTTATTGCCTGTTAAGCGGCGACGGCCCCATAGACCGTAGCGCCCGAGAAGCTGTCATGCAGGCTCTTGCCGGCAATCCACGGCAGCTCGACGACCTCGCAGACCGTGTTGACCAACTCAGAACAGTCAGTAAAGTGGCCCTTGTCGTTGAGGGCCTCGCAATCCTGAACACGCCAATAGCCATCGGTGTGCGTGATGTAGTACTCGTGATCGTTGATCGACACGAAAGCGCGCGTCTTGGAACGCAGCAGCTTCAGAAATCCTTCGAAATCGGTCTCGACGACATCTCCAGCCTGGAACATGATGTTACCTCCTGGCCCGGCGCCACCACGGCGCATTGATAAACGTTGGTACTCCTTTAGTAAAACCTTTATCAGAGGTTATGCGTTCGTCATTTAGGCAAGTGGTAAAAAACCGCAGGGTAGACGGGATAAAACGTTTAACCATCCCATTTGTTTGTCACATTCTGAAGGTACTTTTATGCAAACCTACTTTCCCAATTGGAATCTATCCTTTTGGCCGGGCAATTGACCGTCTATCGTTTGAGCCCGACGGGTATGAACGGGGCATCTGCAACGCCACCGCAAGGAGACACCATGGAGACTATCGAAGCACTCATTCACCGCCGCAGCTGCCGCAACTACAGCGATCGTCCCGTCGAGGCCGAAAAGCTTGCACGTATTATCGAAGCCGGCCAATATGCACCGAGCGGCATGGGCCGCCAGCCGGTGACGTTTGTCGCCGTCACCGACCCCGCGACCGTCGAGCGTCTCTCGCAGCTCAACGCGCAAGTCATGGGCAGCAACAGCGACCCCTTCTATGGCGCCAAGACCGTTGTGGTGGTGCTGGTTGACCGCAGCGTGCCCACACATCTGGAAGACGGCTCGCTCGCCATGGGCAACCTGCTCAACGCCGCTTATGCGCTGGGTGTCGATTCGTGCTGGATTCACCGCGCGCATGAGGTCTTTGACTCGCCCGAGGGCCTGGAGCTGCTGGCCAGCTGGGGCCTGCCCGCCGACGGCAGTCTGCGCGGTGTCGGTAACTGCATTCTTGGCTACGCCGAGGACACGCTACCCGAGCCCAAACCCCGCCGCGACAACGTGGTCTACGTAAGGTAATTAGTTCCGCCGTTCTACCGAACGGCGGGCTCGTTGACGCTGCGCGGGCCGCATTCACGCCAATCTGACGTTCAATTTCGAGGGCGCGACCAGAAGGTCAGCGCCCTCTCATTTCACGTCACCTTGGCG
>OCHN01002609.1_pt1 | contig 11265 bp, 12 predicted proteins | sample 1538911 | NCBI WGS metagenome assembly OCHN01 (sample SAMN04571736, study PRJEB22368) | human gut metagenome | biome: human gut; material: stool | host: Homo sapiens | place: Luxembourg | collected 2013-01-11 | reverse complement strand
GGCTGCCAAACCGTTTCCACGGAAAAGCAGTACAGGAAGGACAGCGTAAATTCATGGGTACTTTATGGAATACCTATGCATTCTTTGTACTGTATGCAAACATTGATGAATTTGACGCAACAAAATATACATTAGAGTACGACAAACTCGCTGTCATGGACAAATGGTTACTGTCTAAGTTAAATACTTTAGTTCAGACAGTAGACAACAATCTGGCAAATTACAAAATTCCGGAAACAGCACGTGCACTTCAGGAATTTGTAGATGATATGAGTAACTGGTATGTCCGCAGAAGCCGTGAACGTTTCTGGGCAAAAGGAATGGAACAGGATAAAATCAATGCCTATATGACTCTGTACACCGCACTGGTAACAGTTGCAAAGGCAGCTGCACCGATGATTCCGTTTATGACAGAAGATATTTATCAGAATCTGGTAAGAAGCATTGATAAAACAGCTCCGGAAAGTATCCATCTTTGTGATTTCCCTGCTGTAAATGAAGCATGGATTGACAAAGAACTCGAAGAAAACATGGAAGACCTTCTGGAAATCGTAGTTATGGGACGTGCCTGCAGAAATACAGCAAATATCAAAAACCGTCAGCCAATCGGAAAAATGTTTGTAAAGGCATCCTTTACTCTGTCTGATTTCTACACCGATATCATCAAAGATGAGTTAAATGTAAAAGAGATGGCATTTACCGATGACGTAAGAGAATTTACTTCCTACAGCTTTAAGCCACAGCTTAGAACAGTAGGTCCGAAATATGGAAAACACTTAAATGCAATCAAAACAGCACTGGCTGAATTAGATGGAAATAAAGCAATGGATGAACTTAAGGCAACCGGTGAGCTGAAACTTGACATTGCTGGTGAAGAGATCGTATTATTAGAGAGTGATTTACTTATTGATACTGCTCAGATGGAGGGGTACGTTTCAGAATCAGACAATGACATCACAGTAGTACTTGACACAAATCTGACTCCAGAGTTAATTGAAGAGGGATATGTAAGAGAAATCATTAGTAAAGTACAGACAATGCGTAAAGAAGCCGGATTTGAAGTTATGGATAAGATTAAAATTTCCTTAAGCGGTAATGATGTAATTGAGGGAATTTTCCGTGCTCACGAAGCAGATATCAAATCCGAGGTATTAGCAGAAGATGTTGTTTACACAGAAACAGCCGGATATGTCAAAGAGTGGAAAATCAACTCTGAAAAAGTAACATTAGGAGTAGAAAAAATTTCCGAATAATTTTGCCGCATGCAGTATATTGCTATGGGAGTCTCTTGAAGAAGGGGCTCCCATAATTAATATAATTTTGTGTTTTGGGATGTTTGAGAAGAAAAAGATGAAAAAACACAGAAAAAATCAGAGGAGGAAAAGTATGTTAGATTCACATTTCAGAAAAGAAGAATTCAAGAAAAGTGTAAAAGAGAATGTAAAGATGCTTTATAGAAAGACCTTAGATGAGGCAAGTCAGGAGCAGATTTTCCAGGCAGTTTCTCTGGCGGTAAAAGACGTAGTTATTGATAACTGGCTTTTGACACAGAAACAGTATGAAAAAGATGATCCGAAGATTGTGTACTATCTTTCCATGGAGTTCTTAATGGGACGTGCACTTGGTAATAACTTAATCAACCTGTGTGCATACAAAGAAGTAAAAGAAGCACTTGATGAGTTAGGACTGGATTTAAATACAATTGAAGACCAGGAGCCAGACCCGGCACTTGGTAATGGTGGTCTTGGACGACTTGCAGCCTGCTTCTTAGACTCCCTTGCAACACTTGGATACTGTGCTTATGGCTGTGGTATCCGTTACCACTATGGTCTGTTCAAACAGAAAATCGAAAACGGATATCAGGTAGAAGTTCCGGATAACTGGCTGAAAGATGGCTATCCATTTGAACTTCGTCGTCCGGAATATGCAAAAGAAGTAAAATTCGGCGGATATGTTCGTGTAGAATACGACCCGGCTACAGGAAGAAACAACTTCATTCAGGAAGGCTATCAGTCTGTACGTGCCGTACCTTATGATATGCCAATCGTTGGTTACAACAACAAAATTGTAAACACTCTTCGTATCTGGGATGCAGAAGCAATGAATGAATTCCAGTTAGACTTATTTGACAAAGGTGATTACAGAAAAGCGGTAGAAGCAGAAAATCTTGCAAAAAATATCTGTGATGTACTTTATCCAAATGATAACCACTATGCTGGTAAAGAACTTCGTTTAAAACAGCAGTACTTCTTCATTTCTGCAAGTATTCAGGCTGCAATTGCGAAATTCAAGAAAAAACACAGTGACATTCATGACCTGCCGAAGAAAGTAACCTTCCAGTTAAATGATACCCATCCGACAATGACAGTTGCTGAATTAATGCGTATTCTTCTGGATGAAGAAAAACTTGAATGGGATGATGCATGGGATATCACAACACATACCTGTGCTTATACAAACCATACCATCATGGCAGAAGCACTGGAAAAATGGCCAATCGAGCTGTTCTCCAAACTGCTTCCTAGAGTTTACCAGATTATCGAAGAAATCAACCGCAGATTCATCGAGGAAATCAACCAGAAATATCCTGGAAATCAGGAAAAAGTCCGCAAAATGGCTATTATTTATGATGGACAGGTTAAGATGGCACATCTTGCAATCGCAGGTGGTTATTCTGTAAACGGTGTTGCAAGACTGCATACTGAAATCCTGAAAAAACAGGAATTAAAAGATTTCTATGAAATGTATCCGGAAAAATTCAACAACAAGACAAACGGTATTACTCAGAGACGTTTCATGGTTCATGCAAACCCGCTTCTGACAGAATGGATTACAGACCACATCGGAGACAAATGGATTACAGACCTGCCACAGCTTGCTAAATTAAAAGTTTATGCCGATGACAAGAAAGCACAGCAGGAATTTATGAACATTAAATACCAGAATAAAGTGCGTCTTGCAAAATATATCTTAGAACATAACGGAATTGAAGTAGACCCGAACTCCATCTTTGATGTTCAGGTAAAACGACTTCACGAATACAAACGTCAGTTAATGAACATTCTGCATGTTATGTATCTGTACAATCAGATTAAAGAACATCCGGAAAGAGATTTTTATCCGAGAACCTTTATCTTTGGTGCAAAAGCAGCCGCTGGTTACAGACGTGCAAAACTGACAATCAAACTGATTAACTCAGTTGCAGACGTGATCAACAACGACGCTTCCATCAACGGAAAATTAAAAGTTGTATTTATTGAAAATTATCGTGTATCTAACGCTGAAATCATCTTTGCAGCAGCTGATGTTTCCGAACAGATTTCTACAGCAAGTAAAGAAGCATCCGGAACCGGTAACATGAAGTTCATGTTAAACGGTGCACTTACCGTTGGTACAATGGATGGTGCAAACGTTGAAATCGTAGAAGAAGTAGGCGAAGAAAATGCATTTATCTTCGGTCTGTCTTCTGATGAAGTTATCAACTACGAAAACAATGGCGGATATGACCCAATGCAGTACTTTAATAATGACCCGGACATCAGAAATGTATTAATGCAGTTGATTAACGGTACTTATTCAAACGGCGACTTTGAAATGTTCCGTGAAATCTATGATTCCTTATTAAATACAAACTGCAGTGACCGTGCAGATACTTACTTTATTTTAGCTGACTTCAAATCTTATGCAGACGCACAGAGAAGAGTAGAAGAAGCTTACAGAGATGAAGCAGGTTGGGCTAAGAAAGCACTCTTAAATACAGCATGCTCCGGTAAATTCTCCTCTGACAGAACCATTCAGCAGTACGTGGATGAAATCTGGCATCTGGACAAAGTTACAATTGAGGACTAATTGTAAAACGAATTAAAATTTATTTTAGAAAGCCCTCTGGCAAAACTTTAAGTTTTGTCAGAGGGCTTTTTTGCTGCTCTAAATTTGGAAAACTTTGAATGTAAATGGTACGCAGGCGGCAGAAATAACGGCAGATTAAAGGATAAAAAAAGGCGGAGCCTATTATTTCAGTTTTGGAAAATAGGTTCCGCCATTCATCATGATAATACCTGGTGCAATGATATCAACGTTTTCAATTAAATAGTTTTTAAAACGTTCCCATAATGTAACTTTTTTAACTTCTTTATTTGCTTTTCCCATAGCTGTGGCTGGAGTACTTGCCATAATTAACATCTCCTTTTTTATACTGTTCTTTGTTCTTTACGAGTGTTATAATAGCATGAAAGATATGAAGTGTTTAGATGAGTTTTTAGCTATTAATTCGGTTAATATTGACATTGTATACAAAAATGGAAGGAAGTCGACAGAAATAAAGAAAGCACGCAATGGCGTGCAAAATTTGGAGAAGTTAATATGATTTATGAACCTTTGTTTGAACTGGAAAAAAATGGTATTAATATCAAGTATCATACCAATCAGGGAGAATACACACCGGCGCACTGGCATGGAGCAATTGAACTGATGTATATTTTAAATGGAGTCGGTACCATTTTAATCGAAGGAAAAGAATATAAGATGATTGCCGGAGAATTTATTGTGGTGGATTCCAATCAGATTCATGAAGCAAGGTGCGCCAGGGCTTCTATGATGATAGTGATTCATTTTTCAAGAAGTGCGATGATTCATATAGAACCAAATCTGGAAAAGTATAGAATCAGCTGCCGAAGAAGTGAATTATTAAAAACAAATCTGGAAGATTATTTTCAGATTTGCGACCTGTTAAAAAAATTGCCGCCTCTTTATGTCAATCAGCCGCTTGGCTATCGGCTGGAACGGCAGGCGATTGCGCTTCAGATTATGGCAAAGCTGTTATTCGCTTTTTCCTATCCAAAGACTGCGATTACGTTACGGGAAGATGACACAAGACTGGAGAGGCTTTCTGAGATTACCGATTATATTGAAGAACATCATACAGAACGATTGTCATTAGAAGAAGTGTCCGGACGATTTTATCTGAGCCGTGAGTATTTCAGCCGTTTTTTTAAAGAAAATATGGGTGTTACATTTTCAAAATATTTAAATCAAATCCGGTTGATGCACATTTATCATGATTTATGCAGTACCAAAGAAAATATCCTTGATATAACCGAAAAACATGGATTTACCAATTATAAATTATTTAATAAGATGTTTCAGGAAACGTATGGATGTAAACCAAGGGAACTGAGGGCACGAAGAAAATAGTTACTATATAGTTACTATAATGAATTTCAGTATGTTAAAAAAGGTTCTGCATACTGGTATAGTGAAGTAATTAGAAAAATGGAGAAAACTTGTAATTTATTGCCGGTATTAGTTGACATTAACCGAATTGTTTTCTAAAATATAACCATAAAAATTATAGTTATTATGAAGGAAGAAAACAAATATGAAGAGAAAAATGATGGCACTTTTACTGTCTATGACACTTAGTGCAACCATGCTTGCAGGCTGTGGCTCAGGAAGCAGTGATTCTGGTGACAGCAGTGCAAAAGACATAAAAGAAGATGCAGCAGCGGACGAGACAGAGGCTTCCGGCGAAAAGACAGATGTTTATGTGTTTATCGCAGCCAGCTTAAAGAACACAATGGAAGAAATTAAAGCGAATTATGAGGCGGAGCATCCGAATGTAAACATTATCTACAATGCAGATAGTTCAGGAACTCTTCAGACTCAGATTGAAGAAGGCGCACAGTGCGACATTTTCTTCTCGGCAGCTACAAAGCAGATGGATGCTTTAACTGAAGAAGGTTATGTAATCGATGGTTCTGTGACAAATTTACTGGAAAATAAAATCGTATTAATCAAACCAACCGGAGAAGAAACAGCAGTTACCGGATTTGATAATATTACAGAAGCTTCCAGCCTTGCACTTGCAGGTGAAGATGTTCCGGTTGGACAGTATGCAAGAAAATTATTTGAAAATATCGGAAATCTTGATGATGTAATGGCGATGGAAATCAACGAAGGTGCAAATGTCACAGCAGTGCTTACAGCGGTAGCAGAAGGAAGCAACGAAGTTGGTATTGTATATGCGACAGATGCAGCTTCTATGGCAGATAAGGTTGAAGTAATTGCGGAAGCAACTGCAGACCAGGTTGACCCAGCTATCTATCCGATTGGATTAATTGAAGATAAAGAAGCAAGTGATGCAGAAGTAAAAGCTGCAGAAGAATTTAAAGAATATGTTGCAACAGACCCAGCACCAATGGAATTATTAACAGCAGCGGGATTTAACCAAATCAAGTAAGTCCCCTGCTTTAATTGCGAATATCCACTTGATACAGTATACAGAACAGTAAAAAATAGAATACATACATAAAATTAAAAAGGGGGTGAAGATCTATGGCTGAAATTTTGGAGACAATAGATTGGAGTCCTCTTTTTATTTCTCTGAAAACAGGTATTCTTGCGACTGTGCTTGCGTTTTTTGCAGGAATTGCAGCCGCAAGGTTTATTATGAAATTAAATAATACCGCAAAAGCAGTTGTAGATGGATTATTGACACTTCCACTGGTACTTCCGCCTACGGTAGCAGGCTTCTTTCTGTTACTGATTTTCAGTCTACGAAGACCATTTGGAAAGTATTTATACACACAGTTTGATATTAAAATGGTTCAGACCTGGCCGGGCTGTGTTGTCGCAGCACTGGTCATTGCATTTCCGCTTATGTACCGAAATGCAAGAGCAGCATTTGAACAGGTTGACGTAAATGTGATTTATGCGGGGAGAACGCTTGGAATGTCTGAGAGAAAAATTTTCTGGAAGGTAGTTGTTCCGATGGCAGCTCCGGGGCTTGCATCCGGTACGGTACTTGCGTTTGCAAGAGCGATTGGAGAGTATGGTGCAACTTCCATGCTTGCCGGAAATATTCTTGGAAAAACTAGAACGGTATCCGTGGCAATTGCTTCGGAAGTTGCTGCAGGAAACTGGGATACCGCAGCATTCTGGGTCTGTGTGATTGTAATTTTATCATTCCTGATTGTGGCGCTCATCAATCTGATATCAGGAAAAAATATGAAAAATGTGAACAGGTGGATGTGATATGGCACTACAGGCAAAGATAAAGAAGAAATTTTCCGGATTTACATTGGATGTGGAATTTGAAACAAAAGAGGGATGTATGGGAATCCTCGGCGCGTCGGGCTGTGGAAAGAGCATGACCTTAAAATGTATTGCCGGAATTGAAAAACCGGACAGCGGAAGAATTGTATTAAATGGAAGAGTATTGTTTGATTCCGAGAAAAAAATTAATCTTCCGGTTCAGAAAAGAAATGTCGGATATTTATTTCAAAATTATGCCCTGTTTCCGACTATGACCGTAGAACAGAATCTGATGGTTGTAATGGGGGGCAAAAAAGAAGAAAAACGGACGAAGATAAAAGAGCAGCTTGAACGTTTTGAACTTTCGGGTTTGGAAAAAAGATATCCTTCCCAGCTTTCCGGTGGACAGCAGCAGAGAGTCGCCCTTGCGAGAATGTTGCTCCATCAGCCGGAAATGATTATGTTGGATGAACCATTTTCCGCACTCGATGGATTCTTAAAAGATACGCTTCAGCTTGAAATGCTGGAATTGATTGAAGAATACCAAAAGGATGTACTGATGGTTTCTCATTCAAGGGATGAAATCTATCGTTTTTGTGACAATATGGTACTGCTTGAAAAAGGCAGCTGTATCTTAAAAGGAAAGACAACCGATATTTTTGCAAATCCGAGAAAGATGGAGGCAGCGAGATTGACCGGCTGTAAAAATATTTCTGTGGCAGAAAAAAGAGGCAGTCACAGTGTATATGCCAGGGACTGGGATTTTGTATTTGAAACGGAAGAAGAAGTAAAAGATTCCATCAAATATATTGGGATTCGGGCGCACTATATGAAACCGTCGGACGTGCCGGAAAAAATAAATTCCATGAAAATTGTATCGGCCGGTTATACAGAGACTCCGTTTGAGAATCAGCATTTGTTTAAAAATGCTGAAAATTCAAAGAGCAGGAGACTTTGGTATATCGAAGAAAAACCGGATTTAAAAGAAACGACGGAACAACCATTACCGACTTATATGATATTTCCGAAAAAGTCGCTCATGCTTCTTGAGTAAAAAATCTGATTGATAAAAGTTATAATTTAGTGGCGAAACTTCATAGGCTTGCCTGTGGGAGTAGTCAGCAAAGCAACTTCTGTTATGGTCGGAATCGACGACTAATCAGCACGAATGAGAAAAGGAAAACGAGAAAAGAAAATTTCGTTTTTCCTTTTCTTTTTTTTCGGAGAAAAGAAACTTGACAAATAATATAAAGTATTTTATGTTACTAGTAACGAACAAAAGTATGGGGCAAAAAGTATTAAAGAATAGAATAATAAAATAATTTGACTTTAAGGAGAATGGAAAAAAATGACATTAAAAGAATGTTATGACGCATTAGGCGGTAATTATGAAGACACCGTAAGACGTCTGTATAATGAAAAATTAGTAGAAAAATTTTTATTTAAGTTTGAAGAAGACCCAAGTTTTGAGAATCTGAAAAAAGCACTGGAGGAGGAAAATCTGGAAGCTGCGTTTCGTGCGGCTCATACTCTGAAAGGTGTTGCACAGAACATGGGATTTGACAATCTTGCAGAATCAAGTTCTGTATTAACAGAGGCTTTGCGTTCCAGAAAGGTTATGCCATATGCAGAGCAGATAGAGGGAGTATGTGAGGATTACAACAAAATCCGTGAAACAATTACGGAATATAAAAAATGATATGAGTGTTAAAAGAAAATAAAGTAATTGACAAAGACCTGCATCTATGTTAGACTGGAAAAGCGACAGTGGAAGTGGGTCTTTTTTTTGTGCCTAAAACAAAGGATAAAAAAAGATTTGTCGCGGTAAACAAGGAAACGTTGCAAAGGCAGAAACGTGAATCTGCCGGCGATAAAAGACACATGGAGGTGGAAGTCGTGCGCGTAAAAATCACATTGGCATGTACAGAATGTAAACAGCGTAATTACAACATGACAAAAGAGAAAAAGAACCATCCGGAACGTATGGAAACTAAAAAGTACTGTAAGTTCTGTAAGGCTCATACTTTGCACAAAGAAACAAAATAATCTGGCTGTGAGGTGAAGCTATGGAAGCAGAGAAAAAAGGAAAAGCTCCAAAGAAAAGCTGGACCAAAGGACTTCAGGCTGAATTTAAAAAGATAGTCTGGCCGGAACAGCAGACACTGGTAAAACAGACCGTTGCTGTTGTAGTTATTACTGCGATTATAGGTGTACTTATTTCAGCAGTTGACAGTGCAGCTCTGCAGGCATTGAATTTATTGATTAAGTAAGGATAAGGTGAAAGCATGTCAGAAGCAAATTGGTATGTTGTACATACCTATTCAGGGTATGAAAACAAGGTAAAAGCCAACATTGATAAGACAATTGAAAACCGACACCTGGAAAATCAAATTTTAGAAGTTCGCGTACCCTTAGAGGACGTAGAAGAGAACAAAGATGGCAAACGTAGAATTGTCCAGAAAAAAATGTTCCCTGGATACGTTTTAATTCACATGATAATGAATGACGACACATGGTATGTTGTAAGAAACACCAGAGGTGTTACAGGGTTCGTAGGTCCGGGTTCCAAGCCGGTTGCTCTCTCAGAAGCTGAGATGGAACGTCTTGGAATTCAGAACGTAGTAGTTCAGATTGATTTTGAAGTGGGTGACAGCGTTGTTATCACAAGTGGTGCATGGAAAGACACAGAGAGTGTAATCCAGAGCATCAACGAAGCAAAACGTACGGTAACAATAAATGTTGAGATGATGGGACGCGAAACACCGTTAGAAATCGGATTCGCGGAAGTAAAGAAATTGTAACAAAAGTAAAAGGGCCGTAGGTCACAGGCTCGTGGGAGGGAAATCCCCGACATTACCACATTATTAGGAGGTGCCAAAATGGCAAAGAAAGTAACAGGATATATCAAATTACAGATTCCAGCTGGAAAGGCAACACCAGCACCACCGGTTGGTCCTGCTCTGGGTCAGCACGGTGTAAACATTGTACAGTTTACAAAGGAATTTAATGCAAGAACAGCAGATAAAGGTGACTTAATCATCCCTGTTGTTATTACTGTATATGCGGACAGAAGCTTCAGCTTCATCACAAAGACTCCGCCGGCAGCAGTTCTGCTAAAGAAAGCTTGTAACATCAAATCTGGTTCAGGCGTTCCTAACAAAACAAAAGTTGCTACAATTTCCAAAGCAAAAATCCAGGAAATTGCAGAAATGAAAATGCCAGACTTAAATGCAGGTTCTCTTGAAGCAGCTATGAGCATGATCGCTGGTACTGCAAGAAGTATGGGAATCACTGTAGAAGAGTAATTAACTATCAAACGAACGTGGGAGGGACATTCCCGCAATTACCACTAGGAGGTTATTAATATGAAACGCGGAAAGAAATATGTAGAAGCTGCAAAAGCAGTGGATCGCGCAAATTTATATGAAACAGAAGAAGCTATCTCTTTAGTTAAGAAAACAGCGGTAGCTAAATTTGACGAAACAATCGAAGCGCATATCAGAACAGGATGTGACGGACGTCATGCTGACCAGCAGATTCGTGGTGCAGTTGTACTTCCTCACGGAACAGGTAAAACTGTTCGTGTATTAGTATTTGCTAAAAATGCAAAAGCTGATGAAGCACAGGCAGCAGGAGCAGACTTCGTAGGAGCTGAAGAATTAATTCCGAAGATCCAGAACGAAGGATGGTTAGATTTCGACGTAGTAGTAGCTACACCGGATATGATGGGTGTTGTTGGTCGTCTGGGTCGTGTACTTGGACCAAAAGGCTTAATGCCAAACCCAAAAGCTGGTACAGTAACAATGGACGTAACAAAAGCTGTTCAGGAAATCAAAGCTGGTAAGATTGAATATCGTCTTGATAAAACAAACATCATTCACGTGCCAATCGGAAAAGCTTCTTTCACAGAGGAGCAGTTAAACGAAAACTTCCAGACATTAATAGATGCCATCATTAAGGCAAAACCAGCTGCAGCTAAGGGACAGTACATTAGAAGTGCTACACTTACTTCTACAATGGGTCCTGGCGTTAAGCTGAATCCAGCTCGTTTCTAATTTACTAAATAGTAATTGGGCTAAACAAACGAAACAAAAAGCACCATAGTATTCTATCTGTGATTTTAATCACAGATAGAATACTATGGTGCTTTTTGTTTTCTATTTTCCCATCCCCTCTATTGACTACTTACTATTTAATTCGTTAGACAAACTACAGACGAAGCCATTGCCCCCA
>OCHN01002605.1_pt1 | contig 11281 bp, 10 predicted proteins | sample 1538911 | NCBI WGS metagenome assembly OCHN01 (sample SAMN04571736, study PRJEB22368) | human gut metagenome | biome: human gut; material: stool | host: Homo sapiens | place: Luxembourg | collected 2013-01-11 | reverse complement strand
AGGACCGGGAGATATCGGTCTTTTTACACTCAAAGGAATGGAGGTGCTCTCCCAGGCAGAGGTTGTCGTCTATGACAGTCTGGTGGGACAGGGCGTACTTGCAAAAGTACCTTCTTCTGCAAGACTCATCAACGTAGGAAAGCGTGCAGACAAGCACACCATGCCGCAGGAGCAGATCAATCAGGTGCTCTTTGAGGAAGCACAGAAGGGATACCGTGTCGTGAGACTGAAAGGCGGAGATCCGTTCCTGTTCGGAAGAGGCGGAGAGGAACTGGAACTTCTGACTGCCAATGGGATCCCGTATGAGGTGGTCCCGGGCGTGACCTCTTCGATCGCGGTGCCTGCTTATAACGGCATTCCGGTAACACATAGAGATTTCTGCTCTTCCGTCCATATCATCACAGGGCACAGAAGAGCCGGTAAGGAATATGACATTGATTTTCAGGCACTGGTCAACACAAAGGGAACACTTGTATTTCTGATGGGAATCGCTGCCCTGAATGATATCTGTCAGGGACTTCTGAATGCAGGAATGGATCCAGAGATGCCGGCGGCCGTACTGCAGAAGGGAACAACTTCCGACCAGAAAAGAGTCGTTGCCACAGTTGCAACACTCAAAGAAGAAGTAGAGCGTCAGGGCATCGAGACCCCGGCAATCATTGTAGTCGGCAGAGTATGCCATCTTTCTGAAGAATTTGGCTGGTATGAGAAACTTCCGCTCGCAGGCTGGAAAGTCCTTGTGACGCGTCCGAAGGGCAGAAGCTCCCACACAGCCGATGAACTTCGAAGAAAAGGTGCAGAAGTTCTGGAACTTCCGTCTATCCGCACCGTGGCACTGGAAGACCAGAGTGCACTTTATCAGGCACTTGATGAGATCAGTGAGTATCAGTGGCTGGTATTTACAAGTCCGACAGGGGCAGAGATTTTCTTTGAAGAAATGTTCTCCAGGAAAAAAGACATCCGTTGTCTTTCTTCATTGAAGGTGGCAGCGATCGGACAGGGAACAGCCAAAGTTCTGGAGCAGAGAGGCATCCTGGCAGATCTGATCCCGGAAGTTTACGATGGAGACTCCCTGGGAGAAGCACTGGCACAGACCCTGCACGGCGGCGAAAAGATCCTGATCCCGCGTGCCTCAAAGGGAAATGCAAATCTGGTCAGGATCCTTGAAGAACACGGCGCAAAGGTGGACGATGTACCGACTTATGATACCATCTATGACAAAAATCCTCTGATCGATGTGGCAGCAGAGATCACGAAGGGCGGCATCGACTGCGTGGTATTTACCAGCGCATCTACCGTCAAAGGTTTTGCAGAAAGTACAGGGCTTTCTGATTATTCAAATGTGACAGCAGCATGTATCGGCAAGCAGACAAAAGCAGCGGCAGACAGCTATGGAATGAAAACATATATGGCATCCAAAGCTACGATCGACGATTTGACGACACTTGTTGAACAGATAAAAAACAAATAAGGAGTGACAACAATGGATCTGATTCAAAGACCAAGAAGACTGCGCGGCAGTGAAACTCTGCGTAAAATGGTAAGGGAAACGAGGATTGACAAATCTTCTCTCATCTACCCTCTGTTTGTAAAAGAAGGACAGGGGATCGAGGAGGAGATCCCGTCTATGGAAGGACAGTTCCGCTACAGTGTGGACCGTCTTCCATATGAACTGGAGCGTCTGACGAAAGCCGGAGTCAGCAATATCATGCTGTTCGGCATTCCGGATCATAAGGATGAAGTCGGAAGCGGTGCCTACGACGAAAACGGAATCGTACAGAGAGCACTCCGTGAGGCAAAAAAACAGTTTCCGGATCTCTACTATATTACAGACGTATGCATGTGTGAGTACACTTCCCACGGACACTGCGGTGTTCTCTGCGGACACGATGTAGAAAACGACGCAACTCTGGAACTGCTTGCAAAGACAGCTCTTTCTCACATCGAGGCAGGTGCGGACATGGTAGCACCTTCTGATATGATGGACGGACGTGTGCGTGCGATCCGTGAATGCCTGGACAAAGCAGGACACAAGGAAGCACCGATCATGTCCTATGCAGTAAAATATGCATCTGCTTTCTACGGACCATTCCGTGATGCAGCTGGTTCTGCGCCGTCATTCGGAGACCGCAAGAGCTACCAGATGGACTATCACAACCGCCGCGAAGGAATGAAAGAAGCCCTGACAGATATCGAGGAAGGCGCAGACATCATCATGATCAAACCTGCAATGTCCTATCTTGACATGGTATCAGAAGTCTACAAGGCAACCAACGTTCCGATCGCAGCTTACAGCGTCAGCGGTGAATATGCAATGGTCAAAGCAGCAGCCAAGATGGGCTGGATCGATGAGGACAAGATCGTATGCGAGATGGCAGCAAGTGCTTACCGTGCAGGTGTTTCCATTTATCTGACCTACTATGCAAAAGAACTTGCCCGCTTTATCGATGAAGGGAGAATTGGATAATGGGAAGATCAGAAGAATTATTTGAACGTGCAGTCGAGAGAATTCCGGGCGGCGTCAACAGCCCGGTAAGAGCATACGGTGCGATCGGCATGGCTCCGCGTTTTATCGAGCGTGCAGATGGCTGCTATATTTATGACGTGGATGGAAACAAATACATCGACTACATAGATTCCTGGGGACCGATGATCCTCGGACACAATTTCCCGGCAGTCCGTGAGAGTGTGCTCAAAGCTTGCGAAAACGGATTAAGTTTCGGCTGTGCGACAGAGATCGAAGTCGAGATGGCAGAATTTATCTGCGAGCATATCCCGCATGTGGAGATGGTTCGTATGGTCAATTCCGGTACAGAAGCTGTTATGAGTGCGATCCGTGCCGCAAGAGGTTTTACTGGAAGAGACAAGATCATCAAATTTGCAGGATGCTATCACGGACACAGTGATGCACTTCTTGTAAGTGCAGGTTCCGGCGTGATGACCAGTGGAGTTCCGGACAGCGCTGGTGTTCCGAAGGGATGCACCCAGGATACCATGACAGCAGTCTACAATGATCTGGACAGCGTCAGAGCACTTCTCGAGGAGGCTCCGGATCAGGTTGCAGCTGTGATCGTAGAGGCGGTTGGAGCAAACATGGGTGTTGTCCCGCCGAAGAAAGGATTCCTTGAGGGACTTCGTACTCTGTGCGACCAGTATGGAACGCTTCTTATCTTTGATGAGGTCATCACAGGATTCCGTCTTGCATTTGGCGGTGCAGCAGAATATTTTGGCGTAAAACCAGATATGGTTACTTACGGTAAGATCATCGGCGCAGGAATGCCGGTCGGTGCTTACGGTGGAAGAAAAGAGATCATGCAGATGGTTTCCCCGGCAGGTCCGGTTTACCAGGCAGGTACTTTAAGTGGAAACCCGATCGCCATGGCAGCAGGCCTGACACAGCTCAAATACCTCTATGAACATCAGGAAGTTTACAAGGATCTGGAAGCCAAAGGTGCGAAATTATATGGAACCATGGAAGAAATCCTCAAGGAAACAGGAAGTCCGTATCAGGTAAATCATGTTTCTTCTCTGGGAAGCATCTTCTTTGCGACAGAGGAAGTAAAGGATTACACTTCTGCAAAAGCTTCCGACACTAAGAAATTCGCAGAGTATTTCCTGCACATGCTGAAGAATGGAATCCACCTTGCACCGTCACAGTTCGAGGCAATGTTCCTTTCTACAGCACACAGTGATGCAGTGATCGAGGAAACTCTGGACAAAGTCAGAGCCTTTTTTGCAAAATAAAAACTGAATAAGGAATAGGATCTGTCCGCAGAAATTCATTTTATTTATTTTTGGGAGGGCACTTATGTTTCGGATCGTAGTATGCAGCAGTCAGATGAACGATAAGAACGAAACCAGCAGGACCATACAGAAATGGATAAAACGAAATACCACAGCAGATGCAGAGATCTGCCAGGTGGAAAGTGTAGAAGAACTTCAGAATATCATGGAAACACAGCCGGATAAGTATAACTTTTGCATTATGGATATGCCTGCCCTTAAGAGTGCTTTTGAGGCACAGACAGAGCAGAAGAAGCATCCATTACTGATCTATGGGACAGATTCGGTCCGACGTATTTTTGTGGAAGATATCATGTATGCAGAGAATTCCCTGCGGCGTATCACTTACACGCTGTACAACCGGCAGAAGATCATCAGTGTCCGGCGGGCGGGAAGTTTCGAGAGTGCAGTCGGGGAAATTGCAAAAGCACAGGCCTTTATGCAGCCGCACAAGTCTTTTTTTGTCCAGCTCCGGTACATTTCCGAACTGGGGACAGACCATATCCTGATGGCAGACGGAAAGAAGATCCCGGTAGCACAGAGCCGCCTGATCACGGTACAGAGCAGGTATCTGCATTATCTCACACAAAGAACGAAAGCATAAAGAAAAACTCCACAGACTGTTTAATGAAAATGGTCTGCGGAGTTTTTTATATGCATATCGTGGTCTGCGCAGAAACAAGGCACAGTGCGCAGAATCAAAAAACAAGAAGTGAATAAAATCTGCTATGATAACACTACAGAAGAAAAAGAGATGCGTGACCGCTTCTTCAGAGTACTTGAACATTTTTTGAAAATGCCTGATGAGTTTTTCGGCAGTTCTTTGAAAAGCAAACTGCAAAGGAAGGAGAGGTGGCGTTGAACGGTAAAAAAAGGATCACAAAGATACTTGCCATGATAATCTGCCTGATCTTCTGCATCAACCAGATTGCGGTTTATGGGGCGGAACTTGTTTCGTTTTCTGATGGGGTGGAAGATCAGGGAGAGATATCATCTGCAGGCATAGAAGAAACAGATTCTTTGACGACAGAAGAGGAGGTATCATCCGATAACAGTCCGGGTGATCCAGAAGGAACAGAGATTTCGGAGGAAGATTTTTCGGATAGCAGCACAGAGGAAAATTCGCAGGATACAGAAGTCGCAGTCGAAGATGATCTGCAGGACAGTGCAGAAACTGTTCAGGAAGAATCTTCAGATGCGGTATCGGAGGAATTGTTCCTCTCGGAAGAAACGCAGGATATTTTTGCGGCAGAAGCTGCAGACAATCCGGTTTATCCAAACGAGATCAGCCAGGACATTTACTGGCAGGACAACAATGAAGGCGTACAGGCGGGACGTCTGAGTGCAGACGAGTATGCAGCGTGGTTTTACCAGTACGGCAAGGTGGAGGTGACATATCAGGATTCTGACAAGACACAGAAAACACGTATCATGAAGGTCAGTGATCTTCTGGTGAATGGTCAGGGCGGGATCACGATGGAAGATCTTGAGGGAACCGGACATTATGTGATGCATTTTGCACAAGGTTCACTGAAAGGAAGTCTTTCCATCACAGGAAGTGATGGTAAACCATTCAATGCGACAATCCAGACGATCACGCTTCTTCCACCAGATCCAGAGACAGATCAGGATTATCCGAAGTCAGACAGTCTGGCGCAGAATTATCAGTTTCTGAATGTTCCGGACGAGAAAGTGAGAGAGGAATATACCTCCAACAAAAACATCGGGCTTGGATGGTATTATATCAAAAAGATGGATTTTACCGCACATGTGGTGATCCGCAACGGAGGTATAAGCTGTAAAAGTGATCTGACAGATGCAGTGGGAAAAGAACTGTATCTTCAGTATCAGAAAAAGAACCAGGATACGAATAACATTTCCAGTTCGCTGGAGCAGACACAGAATGCGCAGGTGAAGGGGAATACTGACAGTGAAGTCACTTCCATAGACATCACAGTTTCCGGACTGCCGCAGTATCGTATTGACGGTACGGAGATCAGAAGATGAATGTACAGGATGCAGAGGATTCTTTGGCAAATTATATCAGTAGTTTTAAAGATGTAACAACAACAAACGGAGGCATAGCCGAAATTCAGAATGTAGAATATGGTTTGTATGTCCTGATAGAATGGGACGTATCGCATGCAACGATAGGCGGTAAGCCGGCATCACTGACTAACACCCAGAGCCCATTCCTCGTAGCGCTGCCGACATCGGTAACAGAAAACGGTGTTACCTACTGAAACGAAAATGTAAACGCCCGGATCAAAAACAGTTCTGATGAGGCTGAGGTAGAGAAGAAGATCGTAACAGACAAGGAAACTCTCACGACCGGAGATGAAACTGTCGATGACACAGACACCACTTCCATCGGGGACATTGTTCATTTCCGTCTGAAAGGAACTGTTCCGACGATTCCAGAGGTAGACAACGGAAATCAGCAGAAGTTTAACAAATATGTTCTTGTGGATAACCTGAGCAAAGGTCTGACACCTGAAACGGCAACAGTAAATGGAACCGTTCAGTTAAAAGACATGGTTGTTCGCACAACAAATGTCAATGCAGATTATACACTGGCTGCAGAAGACTATACAACAACGATAACGGACTATGAAGGTAATGAACCAGAATATGCAGGCGGCAAGACGATCACAGTCACTTTGACAGACAGCGGACTTACAAAGATCAGTAAATGGGCAGCAGACGAAAAGGAAAGTAAGACAAAGGAAATCTATTTCTATTACACTGCAGTCGTAAATGAATATGCCGAGATCGGTCCGAATGATCAGGCTGGCAGCCCAGCAGGAAACCCGAACGAAGTGCAGCTTCGTTATAAAATCGGCAGCAGTGCAGACATGGAAACAGAATGGGATAAAGTCACAGAGTATACCTTTGGAATTGACGCAAATAAACAACTGGGAGGAAGTGCAACAACAATAACAGATGCGAATAAAGAACAGATTACTTTCGTGCTTTATTCTACAAAGAGTGGAACAGCAGATGCATCTGACAAGACTTACTATGAAATGGAAAAAACAACGGATGGTGTTTATCATGTGACTTCTGTAACGAAGAACAGTGTAACAGACAACGCCAAAATGCATCCGGCAGCAGGCGGTGCACTGAATATCAAAGGGCTGGAAGAGGGAACCTACTTCCTCGAAGAGCTCAGCACTGTTTCCGGTTATAACATCCTCAAAGCACCAGTCAAGATCGAGATCAAAGCAAACAGGGATGAGAACACCTATGTAGGAAGTAATAACCAGTATATTGGAACGATCAGCCAGGATAGCAACACAGATGGTATCTTCAAAGTAACGATCAACAACACCAAGGGCTTTGAACTTCCGTCCACCGGCGGCAGCGGTATCTGGTTCTTCGTTCTGGCAGGTGCATTTGCCGTGGCAGCAGGATGCGGTTATTATTCTATGAGCATCCGCAAAAACCGTGCAAAATAAATGAAGACCAGGAAAAAACGCCCGCTTCTGATCACAGGATTTCTGATCGGAACAGGGATACTTCTGATGGCATATCCTTTTGTCAGCAATTCTCTTTATGAGCACAGGCAGGAGGAAGTCATCTACGAATATCAGAAAGAAACCGACAAAATGGATACAACACAGATCCATCAAATGCTGAAAGAAGCAGAAGAATATAATGTAAAACTGAAAAACAGAGAAGCCGTTCTGACAGATCCTTTTGACCCGGAACTTGCTGTGGATGGAACAGAAGAAAAGCAGTATGAACATCTTATGGATCCGGAAAATGACGGGATCATGGGCTATATAGAGATTCCGGAGATCAATGTATTTCTGCCCGTGTACCACGGCACTTCACAGGAGGTGCTGCAAAAGGGTGTTGGGCATCTTGAGAACACTTCTCTGCCTGTAGGGGGGAAGGATACACACTGTGTTCTTTCTGCCCATACAGGGCTTTCTGACAAGAAACTGTTTACAGATCTGGTCCTTCTGAAAAAAGGAGATCTTTTTTATATACAGGTTCTGGACCGGCGTCTTGCCTATGAGGTGGATCAGATCCGGGTAGTCAGGCCTGAGGATACGTCACTTCTTCGGATCATTCCGAAAAAAGATCTGGTAACGCTGGTAACCTGTACCCCCTATGGCGTCAACAGCCACCGGCTCCTGGTAAGAGGACATCGTGTCACAGAACAGAAGAACCCGCAGAAAGCAGCCAGGAAAAAGCAGACAGCAAGTCCGTGGATGCATCAGTATGTGATCTCGATCCTGATCGGCATGGCATTTCTGATGGTCTTTCTGACAGGGCTGTTTCTGTACAGAAGGAGGAAGATGTGAAAAGACAGAAACTGATTTTTTTCCTGTTTCTTCTGGCGGGAATGGGATTTTTGAACTATCCGTTTGTCAGTCAGTGGATAAATCAGAGAAACCAGAGCAAAGTCATCTATGAATATGAAAAAAAGGCAGAGAAATTGTCGGACACCGGGAAACAAAAACTTTTGGGTGAAGCCAGAAACTATAATTCAAAACTTCGCTCAGGCGGAGTACTTCCGGGTGACAGCTTTGGAGGCGGCGAAGAAGAAACTTCTGCATACAGAGAATATCAGAAACTTCTGGATGTTTCCGGAGACGGGATCCTGTGTTATCTGGAAATTCCGTCGATCGAGGTCTTTCTGCCGGTTTTTCATGGAACTTCGGAGCATGTTCTGGAACAGGGGGCGGGACATCTGTTTGGTTCTTCTCTTCCTGTCGGGGGAGCGGGGACACACGCTGTGATCGCGGCGCATACAGGGATCGCGACCAGGATGTTTTTTACAGATCTGGATCAGATGAAGACGGGAGATCTTTTTTTCCTGAATGTTCCGGGGGAGAAGCTGGCGTATCAGGTGGACCAGATCGTTACCGTGACACCGGACCGTACAGATCTTCTGCGGATCGAGGAGGGAAAGGATCAGGTGACACTGGTGACCTGTACTCCCTATGGGATCAACTCACACAGGCTTCTTGTAAGAGGAAAGAGGATCCCATACCGGGAAGCACAGAAACGTGCAGAACAGGCAAAAGAATCCGGATTTCTGATCTGGGGCAAAAGAGTTTTTGTACTTTCCATACTGTTTCTGGGAGCAGCAGGATTCTGGCTCCTTAAGCCATCAAAAAGGAAGGAGGAAAAAGGGTGAAAAGAAAAAATAAAAAGACAGCAGGCGTTTTTCTCCTTGCTGTGATCCTGATATTTGTAGTTCTTGTGGCTGTTTTCGTGGATGCGGCAGGGAGAAAGGGAAGCATCACGGTTCAGCTGAATGAGATCGGGACAGATCGGGAAGGCACTGCACTGGAATGTTTTTATGTGGCAGAGCAGAAGGAGAATGGCTGGCATCTGACAGAGGCGTTTGAAGGCTGTAAGGTAACTCCCTGGAATCTGTCAAAATCCGCGGATTACAAAAAAGCGGCAGAAAAACTTTCTTCCTGGGTGACGGCGAAGAAACTTTTGGCAGAAAAGAGGGTGACGGACGCAGATGGAAAACTTGTTTTTGAAGATCTCGATGAAGGGATTTATCTCATCCGCCAGAAAAACGGGCAAAAAACGTACGGGGCGATCGCGCCGTTCCTTGTCTGTGTCCCAATGGAAGAAAATGGGGAGATCCTTTATGATATCCACACAAAGACAAAAGGAGAGGAGAGCCAAAAGATCACGCCCACACCGGCGATATCTGTTACACCATCGCCATCTGCAACATCCACAACAACATCGGCTTCTTCCGGAAAGAATCCTTCCGTAAAAAGCAGCTCTTCAAGTGTGAAAACTGTAAAAACAGGAGATGACACGGCGCTCTGGGTATTCTGGGTGCTTTTGATCCTGGCAGCAGGCGGGACCGTCGGCATTCTGTATTACAGAAAAAAACACTGAGTGGAAAATAAAGTACATTAAGTATGAGATAAAATACATTTCCTCCTGAATGCTAACTTGTTCTTGGAATTGGATTGTGATATAATAAGGACACCTGAGGTTGCTGGAGTGAACAGTAACCACTTAAGTTCATGCAGAGCACTGTCTCTGCGTGGACAACGACAACGCGCGATTTTAGGAGGCAATATCATGGGGAATAAGAAATATGTAGCCTATGTGGGAACATATACCCACGGCAACAGTAAAGGTATTCAGGTTTACGATGTAGATGTTGAGAAAGGTACTCTGAAAGAACGGAGCGAAGTACAGGTCAGCAATGCATCTCATACGGCGATTTCCAAGAATGGCAAGTTTTTGTATTCTATCGAGGACGAAGGTGTGGCAGTGTTCAAACGTGACGAGAACGGTGACCTGATCCGTATCAACAGAGTCAGCATCGACGGAATGAGAGGATGTTTCCTGGCAACAGATGTGGACGGCAAATATCTGTATGTGGCAGGATACCATGACGGCAAGGTGACCGTTGTACATACACGCCGCGACGGAAGTCTCGGACGTATCATGGATGGTGTTTATCACAAGGGACTTGGAAGCGTTGCAGAGCGTAACTTCCGTCCACATGTAAACTGTGTACGTCCTACACCGGACAACAAATACCTGTGTGCAGTTGACAACGGCATCGATCAGGTCAAGATCTACCGCATCAACAAGAGACAGCATAAGCTGGAACTGGTCGACATCCTCCGCTGCCCGAGAGAGAGCGGTCCTAGGATCATCCGTTTCAGTGCAGACGGCAGATTTGCATATATCCTGTTTGAACTGAGCAATGAGATCAAGGTTTACAGCTATGACGGAAGCGGCAGTACTCCTGAGTTTGAACTGCTCCAGAGTGTCAGCACACTCAGAAAGCCGAATGACGAGGATGCGATTCACAATGCGGCATCCGGACTTGCACTTGCACCGGACGGCAGGCATCTGTTCTGTACAACTGCCGGAGAGAATTCGGTTTCCATGTATGAGATTGATGCAGAGACAGGACTCCTTGAGAAGAAGTTTAACCTTCCGATCAGCGGCGATTATCCGAAGGATCTGGTAATCTTCCCGGACAACAAGCACATTGCACTTGCGAACCATGCAAGCAACTCCATCACTACATTCACAGTAGATTATGACAAAAATATCATCGTTATGAACGATAAACCCCATCATATCGAGACTCCAAACTGCATCCATATCTGGCCGGTGCCGGATGAGGTAGCAGAGGATGTACATACCGACGAAGACGAAGAACAATAATCTTATAGCAGAAGCCCCTGTGATCCGCCATGGAACACAGGGGCTTCTGTTTGTTGCATTGCATATCGAGGAGGTGCCAGTGGCACGTCCGCTGATTAAGAAATGAAATCTGTAACTTCTTTATTTCTGGTAAAATTCCTTGATGCGGTTCATCTGAGAGGTCATATTGGAAAAAAGCGCATCAACGATCGCAAGGGCGCACATGGATTCTACAACGACAACGGCTCTTGGCACAATAACAGGGTCATGACGGCCGTGGATCTCAAGAGAAGTTTCTTCTCCGCTGTCTGTGACGGTATTCTGTGGCTGGCTGATGGACGGG
>OCHN01002602.1_pt1 | contig 11310 bp, 10 predicted proteins | sample 1538911 | NCBI WGS metagenome assembly OCHN01 (sample SAMN04571736, study PRJEB22368) | human gut metagenome | biome: human gut; material: stool | host: Homo sapiens | place: Luxembourg | collected 2013-01-11 | reverse complement strand
TGGCGCGCCAGTTCATCGGCGGCTCCCAGATTCACTTCCAGTGCGTTGGCTTCTTGCCCGTTGGCATTCTTGATGCGGTTACCGCTGTTCACGTCTACTACGTGAAGCGCCTCGGTGTGCTCAATAATCAGGTAAGCCCCGCTTTTGTATGAAACGGTTTTGCCAAATGACGATTTTATCTGTTTGGTGATACCGAAATTGTCGTAAATAGGAAGTTGCCCTTTGTACAGTTTTACAATTCCTGCCCGTTCAGGGGCGATGAGTGTTACGTAATCCTTGATTTCGTTGAATACAGCTTCGTTGTTCACATAGATGTTTTCGAAAGAAGGATTGAACAAGTCGCGCAACAAACCTACGGCGCGGCTGGTTTCTTCGTAAATCAGTGTCGGAAATTTGGTGGCTTTTTGTACTTTGACAATAGCTTCTTCCCAATGTTTTAATAGAACTTTGAGCTCTCCGTCAAGCTCGGCCACGCGTTTACCTTCAGCAACAGTGCGGACGATGACACCGAAATTCTTGGGTTTGATGCTCATCAGCAGTTGTTTGAGGCGGGCGCGCTCTTCACTTGATTTAATTTTTTGTGATACGGAAACCTTATCATTAAAGGGAATCAATACAAGATACCTTCCGGCAAAGGAGAGTTCGGAAGTCAGTCTCGGCCCTTTGGTTGAGATAGGCTCCTTTACGATTTGCACCACTACTTCTTGTCCTACCTTGAGTGTGTTGGATACTGTTCCGTCCTTTTCAAGGTCGGGAAGTATGGTTGCTTTGGTAATTGGATTAAGCTTTTTTTTGTCGCTTAAAGTTTGCTTTACGTATTTTTCTAATGAGTTAAATTGAGGACCTAAGTCCAGATAATGAAGAAAAGCATCTTTCTCGTAACCTACATCCACGAAGCAGGCATTCAGGCCCGGCATCAATTTCTTGACACGTCCCAAATACATGTTGCCCACAGAGAAGGAAATGTTTCTTCCTTCGCTTTGGAGTTCCACCAGGCTTTTGTCTTCGAGTAAAGCAATGGAAACTTCTTTGGGCTGTACGTCTACAACGAGTTCGCTTGTCACAATAATTTGCTTTTACATTTTTGTTATACAGATGTTTTCTGTTCAGATTTACCGGTACATCAATCTTTTTTACATTGACGAACCGGTTTGATACTTAAACAAAGAACAAACCCGCGAGACAATTAGCTTCACAAGTTTGTTCTTTATTTTGTCCTTCAGACTAAAAATTACTTTTTGCTTTTATGTCTGTTCTTTCTTAGTCTTTTTTTACGCTTGTGCGTAGACATTTTATGTCTTTTTTTCTTCTTTCCGCTTGGCATAGCTTCAAAATTTTATGGGTTAATACTAATTGTTTATTATTTTTTCACAGCAATGGTGAATGTCTTGGCAGGTTTAAAAGCCGGAATGTTGTGTTCCGGAATGATGATAGTAGTGTTCTTTGAGATGTTACGAGCTGTTTTTTGAGCTCTTTTCTTTACTACAAAACTACCAAACCCGCGGAGATAAACATTTTCATCTTTAGATAAAGATGCCTTCACTGCGTCCATGAACGCTTCAACGGTTGCAAGCACTGTTACTTTGTCGATTCCGGTGTTCTTTGTAATTTCGTTTACAATATCAGCTTTAGTCATTTTTTTCTTAAAAAAAATATTATTACTATAGTTTTCTAATTTTTTGGACTGCAAATATATAGCTTTTTGGCGGCTCTAAAAAATATATTTTGGACATTTTTTGAAAAAAGTCAAAGCATTAGGTTTTGTTAGACTGAAAAACTGTATTTTTGTTCTTTTGAAAAAGGATGTGTGTCCTTTTGAGGTATGAAACTATATATGAATAGATTGACTGAAGCTTTATTGGATTGGTACGCGGATAATAAACGTGATTTGCCTTGGAGAGGCACTACTGATCCCTACCGGATATGGATTTCTGAGATTATTTTGCAGCAGACGAGAGTGGTACAAGGATATGAGTATTTTCTTCGTTTTATCCGCCGTTTTCCTGATGTGAGAACTTTGGCTTCGGCTTCGGAAGACGAGGTCTTGAAGTATTGGCAGGGATTGGGATATTATTCTCGTGCCCGTAATCTGCATGCTGCTGCTAAGAGTATGAACGGTAAGTTTCCGGAAAGCTATCAGGAAGTGCGGGCTTTGAAAGGGGTAGGGGATTATACGGCTGCCGCCATTTGTTCCATAGCCTATAATATGCCCTATGCGGTAGTGGACGGAAATGTGTATCGAGTGCTTTCCCGTTATTGCGGCATTGATGTGCCTATTGACTCTACGGAAGGAAAGAAGCTCTTTGCTGCTTTAGCTGATGAAATGCTCGATAAATCCCGCCCGGCTGCTTATAATCAAGCTATAATGGATTTTGGGGCTATTCAGTGTACGCCACAGTCTCCTAACTGTATGTTTTGTCCTTTGGCGGATAGTTGTTCCGCCTTATCGAAAGGGCTGGTTATGCAACTTCCCGTGAAGCAACACAGAATAAAGACGTCCAACCGTTATTTTAATTATATATATGTACGCATGGGCGCGTGTACCTTTATACATAAACGAACGGCTGATGATATTTGGAAAAACCTGTTTGAATTGCCATTGGTTGAAACGGATAGAAATCTATCGGAAGAGGAATTTTTATCATCGGCATCCTTTCGCTCACTTATAGCGGAAGGAGAGGTACCGGAAGTACGTTTGGTGTTTCGAAATGTGAAACATGTGCTGTCCCATCGGGTGATATACGCTAACTTTTATGAAGTCGTTTTGCCGGAGAACTCCCGTTCTTTTTCGGAATACCAGTGTATCAGAATGGAAGATTTGGAGCAGTATCCGGTATCTCGCTTGGTACATGCTTTTTTGGAGAAGTATTTATAAAAGTTGGCTGTATTCTTGCATGATGTTGTTATTCTCGCTAATTTTGGCAACAAATTTTAAAATTGAAAGCGTATGTCAGTAAATAAAGTGATATTATTAGGAAATGTAGGCAGAGACCCAGAGGTGAGGTATCTCGATACCGGTGTGGCTGTTGCTACTTTCCCCTTGGCTACTTCAGACCGTGCCTATACATTGGCAAACGGAACGCAAGTTCCTGAACGTACGGAGTGGCATAATCTTGTCCTTTGGCGCGGACTGGCAGAAACGGCTGAGAAATATGTGCATAAAGGAGACAAACTTTATGTGGAGGGTAAAATACGGACCCGTTCGTATGATGATCAGACCGGTGCAAAACGCTATGTAACGGAGATTTTTGTAGATAACATGGAAATGCTGTCTGCAAGAAGCGCAGCGCCCGGAACTACACCGCAGGCAGGTATATCCGGACAAACGGCTGCTCCTGTACAGTCAACACACTCGCAGGCTGCTCCTGCACAAAATAATCCAACGGACGATTTACCGTTCTAATTGTTTAACTAAAACCAAAATCTTTGGACCCAGACGCTTATTTATGCCAATTGGCAGATGTTTTTAACAGTATAACCGTACATACTCCTTCTGTTTCGGCTATTATAGCTATTGTATTGGCTGGTGTGCTTTTGCTTGCTTCCGGTTTTGCTTCGGCTTCCGAAATTGCATTTTTTTCACTCTCGCCGTCCGATTTGAATTCTATTGAAGAGGGGAAACATCCTTCTGATGAGAAAATCAGAAATTTGTTGGATGATACAGAACGACTGCTGGCCACGATACTGATTACGAACAATTTCGTGAATGTGACCATTATCATGCTCTGTAATTTCTTTTTTATGAATGTATTCCAATTCCATTCGGTTATTGCGGAGTTTTTAATCCTAACGGTTGTATTGACTTTTCTGTTGCTGCTTTTCGGTGAGATTATGCCGAAGATTTATTCAGCGCAGAAAACATTGGCATTTTGCCGTTTTGCAGCTCCCGGCATTCTGGCATGCCGTTCCATATTCTATCCGTTGTCGTCGATATTGGTGCGTTCTACATCGTTTCTTAACAAGCATTTTGTGCGTAAAAATCATAATATTTCAGTAGATGAGCTTTCTCATGCGTTGGAGTTGACGGATAAAGCCGAGCTTTCGGAAGAAAACAATATCTTGGAGGGTATCATTCGTTTTGGAGGTGAGACGGCTAAGGAAGTCATGACATCGCGTCTGGATGTGGTTGACTTGGAAATTCGCACTTCTTTTAAGGATGTGTTAAAGTGCATCGTGGAGAACGCTTATTCGCGTATTCCTGTTTATGCGGAAACACGTGACAATATAAAAGGGGTGCTTTATATCAAGGATTTGCTTCCTCATTTGAATAAAGGAGATAATTTCCGTTGGCAATCATTGATTCGTCCGGCTTATTTTGTTCCGGAAACCAAGATGATTGATGATTTGCTGCGTGATTTTCAGGCAAACAAGATTCATATCGCTATTGTGGTGGATGAATTCGGAGGGACATCGGGTATTGTTACGATGGAAGATATTATTGAAGAGATTGTTGGGGAGATTCGTGACGAATACGATGATGAAGAACGTACTTATGCCGTACTCAATGACCACACATGGGTGTTTGAGGCTAAAACACAACTGACGGATTTCTATAAGATAACCAAGATAGATGAAGAAACTTTTGATGAAGTGGCAGGTGATGCCGATACTTTAGCGGGGCTTTTACTTGAGTTGAAAGGGGAATTTCCGGCGCTTCACGAGAAAGTAACTTATGATTATTATGAATTTGAGGTTCTTGAAATGGATAACCGCCGCATCTTAAAGGTGAAATTTACAATAAATGAACCGGTACGGGAGGGTTCAGAAACAGAGAAGTAATGCCTGTTTTTAAACAATATACAGAGAGTTCATATAAGTGGGGGATTTGGAAGACAAGTGAAAGTTTGGAAGAACTGCTTGCTTTACTTCCTCATAAAGAAAAATATGAAGAGGGTATTGGAAAATTTACAGCCGTTTCTCGTAAGTTGGAGTGGCTGGCTGTACGTGTATTGCTATATACAATGCTTGGCGAAGAGAAAGAAATACACTATTATTCCAACGGCGGGCCCTATTTGGCAGACGGCTCTTTTTCCATCAGTATTTCACATACCAAAGGTTATGTAGCGGTCCTGTTAGGTGAACCGGGGAAAAGAGTCGGGATTGATATTGAGTGTTATAGCGAGCGGGTACGGAAAGTGGCGCATAAGTTTATGCGTGAAGATGAAAAAAAATCCTTATTCAAAGGTACGGAAACCTGGTCGTTGTTGCTTCACTGGTCTGCAAAAGAAACCATGTTTAAATGTATGAACGCTTCCGATGTCGATTTTCGGGAACATTTGCATGTAATGCCTTTTACGCCTGACGAACAAGGTGTGTTCTCCGCCGCCGAATACCGTACGGCGGAGAAACAGATTTTTCAAATTTACTACTATTTGTTTTCAGACTTTGTCCTGACATTGAGTTTGTAGTTACAGCCTTTCCAATTGTACTGTAAAGTGACGCATTAACGGAGCTTCCCAAGTAATACGTACTCCTCTTGTAATTGTTTCGCGTCTGTCATATACATTTTTGAGCGCAGCGGCTATTACATTCATGTGGTTATCGGTATACACGCGGCGTGGAATAGCCAGCCGGAGTAAATCCAGTCCGTTGAAGCGGTTTTCACGGGTAACGGGATCACGGTCGGCAAGTAAATAACCGATTTCACATCCGCGTATGCCGGCTTCCAGATATAACTCGACGGTTAAAGTCTGTGCAGGAAACTCTTCTTTAGGAACATGTGTTAAAACTTTGGGAGCATCTACAAAAATTGCATGTCCTCCGGCGGGACGTTGGTACGGTATTCCGTATTCATCTAATTTTTTAGCCAGATATTCTATCTGGCGAATACGGGTTTCAAGATTATTAAATTCGGTGTTTTCATCCAAGCCGATGGCAAGTGCATTCATATCTCGGCCATTCATACCGCCATAAGTAAGGTAACCCTCGAATTGTACGCAGAATCCTTTTGCTCCTTCATACCAGTCTTGTCGGCGGGTTGCAATAAATCCTCCCATATTTACGATGCCGTCTTTTTTGGCGCTCATTGTCATACCGTCTGCAAGGGCAAACATCTCTTTGGTTATTTCCTTTATGCTCTTATCTTGGTAACCTTCTTCACGTGTCTTTATGAAATAGGCATTTTCGGCAAAACGGGCGGAGTCGAATATGACAGGTTTATTGTATTTATCGGCAATATTCCGGACTTCCCGTAAATTTTGCATGGAAACAGGTTGCCCGCCAGCTGTGTTATTGGTAATGGTAACAATGATAAATGGTATGCGGCTGTGATGTTCTTGTAATGCTTTTTCCAGCTTTGCAGGATCTACGTTGCCTTTAAAGGGAATTTCCAGTTGCGTTTGCCGTGCTTCATCTATCATACAGTCCAATGCTATTGCTTTTCGGCTTTCGATATGACCTTTGGTTGTGTCGAAATGAGAATTTCCCGGGATAATATCTCCTTCATGAACCAGATAAGAGAATAGTACATTTTCGGCAGCACGTCCCTGATGTGTAGGAATGACATATTCAAAACCGGTCAGGCGGGTAATGACTTCTTTCAATTTGAAGAAAGAAGAAGCCCCGGCATAGCTTTCGTCTCCGAGCATGATACCGGCCCATTGCCGGTCGCTCATGGCTCCTGTTCCCGAATCGGTGATAAGATCGATATAAACTTGTTCTGATTTTAGTTGAAAAACATTGTAATGGGCTTCTTTCAACCACTGTTCACGCTCCTGGCGGGTACTTTTACGAATAGGTTCCACCATTTTGATTTTCCATGATTCGGCAAATGGTAATTCCATAGATTATTTTTTTATAAGTTAGACAATAGGTCAACGGATAAATCCGTTTTTGTGTTTTATGTGCCGAATATAATGATTTTATAGATGATGAACAATGTTTTTGATGACTTTCTGTAAAACAAATGTCCGGGCGAATCACTTCGGCCGGACATCATTTAAATAAACTTGGCAGAGTTTATTCTCTTTTACTTTCTTTGAAAGAGTTTTGATGAATGAAATGATTGGATAGAATTTATCCCGTTCATTAGACTCAACGCTTTTTCCTCGAAAGCAATGATAAGATAATGCATGGCAGGTCTTCTGACTTGTTTCTGTTGCAGGCTGCCTTCCCGGAAAACGTTTCCAGTGGCATGGAGAGAGAATTCATTGTCTGCAACATTATGTGAAACTTACAGCAGCGGGACTGTTCAGGACTTGCACCTGATTCCCTTTTAATCGCCTCCTTTGAAAAAAGTCGACAAACCAATGCATCGCAAAGATAATGAAAAAAGTAACAAACCAAAATGAATAAAAGAAATTATTTCTCCTTTGCCAACGTAAAAACGAATTCCAGTCCGCCACCTTGATTATTCTTGGCGGAGATTGTTCCGCCATGAATGATGACGGCATTTTTTACGATGGCAAGCCCTAAGCCTGTACCGCCTAATTTTCGCGAACGTCCTTTGTCTACACGATAAAAGCGTTCGAACAAACGATTCAGATGTTCTGGTGAAACGCCTACTCCGGTATCTGCAAAACTGAAATAATAGAAGTTCTCATCCTCACGGAAACAGTTGATGTTGATGTAGATATTGGTTCCTGCATAAGCCATGGCGTTATCCATGAGGTTACGGAATATGGAATAGAGTAATGAATAGTTACCCTTTAATTGTATTTTGGGATGTAAACCGTTGACTACCGTAATATGCTTTTCTTCCAGTTCCAATGATACTTCGTTGACTATATTGGTGACAAGCATGCTGATGTCTACTTTCTCCATATCAATCATATTGGCTGCTTCATCCATACGTGTCAGTACGGAGATATCCCGTAATAGACGGCTCAGCCGGTTGCTTTGGGCATAACACCGTTCTAGGAAAGTCTGCATCTTTTCGCGAGGGATGCTTTCATTGCTGACAATTGTTTCCAGATACCCTTGAATACTGCTTACAGGGGTTTTCAGTTCATGTGCAATGTTCTGTGTCAGTTGGCGTTTCAAACGTACTTGTTCTTCTTCCTGTGTGATGTCATTAATGGATATTTCAAAACTCAGATCCTGGAAGATGATACATTCTACAATGAATATGCGCCCGTTTTTATTGATGTTGATGGAGAGACGCTTCTCTTCTTTATCCGAAGGTCTTCTTTGTGCCTTACTGATAAAATCGGTGATTTTTTGAAATTCGTAAATGGAAAATATCTCCTCGGTAGTTTGCAAGTTGGAATCGGAGATTAAATTGCCGTATTGTGTAAAGAGGTTATTGACTAAGATTTCTTTTTTGTCTTTAGTAAATACACCCAATCCTTCGCGAGAAGTCTGTAGGTGTGTAATCAGTTTCTCACGTTCGATATATAACGCTTCTTTGGTTTCCCGCAAACGTTTATATATCTGTATAATGTGCTGGGATATTTCGCCAAGTTCATTATGCGGGAAAGCAGATTGTATATCGGTTTCCACCGGTTCGTTTTTATCGGCGCGTTTGGCAAATTCCCGCAGATGGTTGATTGCCGTACCCAGTTTGGATGTAAACTTATAGAAAACGAATATCAGCAATAAAGTAACAATAGCTGTAAACCAGAGGTAATGCGGATCGGCAGCCAGACTATTTACCAGGTTTACATCATAGGGTAATGCCGAGCGAATGATATACTGGGGATAGAGAGTTGCCGAATAGAAATAGGGTATGCCTGTTGTTTCGGAGGTGCGCCTTAAATCATATCCTTTGCCGTTCTTTAATGCTTTTTGGACTTCCTGACGATTAATGTGATTGCTGAATGCTTCTTGGGAAGTTTCATTGTAACTGTCATAAAGGACGCGGCCTTGTAAATTTACGATAGTGACACGAAGGTCTCTGTATGAACCTTTGGCTATATACCGGTTTAAAGTAGATGTCCATAGACTGTCTGGAATACTTCGCAGTTCCTGTTGCAGGCGTTCATTATAGTCTTGGAGTTGCGTGTCGAGCAGTTCTACTTTATACTCTTTCTCCCGTTGATATTGATAAGCAATAAAACAGGCTGCAAAGACAAGAAATAATGAGATTACCGAAAGAAATAACTTCCGGCTGAATGACAGGAAGTGTCTGTCATTATTCGGCTTCGAAGCAATAACCATATCCTAAGCGAGTTACAATACATTTGCCATATATTCCTATCTTTTTGCGCAGGCGGGTGATGTTTACGTCTATAGTGCGGTCCAACACATATACTTCGTCACTCCAGATGCGGCTCAATATGTCTTCGCGGGAAAATACGCGTCCTTTGTTTTGCAATAGCAAGAGCAGTATTTCAAACTCTTTTTTGGTGAGGGGAGCTTCCTCTCCGTCTATGCTTACTTTCTTTTTGATGATATCAAGCACTAATGATTTATAGGCAATTTGTTCAGGTGCGCGCTCCGTTTCAGTTTGCCGGGTACGGCGTAATACGGCTTTAACGCGTGCTGCTACTTCGCGTAAGGAGAAAGGCTTGGAGATATAGTCGTCTGCTCCTATATTAAATCCGGTTACCGTATCATTTTCGGTGTCTTTGGCTGTGATAAAGATGATAGGAATCTTGGCCGTTTTCTTTTCTTTCTTTAGCATACTTGCCATTTTGAATCCGGAAATTTCCCCCATCATCACGTCCAGTAATAGCAGGTCGTAAGTACTGATGTCCATTTTCAAGGCATCTTCGGCAGAGTTTGCGGTATCTACTTCGTAGCCTTCATTCTCAAGGTTAAACTTTAAGATTTCGCATAAATCTTCTTCGTCGTCTACTACTAAAATCCGATATTCGTTCATTGTATTTCTGAATTAATGTAATGAGAGACGTATAGAGTCTCTTTATTACAAAGTTAAACTTTATTTCTTTTCTTCGACAAAATTGCGGCGTTTTTGTTACGATGGAATGAAACAAGTATTACATTGCGATTACAAAATCTCTCTTGCAACTAATTAAGTATTATCTTTGTATTGTTTTAAAAAGGGTTTCTATATGAAAGAATTAATGGATATAAAGAGGTGGGGACAATCTAAGTGGCGTATGCCGTTAATAGTGGCTGTATTGGCTGTTGTAATTATTGGTTCGATTTGGTTGAACGTTGCTCCTTTCCGTTCCGGTTTTGAGATAACGGATGAATTGGGTGGGAATATTTTTCCTTCCAGCATTTTGTCTGTTGCAACGACAGATGCCCAGGTGATTGTGCCGGCTGATTCGATGTTTGTGGGAAACCCAAAATCTTGTATCGCTGTGAAAGTCCGGTCGGCAAAGGCTTATAGCCGGGTGAGGATAGAAGTTGCGGAAACCCCTTTCTTTTCCCGTTCCGTTTCGGAGTTTGTATTGGCAAGGCCACGTACCGAGTATACAATCTATCCCGATATTATCTGGAACTATGAAGCCTTGAAGAATAATAATCAGGCGGAGCCGATTAGCGTTGCCGTTACGGTAGAGATGAATAGGAAAGAGTTGGGGCAGCGGGTACGTACTTTTTCGGTGCGCAGTATCAATGAGTGTTTATTGGGGTATGTTACGGGAGGTACGAGATTTCATGATACCGGAATATTCTTTGCTGCTTATGTCAATGAAGAAAATCCTATGATAGACCATTTGCTACGGGAGGCATTGAATACTCGTATTGTGAATCGTTTCCTCGGTTATCAGGGTAGTCCTGAGGCTGTCGATAATCAGGTTTATGCCTTGTGGAATGTTTTGCAGAAACGTAATTTCCGGTTTCTAATACAAGCCTGTCCAGCAATGTGGTTTTCTCTCAACGTGTTCGTACATTCGATGATGCCTTGGAGTCGTCGCAAATTAATTGTGTGGATGGGAGTGTTCTGTTTGCTTCTTTGCTGCGTGCCATAAATATCGAGCCGATACTGGTACGTACACCCGGACATATGTTTGTTGGTTATTATACTGATGCAAATCATAAAGATATGAAATTTCTTGAGACCACCATGATTGGGGATGTGGATTTGGACGATTTCTTTCCTGATGAACGGCTGGATTCTACTATGGTGGGAAAAACGCAGAATCAGATGTCCCGTATAACCTTTGATAAGTCTAAAGAGTATGCAAGTCGGAAATATAAAGAGAATGAAAAGGGCATTCATTCCGGCAGATTGAATTATATGTTTTTGGAAATATCCAAGGATGTAAGAAGGCGGATACAACCTATAGGAAAATAGTAAAGGTTGAATAGTTTATAAGATTAAATAGTACTTTGGGAACTTTGTTTCCAATCACTCACGTTTTCTAATTGCTTGCACTTCTGTTTTAATATTTTTTTTATTTTATCCTCAAATCCGCAACCGCCCTCATAAGATGACACAGAGGTCAAAAAGGTAGCGAC
>OCHN01002598.1_pt1 | contig 11320 bp, 8 predicted proteins | sample 1538911 | NCBI WGS metagenome assembly OCHN01 (sample SAMN04571736, study PRJEB22368) | human gut metagenome | biome: human gut; material: stool | host: Homo sapiens | place: Luxembourg | collected 2013-01-11 | reverse complement strand
CACCCTGCCGCATTTCGGCATCACCGCGACGTTCGTGGATGCGCACAACCTCGCCGAGGTCGAAAACGCCATTCAGAACAACACCCGCGCGATTTATCTGGAAACCCTCGGCAACCCGAACAGCGATATTCCCGACATCGACGCAATTGCGGAAATCGCCCATCGGCACAGCCTTCCGCTGGTGATTGACAACACGTTCGGCACGCCCTACCTGATTCGCCCGATTGAGCACGGCGCGGACATCGTTGTGCATTCCGCGACGAAGTTCATCGGCGGTCACGGCACGACGCTCGGCGGCATCATCGTCGATTCCGGCAAGTTCGACTGGAAGGCGAGCGGGCATTATCCGGCGATTGCTGATCCGAATCCGAGCTACCATGGCGTGTCCTTCGCGGATGCGGTCGGCCCGGCGGCGTTCGTCACCTATATCCGCGCGATTCTCCTGCGCGACACGGGCGCGACGATTTCGCCCTTCAATGCCTTCCTGCTCCTGCAGGGCGTGGAGACGCTGTCCCTGCGTCTGGAGCGCCACGCGGAGAACACGAAGAAGGTCGTGGAGTACCTTGCGCATCATCCGCAGGTGGAGCATGTGAATCATCCGTCGCTGCCGAAACACCCTGACCATGCGCTGTACGAGAAATATTTCCCGAACGGCGGCGCGTCCATCTTCACCTTCAACATCAAGGGCGGGCAGAAGGAAGCGCACAAGTTCATCGACAGCCTGAAAATTTTCTCTCTGCTGGCGAACGTCGCGGACGTAAAGAGCCTTGTCATTCACCCGGCAACGACGACGCATTCCCAGTTGACGGACGAAGAGCTGGCGGATCAGGGCATTGCGCAGAACACGATTCGCCTGTCCATCGGCACGGAACACATCGACGACATTATTGCGGACTTGGAGCAGGCGTTTGAAGCCGTGAAAGCCGCGGAATAATACGAAAAGTCCCCGGTATCAGCCTGATTGGGTGCTTGATACCGGGGATTCTTTATATATGCGCCTGAAACGCGCGCAGATAGGGGAAATACGTCTCGCGTCCGGGCAGATTCTCCGGCAGCTGCATCGTCTCCGCAATTTCGCGAAGCTGTGCGTTTGTCGCCTGCTCTTGATGCGGATTTCGCCGATGCAATTCATCCCGATGCAGCTGCAGAATCCAGCAGTACAGTTCCTGCACTGTCATCCGCGGGATATTCGGGATTTCCTTGCCGATTGCGCCGCTCCGGCACGCCGAGCAGTTCCCGCAGGGCGCGCTTTTCTGACCGAATGCGGCGGAGATTCCCTGCGATAGGCACGGTGCTTGCAGACAGAAGCGCAGCACGCGGCGGTACGGTCGCCATTCGCGCTGAATCAAGGCGTACTGCGTGAATGGGCGGTGTTTGTGCTGCACACGAATCTGCTGGCAGCGCGTGTGAAAGCGGAGCAAATCCGCCGGGGAGAAGAGCAGCAGCGCATAGGCGGTTTCTCCGTCGCGCCCCGCTCGGCCTGACTGCTGCACATAGTCAATCATGTTCGTCGGCAGGTGATCGTGCAGAATCAGCCGAATGTCAGGAATATCCACGCCCATGCCGAATGCGGATGTCGCCGTCACGACGCGGATGCGCCCGGACAAGTATGACTGCACCACGCGGCTTCGCTCTTCGCGATTTAGCCCGGCATGGTACGCCGCAGCGGGGATTCCAGCGCGGTTCAGCCGCTCTGCCAGTGATTCCGTCCGTGTACGCAGTCGGCAGAACACAACCGCTTTGCCTGGAATTTTTTGCAGCGCGCGGAGAATTGCGTCTGTGACGTGCACCGTCGGCAGGACGCTGTAATGCAGATTCGGGCGTTCTACGGGCATGACGATGCGCTTCGGATGCCGCAGCCCCAGCGACTGCGCAATGCCGCGCGCAATTGCTTGTCAGCGGTTGCGGTCATGGCGCACAGCACCGGGCGGCGGGGGAGTGATGCCACAAACTGCCCAATCTGCTGATACGACGGGCGGAACGCGTCGCCCCATTGCACCACGCAGTGCGCTTCATCCACGACGACCATTGCGGGCGGATGCTGCCGGCAGAGCGCATAAATCTCCGGGTGATTCAGCCGCTCCGGCGCAAGAAAAGCAATCTTTGCCTGACCGCGCGTGAGTTGACTCAGCGCGTCGGCGCGTTCGGCGGGGGTCATCAGGCTGTCGAGATGGACGCTGGGGATACCCCTCTCCCGCAGGTGGCGAACTTGGTCGTGCATGAGGACAATCAGCGGCGAAATGACGACGGTCAACTCATCCATCATTAGCGCTGGAAGCTGCCAGCAGAGGCTTTTGCCTGCGCCAGTGGGCAGGATGCAGAGCAAATCCCGCCTGTCAAGCAAGGCGTCAGCCGCCTGCTCCTGACCGGGGCGAAAGCCGCTGACGCCGAAGGTATTGCGCAGAACCCTGCTGCATTGCTGTTTTCGAGCGGTGCGCATCAGAAGCTGCGTCCTCCGCCGCCGTGGGTTGCGCCGCTGGATGAAACATGCGTGCCGCTGCCATGACTGCTGCCGCCATGGCTGGACGACGGCGGGTCAGGGTGCTTGACGCGTGTGACGTGCTCGCGCACGAAGTGACTGTCATTCCGGCTGAGTTTGACGCTCGCCAGCCCGTTCAGGTCGTAGGAATAGGTGCTACCCTTGAGGTTGTATTTTCCGTTCACGGATGCAATGAAGATGCCCGTGACCGCCAGGCCCGCAATTGCCGCAATGAGAATTTCCATGCCCGTCAGCATGTTTTCCGGCTCATAGAGCTCGGTCAGACGCCTACCGGTGACTTCATCGTAGCGGAACTGACCGCTTGTGCGACCTTGCTTCAGGTACTTCTCGGTCTGCTTCAGCACCTTGATGACGGACTGGCCGTATTCCTTATCCAGCATCTCGTCCCAGCCCGCGTCGAGGATGCCCTCTTCGCGCTCATCCGTGATGTAGTCAATCATCACGCCGCGCGTGCTGATCCAGCACTGCCGGTTGTGCATGTCGATGAGGTAGAGCATCCCGGCGCGGTCGTCGCCCATCCCCAAACCGTTGTAATCGAAGTAGTCGTCCGCGTACGCCGTCGTCTGCCCACTCGGCACGTCCTGGCTTGTCAGCACGAACATATCCACCGGATACGCGCTTTCAATGCGGTCGCAAATGGCGCTGATTTCGGCGATTTCGTCCGCCGTGAACAACCCCGCGTCATCCTGCACCTGCGTGTCCGCGAGGGCGACGGTCAGCGTGAGCATCATCAAAAGGAGAAACAACGTCAGTTTCTTTACCACAGAATCGCACCTCCCAGACACAGCAGCCCGAACACGATGCCGCCAATCAGCGTGCCGACCGCGTACAGCTTGCCCTTGTTAATCGGCAGTTTGCCGCAGATGCGCCCCGTCTGCCCGTTCATCATGTAGTAGTAGGGTTCGCCGTCCGCGCGGTGTTTGTAGGTCAGCACCCATGCGGGCAGCAGCAGGTATTTCGTCTTGACAGAATCCGGCTCGAACTTCGCGTGGCCTGTCAGCGTGTTGTAGGGGTTCTCCACGCTGGTGAACATCCGCTCGGCGTATCCCTTCGCCTCCGTCACCATCGACTGCTTCGCCGCATCCTGCTCAATATCGCGCTTTTCCGCCAGAAAGCCGCTCAAATAGCCCGATTCGTAGGGCTTCACGTCCTCCATTTGATAGGGGTGGATGCCGTCGGACAGTTTGCCGTCTGCCTTGGTCAGCGCCTTGCGAATCATCTGCCGGAACGTCAGCTGTCCTTCGCGGTGGACGGCGAAAATCCGCGTGATGGTGACGGTTTCCTTCGCGCCGTTGCGGATAGAGACGTTTGTGCCTTCGCCATCAAACGAGCCTTCGCCGGAAATATCGCACGACCAGTAGGGATAGTAGACACCGGAAAAATCCTCCATCTGCGCCTGCGAGAAGAAATCCGGCTGTACGAAGCGCTTTTTGCTGATGAACGATTTGAACTCCGCCTCTGCCGCCTTTTTGTCCAGTTTGAAGGGAATCACGCCATCGGGGCGGAACTCGTCGGTCAGACGGTCATTCAGCACAACGGGGGAGTGGCAGTAGTAGCATCGGGTTGCGGCGGTTGTCGTATCGGTCACGATTTCCGCGCCGCACATTTGGCAGTGATAGGAACGCAGCCCCGAATTGGGCTCCGCACTGCGGGCCTGTTCCGCCGCCTGCTGTCGCTGCTCGGACTGTTCCTTCAGCTCATTTTCAGCAAAGCTGCCGCCGCAATAAGGGCACTGGAAACGCTGCTTGACCGGGTCGAAAACCAAATAGCCGCCGCACGACGGACATTTGAACGAAATGACTTGGCTCATCCCTCATCCCTCTCTCTGTGAAAGAGCATGAACGCTCTTTTCATGCTGATTTTATTATACCATGCTTGGCGCTATTTCGCAAGATGCTCCTGACGCGCCCTTTCGCCCCGTCTGCGCGTTTTTTCCGCGAAAAATGTGCAAAATGCTGCATTTTCCCTTGACGGAAGACAGAAAACGTTGTATGATGATACTGGTTCAGTTCGTGTGCGTCAAGTGGATAGGGAGCGAGCCTTCCTTCATCCGCATGACCGCTTGTAAACGCTTACAAGCACGCGTAAGACCACAGAGAAAGGACGATGTGTCATGGAATTTCTGGAGAAGCTGTCTTTGGCTGGCCTCGTGCCGGTCATTGCTGTTAATGATGCGGACGACGCTGTGCCACTGTGCAAGGCGCTGTCTGACGGCGGTCTGCCGGTGGCGGAAATCACTTTCCGTACGGCGGCTGCGGAGGAAGCCATCCGCCGCGTGCATGAAGCCATGCCCGATGTGCTGCTGTGCGCGGGCACGGTGTTGACGACGGAGCAGGTCGACCGTGCGGTGAATGCTGGCGCGGCGGCGATTGTGTCCCCTGGTCTGTCTCCTGACGTGGTGAAGTACTGCGTGGAGAAGGGCATCCCTGTCTGCCCCGGCACGGCGAATCCGTCTGATGTGCAGATTGCGATTCAGTACGGCCTGAAGGCTGTCAAGCTGTTCCCGGCGGAAGCGGTCGGCGGCTTGAAGCTCATCAAGTCGATGGCGCCGGTGTACCCGGACATGAAGTTCATGCCCACGGGCGGCATCAACGAGAACAACATGCTCGATTACCTCGCGTTCGACAAGATTCTCTGCTGCGGCGGCTCCTGGATGGTGCCGAAGGACGCGGTGGCTGCGAAGGACTGGCAGCGCATCACTGACCTGACCCGCTCTGCGGTGGACAAGATGCTCGGCTTTGAAGTGCGCCACATCGGTCTGAACTGCCCCGACGCGGAAAGCTCCATGGAGACGGCGAAGAAGATTTCCGCACTCATGGGCTGGCCCATCAAGGAGGGCAACTCCTCCAACTTTGTCGGCACGGGCTACGAGCTGATGAAGAAGCAGGGCCGCGGCACGAACGGTCACATCGCTATCGGTACGAACAGCGTCCCGCGCGCGAAGTGGCATCTGGAACAGCGCGGCTTCAAGTTCATTGAGGACAGCGCTGTGGTGAAGAACGGCAAGCTGATCGCCATCTATCTGGAAGACGAAATCGGCGGCTTCGCGTTCCATCTCGTGCAGAAGTAATCTCCAAACAGAAATTTCCGAGTATAAAATAGGAGGAAAAATCCAATGGCTAAGGTTGTAACGTTCGGCGAAATCATGCTTCGCCTCAAGTCCCCGGCGTATGAGCGCCTGTTCCAGTCTCCCTCCCTTGAAGCGACCTTCGGTGGTGGCGAGGCGAACGTGTCTGTTTCTCTGGCAAACTACGGCATGGAAACCGCGTTCGTGACCGTGCTGCCCACCAACGATGTCGGCAATGCCTGCATCCGCGAACTGCGCGGCTTCGGCGTTGATACCACTAAGATTGTCCGCAAGGACGGCCGCATGGGCATCTACTATCTGGAAACCGGCGCTGTGCAGCGTCCCTCCAAGGTCATCTATGACCGCGCGGGTTCTGCCATCGCGGAAGCCAAGCCCGGCGACATCGACTGGGACAAGGCGTTTGAGGGTGCGACGTGGTTCCACCTGACCGGCATCACGCCTGCCATCTCTCAGGGCGCGGCGGATTTGTCTCTGGAAGCGGTGAAGGCGGCGAAGGCGAAGGGCATCCATGTGTCCTGCGACCTGAACTACCGCAAGAACCTCTGGAAGTATGGCAAGGACGCCAAGGAAGTCATGACCGAGCTGGTCAAGTACGTTGACACCGTTATCGCCAACGAAGAAGACTTCCAGAAGTCTCTGGGCCTGAAAGCGGAATCTCAGGGTGACGTGGAAGACGGCGCGCTGAACATCGAGAATTACAAGGCGATTGCGTCTCTGGCAATGCAGACCTACCCGAACATCAAGCGCGTGGCGATTACCCTGCGTGAGTCGAAGTCTGCCAACCACAATGACTGGTCTGCCTGCCTGTACAACGGCAAGGACTTCTTCCTCTCCCGTAAGTACGCCATCACCGATATCGTTGACCGCGTGGGCGGCGGCGACTCCTTCGGCGGCGGTCTGATTTACGGCCTGAACACCTACGCGGACGAAAAGACCGCGCTGGAGTTTGCTGTGGCGGCATCCTGCCTGAAGCACACGATTCTGGGCGACTACAACCGCGTCTCCGTCTCCGAGGTCGAGAGCCTGATGAAGGGTTCCGGCACGGGCCGTGTGCAGCGCTAAGCGGCGGTGGGCGAGGAACGAAGGAACGGCATCCGCATTAGAAAGCTGTTGATTTTCAAACATTCCCTTTCTAAACGTGGAAGTTTGCGATTTCGTTTGATTTGATTTCAAAATCCTCTTGACACGGCGATTCCTCCTGCTTATAATGAAAGGCAGGGGGAGATGCTCCTGGGGTGTCTGACAGCACGCTGGTTTTCCCCACATTTCAACAAATGGAGTCCGGGTCTATGTTCGGCTATGTCATGCCCCCGTTGCAAAACGCCAGGGGAAGGCAGATGCAGACGGCAGGACACCTACCTGCTTTAACAGCGGGTGAAAAGCATGCAGTGCATCGTCACTCTGGGAGCATCTTTTCTATTTGATGTGTCTGCGCAGGAGGCAGAGGTGAGAGCCTCTGTCTCCTTTTTTGCGCGACCGCAGAGCTGCCTTGTTTCCAAATCTGCACATCCTGATTCGGAGACAAGCGAAGGTGGACGCTGCCTGCAGGCGGCGCTGCTCCCCCAAAGCACATCAGGAGGACAAAAATGTACTATATTGTTACGGATTCTTCCACTGACATGCCGCAGTCTTGGGTGGAAGCACAGCATGATTTCCACATCGTGTCGCTTTCCTGCACGATCAATGGCGTTTCCTCCGTTCCGGGAACGTCAGAAGTGGCGAAAAAGGAGACTTATCGTCAGCTCCGCAGCGGCGTGGTGATTAAGACCTCCGCCGTCAATACCGCGACGTGGGAGGAATGCTTCCAGAAGCTGCTGGACGAGGGTCAAGATGTCCTTTGCATTACGTTCTCCAGCGGACTGTCCGGCACTTATGCCGCCGCAGCGGACGCGGCGAAGGAACTTGCGCCGAAGTACCCGAATCAGAAAATCATCGTGATTGACAGCCGATGCGCGTCGGCAGGCGAGGGCCTGCTGGTGCATTATGCGCTGCAGAACCGCGAACAGGGCATGTCCATCGAGGAGAACGCAAAGTGGGTCAAGGAGCATATTCAGCACCTGATTCACTGGTTCACCGTCGATGACCTGATGTTCCTCTATCGCGGCGGCCGCCTGTCTGCAACCAGCGCGGTCGTTGGTTCGCTCGTGCGCATCAAGCCGATTATGCACGTTGATGAGGAAGGTCATTTGGCAGTTGTGGAGAAGGTGACGGGTCGCCGCCGCAGCATCCGTATCCTTGCCAACCGCGTCAAGGAGCATATTGTCAACCCGGAAGGGCAGATGATTTTCATCAGCCATGGCGATTGCGAGGATGAGGCGAACGCGCTGGCGGACATCATCAAGGCGGAAATCCCCGGCATTGCGGGCGTTCTGGTGACGTATGTCGGCCCAGTCATTGGCTCCCACTCCGGCCCCGGTACGCTGGCGATTTTCTTCCTCGGCGACCACCGCTGAGTGCCATCGTAGAAAGGAAAGTGTATGAATTTCCCTGCTTTCTCGTTTCCACATCTGCCGGGACGCAACGACCCCTGCTGGTGCGGGAGCGGCCGCAAGTACAAGAGCTGCCACTGTGCGTTTGACCAGCAGATTGCGTCGCTGGCGGCACAGGGGCACATCGTTCCGACGCATAAGATGATTAAAACGCCGGAGCAGATTGAAAAAATCAAGGAAAGCTGCAAAATCAATATTGCCGTACTGGACGAAATTGGAAAGCAAATTCATGAGGGCATGACGACGGCAGAAATCGACGACATCGTGTCCACCATGACGCGCGACATGGGCGGCATTCCCGCACCGCTGAACTATGAGGGCTACCCGTACAGCGTCTGCACGTCAGTGAATGATCAGGTCTGCCATGGCTTCCCGTCGAAGCACGTTGTGCTGAAATCCGGCGACATCATCAATGTGGACTGCTCGACCATCCTGAATGGCTATTTTTCCGATTCCTCCCGCATGTACTGCATCGGCGACGTCAGCGACGAAAACCGCAAGCTCGTGCAAGTGACGAAGGAATGCGTCGAACTGGGCTTGGCGCAAGTGAAGCCGTGGGGCTTCTTGGGCGACGTCGGGCAGGCGGTCAACGATCATGCCCGCGCGAACGGCTACCGCGTCGTGCGCGAAATCGGCGGCCACGGCTGCGGGCTGGAGTTCCACGAGGACCCGTGGGTCAGCTATGTTACGAAGCGCGGCACGGAAATGGCGCTTGCTCCCGGCATGATTTTCACCATCGAGCCGATGGTCAATATGGGTACGGACGAGGTTGGAACGCATCCGGGCAACACATGGGAAATCTTTACGGCAGACGGCAAACCGTCGGCGCAGTGGGAAATCATGGTGCTTGTGACGGATACGGGTCACGAAGTGCTGTCTTGGTAAGCGGCTTCACCGCATATTCAGAAAAATCCCTGCATCACGCAAACGGTGCAGGGATTTTCTTATGCTTGCAATAATCGCGCCAGCAGCAGCGCCGTGTCGTCCATCTCCTGCGCTGTGTTGTAAAGCCCCGGCGAAAAGCGAATCGCGCCGCTTTGCAGCGTTCCCAGCCACGCATGGACGGCCGGTGCGCAGTGCAGCCCCGCGCGCACGGCAATATCTGCCGCATCCAGCGCATCCGCCAGCGCTCCGCCGTCATGCCCCGGCACGACGATGCTCGTAATCGCCATATGCGCCTGCCCATCGTCGCAGAGGATGCGCACGCCGGGAATCTCCCGCAGCCGCGCACGCAGGCGGTCGCACAGCGCCAGCTCGTATTCCTCGATTTCCGCCCGGTGCGCCCGCACGAACTTCACCCCCGCGTACAGCCCCGCTATGCCGGGCAGGTTCACCGTACCGCTCTCGTAGCGGTCGGGCAGCATGTCCGGCTGACGGACGCTCTCACTCATCGAGCCGGTTCCGCCAAGCAGCAGCGGTTCAGGGTTCATGCCGTAGCCCAGCACAAGCAGTCCCGTGCCCTGCGGCCCCAGCAGCCCTTTGTGCCCCGGCATTGCCACCATGTCTGCGCGCAGCACGTCTGGCGAAACGTCCGCCATCCCGGCCGTCTGCGCCGCATCCACCAGCAAGGGAACGCCGCGCTCCCGGCAGACCGCGCCCAGCAGTGCAATCGGCTGAATCAGCCCCGTGACGTTGCTGGCGTGGGCGATGATCACCAGTGCGGTTTTGCGGCTGATGACGCGGCGTAGAGAAGCAGGGGACAGGATACCGCGTTCATCCGGCGCAAGCATATGCACCGTGATTTCCCCGCGCGAAACGTAGCGGTCGAGCAGCCGCATGACTGCGTTGTGTTCCGCGTAGGAGCAGATGACCTCGTCGCCGCGCCGCAGCGTGCCGGAAATGGCGAGATTCAGCGCTTCGGTGCAGTTTGCGGTGAACAGAATCCGCTCCGGATGATGCACACCCAGTAGACGCGCAGCTTCCTCCCGGCAGTGCTCCACCACCCGCCCCGCGCGCAGAGCCAGCCGATGCCCGCCGCGTCCAGGATTCGCGCCCATTTTCTCCTCTACGCCCGCCATCGCCCGAATGACCTCCGGCGGCTTCGGGAAGCTCGTCGCGGCATTGTCCAGATAAATCATCGACGCATTTCCTCCATCGTCCGCGAACCTCGGCGGGCGTTTTTTCATATTATTCTAATGGCGAAAAGGAGGCGGTAGAACCGATGAGGGAGGAGTTTTGCATTGCGGCGTTCCGTTCGCGGCAACAGGTGATGGCGTTTGAACGCGATTTGCGCCAGCACGGGGTTCGTGCGTCGGTGATGATTACGCCGCGCGCGGTGGCGATGGGGTGCGGGCTGAGCGTCCGCATCGAGCGGGAGGATTTGCGCCGCGCCGTGCAGGTGTATCGGGCGACGAATCCGGGCAATCTGATTGGCTTCTATGACGTGTGGCAGGAGCCGACAGGGCGGACGACTGTGCGCCCGGCGGGGATTGAGTAACGAAAGGCGCCGCCTGATTTCGCAATGAAACCAAGCGGCGCTATTGCTATGCAATTGTACCTTTTAGTGCAGTTTCCGGCACACCTTGATGATTTCCTTGCCCGTGACGGTCGATTCCTGCCCAAGCGCATCGTGGCCGTCCTTCATGCGGCGTGTAATGAGCAGCGTGTCGTCATCCGGCGCTTCGATGTCGCAGTAGCCGAGGCGCAGCAGGTCGGATTCCTGCCGATGGCGCAGCTTGTTCGCGACGTACTTCTGCAGCGACTTGTCTTCGCGCCCCCACGGGAAGGCGCGGCGATTCCACGGGTCGTGGCAGCCGGTCAGCCCAACTTCGTCCCCATAGTACACCGTTGCGCAGCCCGGCAGCGCGCACAGCAGGTCGATGCAAAGCTTGTAGCGCCTCGCAGCTAACTCGTACTCTTCCACGTTCAGGTGGACATGCTGCTGATCTGCCTTGCTAAGTTCCTGACATTCGCGTCCAGCAAGGATGTTCAGCGCACGGCAGCGGTCGTGGCTGCCGACGAGGTTCATCAGCGCGTAACGGAACTGCGCCGGGTAAACTTCCTCCTGATGGTGAATCAGGCGCACAAAGGTGCTGGCGGACGTTTTGCCCATCACAAAGTTGAGAATCGCCTCGCGCACGGGGTAGTTCATCACGCTGTCGAGCGTGTCGCCTGTGCAGTAGCAGCGCGTTTCGCCGTAAGCAACCTTGTTGCTCGCGTCCTCCCACACTTCGCCCAAGACAACGGCTTCCGGGTCGGCGGCCTTTGCGGCGGCGCGCAGCTTGCGCAGGAAGTCCGCCGAGG
>OCHN01002590.1_pt1 | contig 11344 bp, 7 predicted proteins | sample 1538911 | NCBI WGS metagenome assembly OCHN01 (sample SAMN04571736, study PRJEB22368) | human gut metagenome | biome: human gut; material: stool | host: Homo sapiens | place: Luxembourg | collected 2013-01-11 | reverse complement strand
TTATTCTACGGCGTTCGCGCCGCGGCGTAAAACTTATAAAATTAACGAACTATTGATTAAGCGGCAACAGAAATAACCCTCTATTTATGAATATGAACGCTTATTTGACGGGGATGCTGCGTCCCGGTTTCCCGAAATTCAATTTGGCATCAACTTCACGGATGTCATCATCCGAGAACTTGATGGTCCATTTCGGCATCGTCATCAGTTCGAAAAGCGAGGCCTCGGTCATCGGAGCCGTGTAACGTATGCGGATGCATGGCTCCAGATCATCGTTAAGGGTGAGGTATGTTCCCAGAACCCCTTCATGGGAGGACAGATGGTTGCTGAGGAATGGCATCCCTCTCTTCACGATAGGCTTCTCGTAGTTGCGGTCAACAATCTCGTACCACCACTGGGCCGTGTCAAGATTGGTTTCACGGGCATATTCAGCGGCGAACTGGTCGAACATCATCCTTAGGTAGTCTGGAGTGGAGATCATGGTGCTTCCCTTCTCCAAACGGATGAACTTGAATCCGAGATCCATCGTCTTGACCCCGCCGCCGTGAACCGGCATCTCAAGGGTCTTCTTCTCGACAATATTCTTAAACCACGCCTCGTCCAGATCCTCGTCAGGCGCCATGTACACTTTGACGATGAGAGGGCACTCGTAGATGGACTCCAGACCGAATATCTTCTTTTCCGTGAGTCTCATCTGCATTCCTAGGTAGTTGAGGTCGAGTTTGTCGAACATCTTTTCCGTCCTGATGGTCACGCACTTGAGCGAGTCGTACTGCTCCGGCTCCAGGCTGTTGACCCTGAACTTGGAAGGGACGAAGATCAGAGCCTCGACCTTCGCGGCGTCGATGGCGTTGGCGTCATAGGTGACCACGACCGTGTGGCTTCCGACGAATGTCCTGACTCCATGGACTCCCGCCACCTTCTCCATCCTGGCCTTAAAGGCCATCGAACTGCCGAAGCACTTGACCGACTTGAGGCCTTCCATCCTGACCGTCTCCAGTTTCATTCCCGGTTCTATCCCCCACTTCTCGTCGATTGTAGGCACCTCGAACTTTCCTCCGATGATGAACGCTATGGCGACAGCCACGACAGTCAGTACCGCAGGAATATACTTGGCTGACTTGCAGCGTTTTCCATCAACCTCCTTTCTTACGCCGACACTGAGGGCGCCAAGAGGGCAGGAGGCGACACACTCGCCGCAAAGGGTGCAGTCAACAGAATTGACCTTGCCTTCAAATGACGGGACATCAATATTATAAGGACAGTTCTTCTGGCAGAGGCGGCAGTTGCCGTTGCATTTGCCGTTGTCGATAACCACGCCGAGCAGCTGCGGCTTTGGCCTTCCGCAAAGGATCTCCAGCAGGTAGCCGAGCAGACACATGGCTCCAAGCAGCCAGACCCAAGGCAGCTGTAGTCCGAGAAGGCCAAGAATCCACCACACACCCACAAACACGACCATCCACACCCAGAATTTGAGGGAGTTGCAGATCGCTCCGAGCGGGCAGATGTACTTGCACCAGAACCTGTCCACAAAAAGACCGGGGATAAGCACAAGCGCCAAAGCGGCGACGGACATCCAAAGCGTGATCTCACCCTTGAATCCCGTGGCCGTGGCGTAGTACGGGTCGAAATTCTTGCAGAAGAGCTCGCTTGCGGTCAATGTCATGTAGAAGGTGATGAACAGAAGCACGTACTTCACGATCCTCAGCACCTTGTCGGCGACACTGCGCTCATTGATGTTGAAGGCGTTGAACCCGATGGCCTGCCTGAGTTTCTTCAGAAGATCCTCCACCGTTCCGACGGGACAGAGATAGCCGCAGAACAGCTTGCCGAGAAGCACGACTGCCGCCGCGAGGACAACACCCATAGCGATCTGCATGCTTGTCATCGAGCAAGGCAATGAACCGTTGGCGAAATAGGTTCCCAATGCCTCCAGGCCGCCGAAAGGGCAGTATTTTTCCGGATCCGGAGCATTCATGTCAGTGAACACGAGCGAAGCGAGTCCGCTCAAGAAGAAAACCAGCAGCGCCAGCACTCCCCACTGGAGAAGATACTTCGGCCAATTGGACTTGAAGGTAGATTTCTTTGCCATATCAATGTGTCATTTATCGTCACGGACATAGTACCTTTCGGCACTCATCTCTAATTTTGCGAATATACAATTAAAATCCTTCAAAACACACATTTCCGAAGCTAAATTATGGCAAATCAACAGAACGAACGCAAAACCGGACAATCGGGTGCGATCCTGCATCATATATTCGGGAATAATTTGGAATATCGACTTTAATTCCTACATTTGCCGACTACATATTTATAACGCTATTCAGAAATTTATGTTCAAGATTCTTGAAAGAGTGATGCTGACTCCTAACATCTGCAAGATGGTGGTGTCGGCTCCAAGGATTGCCGAGGCCGCCAAACCTGGGCAGTTCCTGATTGTCCGCTCCGACGAAAAGGGCGAACGCATACCACTTACCATCAGTGACTACGACAGGGAGAACGGCACGGTGACCATCGTCACCCAGCTCATAGGAGCGTCATCGGCCGCGATCATCTCCAAGGCCGAAGGCGAGTTCTTCAGCGATGTCGTGGGACCTCTGGGCAACCCTTCCGCCTTCGTTGACAAGACGGATGAGGAGCTGAAAGGCCAAAGGTACATATTCATCGCCGGCGGTGTCGGCACCGCTCCGGTCTACCCTCAGGCTAAATGGCTGCACGAGAGAGGCATAGCGGTCGATGTCATCATCGGAGCGAAGACCAAGGATCTTCTTATCTACAAGGAAGAGCTGGCCTCCGCCTGTGACAACCTTTACCTTTGCACTGACGACGGTTCGGAAGGATTCCACGGAATGGTTACCGGCCTGCTTGAGAAACTGGTCAATGAGGGTAAGGAATATACCCAGGCAGTGTCAATCGGTCCTATGATCATGATGAAGTTCTGCACCCTGACCTGCAAGAAACTCGGCATCCCTGAGGACGTTAGCCTGAACATGCTGATGGTGGACGGCACGGGGATGTGCGGTGCCTGCCGCGTGACCGTGGCCGGAAAAGTGAAGTTCGCATGCGTGGACGGTCCTGAGTTCAACGGCTACGACGTTGATTTCGACGAGGCCATGAGGCGTCTCGGACAATACAGGCCCGAGGAGACGGAGGTTAAATCTAAAATAGGAATATAATGGCACAGAGAATACCAAGAGTACCGGTACGCGAGCAGGATCCGAAGGTACGCGCGCATAATTTCGAAGAGGTCTGCTACGGCTACAACCTTGAGGAAGCCACGACAGAGGCCACACGCTGTCTCCATTGCAAGAATCCCCGCTGTGTGCAGGCCTGCCCTGTCAGCGTGAAGATTCCTGAATTCATCGCCAAGGTGGCCGCAGGTGACATCGCCGGAGCCGCCGCCATCATCGCCGAGGACTCCTCCCTCCCGGCCGTCTGCGGACGTGTCTGCCCGCAGGAGAGCCAGTGCGAGGGCAGCTGCATCCTCGGTGTCAAGGGTGAGCCGGTGGCCATCGGCAAACTGGAGAGGTTTGTGGCCGACTACTCTGCCACGACCGGTGCCAATCCTGTCGAGGCGCCAGCCGCTCCGACCCCTGGCCGCGCGAAGGTTGCCATCATCGGTTCCGGACCTGCAGGCCTGGCCTGCGCCTCCGACCTGGCCAAGAAAGGCTACGATGTCACGATCTTCGAAGCCCTCCACAAGGCCGGCGGTGTGTTGGAATATGGCATCCCTGAGTTCAGGCTTCCTAAGGACACCGTCCTCAAGCGCGAGATCGACGCTGTCAAGGCGCTCGGAGTCAAAATAGAGACCGATGTGATTGTCGGAAGGACGGTCACCATCGACCAGCTGATGGACAAGGAAGGCTACAAGGCCGTGTTCGTCGGCACGGGAGCCGGTCTGCCGAAATTCATGGGCATTCCTGGCGAGAATCTCAACGGGGTTTTCTCCGCCAATGAGTTCCTGACGAGAAACAACCTTATGAAGGCTTTCCGCGAGGACTATCTCACCCCGATCCACGCCGGGAAAAAGTGCTGTGTCGTCGGTGGAGGAAACGTGGCGATGGATGCCGCGAGAACAGCCCTGAGGCTTGGCGCCGACACCACTATAGTCTATCGTCGTACCGAAAACGAGCTTCCTGCAAGAAAGGAGGAGGTGCATCACGCCAAGGAGGAGGGTATTGACTTCCAGATGCTTACCAACCCGGTAGAGATTCTCGGTGACGAGAAAGGCTGGGTAAGGGCGATCAAGTGCATCAGAATGGAGCTTGGCGAGCCTGACGCAAGCGGCCGCCGCTCCCCTGTCCCGATTCCGGGATCCGAGTTCGAGATCCCGACTGAGACCGTGATCATGGCCTTGGGTACCGCTCCTAACCCTCTGATCGTGAACACGACCAAAGGCCTCCAGGCCACACGTCGCGGCGGACTTGAGGCTGACGCCGAAGGCCGCACCACCAGAGAAGGCATATTCGCCGGCGGTGACGCCGTGACCGGAGCCGCCACCGTAATCCTCGCCATGGGTGCGGGTCGCAAGGCTGCGGCGGCCATTGATGAATATCTCAGTTCCAAGTAACTGAGACATATTTGCCTCAGTCACTTCGTGACAGCCACTTAGGGACACAAGGTATGCCGTCAATATATTGGCCGCGGGAGGTCCTCCCCGCATAGCGGGTCCCCTCCCTCTTCGGGAGCCAAAGCCTCCCGCGGCCAATATATTGACGGCTATATCTATTCACTTTCCATATTCAGAAATATTTACTAAATTTGCCATGATTGTCCGAAAGGATTTATGATGAGGAAATTGTCCATAGTGCCGATCTTTCTGGCGATGATGATGGTGACGCTGGCGACTGTGCTGCCGCACCATCACCACGAAACCATGATCTGCATCGCGGAGGAAGTCTGCGGACTGGACGGCTGCATAGACGATGCGCACACTCATCATTCGGACGCCAACCACAACGAGGACGAGAGCCATTGCGTGGCGCACAAACCATACTTCCCGTCGGAAACACTGCATGTTGACCACCAGGACTACGACGGCGACGAAGCCAACATATCCCCAATCCTCGCCGCTCTTGCCAACCTTCTGACAATCAACCTCGAAAGCACGGTTTATGAATATGCTTCCGGGGACATCGTACCTAAAATGGCGCCGCCGCTTGTCTGCTCTTTGGCGCCTAACGCCCCACCGGTCATCGCATAACTTTACGGTTTACATATATTCCTTGAATTCAAGGAATTAGATAAAGTCGTAGGGTAAGTCTGTAGCACAGGATCCTGTTAAATCCTGGCTTACAGCTATTCATGCACCACAAATACTTGATAAAATATTCATAAAATGAAAAGAACAATACTATTGACAATGGCATTCTGCACGGTTCTGGCAGGATGCGGCAACCATTCCAATCACGAAGGACATGACCACGGACATGGTGTGGAGGCTCACGAGGGGCATGATCACGGACACGATCACGACCATGAAGGGCACAGCCACGAGGGGCATGACCACGGACACGAAGGACATAATCACGAGGCGGAGGGTCACGAAGGCCACGATCACGGCAACGAGGGCCACGACGGCGAGATCGTGGTGAGCCTTGAGCGACAGAAGACATTCGGGATAACTACCGAGACAGTGACCGCCGGGGATTTCGCCGAGGTTATCCACACGAGCGGGCAGATACTGTCTGCGATGGGAGACGAGATGACAGTCGTGGCAAAGACCTCAGGCATCATCAGTTTCGGAAGACTGACCGAGGGTTCGGCTGTGGGAAAAGGCGGGCAGATCGCCACTATCTCGTCCAAGGAACTGGGCGGCGGTGACCAGCTGGCCAAAGCCAAGGCCGCGTTCGAGGCCGCCAGGAAAGAATATGAGCGCGACCTCCAGCTCAGCAAGGACAACATCGTCAGCGAGAGCCACTTGGACCAGAGCAGACTTGCCTTCGAACAGGCCAAGGCCGAGTACGACGCCCTGTCCTCCAACACCTCCAAGGACGGGAATGTCTGCGTTACTTCCCCGATCGGCGGATACATAAAGAAACTGAGCGTGGGCCAAGGCGATTTCGTGGAGACGGGAACCCCGGTCGCCGTTGTCAGCCAGAACAGGAGGCTCAGGCTCCGCGCCGACGTGTCCGAGAAATACTACGTACTTCTTAGCGGCATCAAGGACGCCAACTTCTCGACATCCTACAGCGACGCGGCCTACAGCCTCAAAGATCTCAACGGCAGGCTCATCGGCTACGGAAAGGCTTCCGGAGGGGACTATTATATTCCAGTGACATTCGAGTTCGACAACAAGGGAGACCTTGTCGCCGGCTCCTACGTCGATGTCTACCTCAAATCCTCATCCTCCTCCAAGGCGTTCAGCGTCCCGGTCGGTGCCGTGGTCGAGGATCAGGGCATCCACTACGTCTTTGTCCAGGAGGACGAGACCTGCTTCACGAAGCGCGAGGTAAGGCTCGGACAGTCCGACGGAAAGAGAGTCCTTGTCAAGAGCGGTCTGAACGAAGGCGAGGTCATCGTCCAGACAGGCGCGATGCAGGTGAAACTGGCCTCGGTAGTCGCCGCTCCGGCAGGTCACACACACAGTCACTAGGCCTATGGAACAGCTCAGACATGAAAACGGACTGCTGAACGGAATCATACGGTTCTCGCTCAACAACCGGATGGTGGTCCTCGTGATCGCCGCGCTCTGCCTTGTGGCGGGAATATATTCAACAACGCACACCGAGGTCGATGTGTTCCCTGATCTGAACGCTCCGACGGTCGTAGTGATGACCGAGGCCGAGGGAATGGCACCCGAAGAGGTCGAAAGGCTCGTGACATTCCCGATCGAGACAGCGGTCAACGGTGCGACCAACGTGCGACGCGTGCGTTCTTCTTCAGCCACCGGTTTCTCTATCGTCAATATCGAATTCGACTGGGGAACAGACATTTACAAGGCCAGGCAGATTGTCTCCGAGAAGATTGCCATGATCGGTGATGACCTTCCGGAGAATGTCGGCAAGCCGACGCTCGGCCCGCAGGCCTCGATTCTCGGCGAACTGATGATCATAGGCCTGACCGCCGACACGACATCCATGCAGGATCTCAGGACTATCGCCGACTGGACGATCAGACCAAGGCTCCTCTCGACAGGAGGAGTGGCTCAGGTCGCGGTGATGGGCGGCGACATAAAGGAGTACCAGATCCTGATGGACCCCGGCAGGATGCGCCGCTTCGGCGTGTCGATGGACGAGGTGATCTACGCCGTCAAAGGAATGAACCAGAATGCCTCCGGCGGCACCCTTTATGAGTACGGCAATGAATATATCGTCCGCGGCCTCCTGTCCACCAATGACCTGGACGAAATGAAGAAGGCCGTGGTCAAGACATCGGAGAACGGACTGCCTATAACGCTGGACGCTGTGGCCGATGTGCGCATCGGACCGAAGACCCCTGTTCTGGGCGTAGCCTCCAACGACGGGAAACCGGCCGTGCTGCTCACGGTCACAAAACAGCCCAACACCAACACGCTGGCCCTGACCGGAAGGCTCGACAACGCATTGGACGAGCTGAAGGCCAACCTTCCTGCCGATGTCAAGGTCAATTCCCGGATATTCCGCCAGTCCCGCTTCATCGAAAGCTCGTTGGACAACGTGAAGCAGTCCTTGATCGAAGGAGCGATCTTCGTTATCATCGTGCTGTTCATATTCCTGATGAACTGGCGCACAACCGTGATTTCGTTGGTCTCCATACCGCTTTCGATCGTAGCGTCACTTCTGGCCATACGTTGGATGGGACTTACCATCAACACGATGAGCCTCGGAGGAATCGCCATCGCCATCGGCTCGCTTGTGGATGACTCTATCGTCGATGTGGAAAATGTGTTCAAGCGATTGCGACAGAATCGTGAAATGCCTGAGGGTGAGCGTGAAAGCATCGTGAAAGTAGTCTACGAAGCCTCGAAGGAAGTTCGTATGCCGATGCTGAACTCCACTCTGATCATCATCGCGAGCTTCCTGCCTCTCTTCTTCCTCTCCGGAATGGAAGGAAGGATGCTCAAGCCGCTGGGAATCACGTTCATCATCTCCCTGATGGCATCCACGCTTGTGGCACTGACTGTAACACCTGTCCTTAGCTCATTCCTTCTCGGCTCACAGAACAGCGACAAGACCGGACGTGAGCCGGCGCTGGTTCGTTGGCTGAAGAAATACTACGGGAAAGCCCTTAATTGGTCTCTCGGCCACAAGAAGACGATTCTCTGCGGAGTAGGCGCTCTTTTGGTCGCCGCTGTGGTCATGTTCTTCACTCTCGGAGGAAGCTTCTTGCCCGCCTTCAACGAAGGCTCGTTCACAATCTCCATCAGCACTGTTCCTGGAATATCCTTGGAGGAGTCTGACCGTATGGGCCGCACGGCGGAGGAGCTCCTGCTCAGCATCCCGGAGATCAAGACCGTGGGTCGTAAGACAGGCCGAGCGGAACTCGATGAACACGCATTCGGAGTGAACAGCTCTGAGTTTGAATGCCCGTTCGAGCTTGGTAAGAAAACCAGAAAGCAGTTGACCGAAGAGGTACGTCAGAAATTAGCCGTGCTTCCTGGAGTGAACATTGAGATCGGAGGTCCTATCTCTCACAGAATCGATGCGATGCTCTCCGGAACAAAGGCCAACATCGCCATCAAGCTGTTCGGTTCCGACCTCAACAAGATGTACGAGATCGGACAGAAGATCAAGAACTCGATCTCAGGCGTGGAGGGCATCGCCGACATCAATGTCGAGCAGCAGGTCGAAAGGCCGGAGCTGAACATCACCCCGAAGCGCGAGATGCTTGCCCGTTACGGAATATCACTGCCGGAGTTCGCCGAGGTAGTGAGGGTGATGATGGAAGGCGAAGTCGTTTCGACAGTCTATGAGGGCAACCGCTCGTTCGACCTCACGTTGAAAGTCAACGATGACGCCCGTTCAAGCATCGAGAGGATTTCCGATCTGACCATAGACACCGGTGACGGCAAGAAGGTTCCACTCTCATACGTGGCCGACATCAAGTCATCAGCCGGACCGAACACTATCAACCGCGAGAACGTCAGCCGTAAGCTGGTCGTTTCCTGCAACGCCACCGGTGGAGAACTCGCCAAGGCCGTCGGAGCCATCCGAGAGAAGATAGCCGAGAACATCGAACTCCCTGAAGGTTACCATATTGAATACGGTGGACAGTTCGAGAGCGAGGAAAGGGCATCCAAGACCATAGCCCTCGTGAGCATATTCAGTATATTCATCATCTTTATGCTTCTGTACGGCGAGTTCAAGAACATCGCTCGTCGTGCTGCTGAATCTGCCGCTGGCGCTCATCGGAGGCGTGTTCGCCATATTCTTCACCGACGGAATCCTGAGCATTCCCGCCATCATAGGATTCATCTCGCTGTTCGGCATCGCGACCCGCAACGGCATGCTGCTGATCGACCGCTACAACGTGCTTTCGTCACAGGGACTCTCCCGCGAGGATGCTGTCATGACCGGTTCGCTCGACCGTCTGAACCCGATTCTGATGACGGCGATCACTTCCGCGCTGGCCCTTCTTCCGCTCGCGCTCGGAGGCGACCTCCCAGGCAACGAGATCCAGTCCCCGATGGCGAAAGTCATCCTCGGCGGACTCTTCTCCTCCACCCTGCTGAACGGTTTCGTGGTTCCGGTGATCTACCTCATCAACTCAAAATCCAAGAGGAAGGTGAAGGAATAATGGAACGGAAACCACAGTACTTAAACACAAAAGTATAATAGCAACATGAAATACTTAAACATAAATAGATTACTACTTGTCATCTGCATCAGTGCCGCAGGTACAGTCCACACCTCGGCCCAATCATCGGTCGATGAGATACTGAAGCAGATCGAGTCCAACAACCCAACTCTGAAAGCCGCGGCGGCCCAAGCCGAGGCCCAAAGGCTGGAGAACCGCTCAGGTGCCCTTCCTGAAAACCCGGAATTCGAGTTCAACTACCTTTGGGGTGCGGACGGCATCGGCAACAGGCGCGACTTCCGTGTCACACAGGCCTTCGACGTGGCCACACTGACCGGGATGAAATCCCGCCAGGTGGCAGGACAGAACGAACTTGCGGCCCTGAGCTACAAATCCGAAAGGCTCAACGTGCTGCTTGAGGCGAAACAGGCCTGCATCGACCTCATCTACTACAATGCCCTGAAATCCGAGCTTGACACCCACCTTGAACAGGCGCTGACCCTCGTGTCATCCTTCGAGAAAAGAATCCAGGCCGGTGACGCCAGCATCCTGGATCTTAACAAGGCCAAAGTCCACCTGACAACAGTCCGTGGACAGATCTCACAGGTAGATGTCGAACGGGAAGCCCTCCTGGCCACATTGAAATCCCTGAACGGAGGCCGGGGAATAGTGCTGGAGGAGCGTTCCTACGCTCTTGACGAGAACCTCCCCGCAGACTTTGAGGCCTGGTACACAGAGGCTTCCGAGAAGAATCCCGTTCTTCAGTACGTCCGCCAGGAAGTCGCCGTGGACGAGAGGCAGTTGTCCATCGACAAGACAGCATGGGTACCGGAACTCACCGTCGGCTACATGAGCGAGCTCACCACCGCCGACAAATTCCGAGGCGTGACCGTGGGCGTGAACATCCCGCTATGGAGCAACTCCAACAAAGTCAAGCAGTCCCGCGCGAAGATCGTCGCCTCCCAGTCCCGTAAAGCCGCCGCCGAGCAGCAGTTCTACTTCGACCTGCTGTCCATGTACAACCGCGCCGCGAGCCTAAAGGCCAACTCCGAGCTGATGCGCGCCTCCCTGGGCGAGACCGGCAGCCGCGACTATCTCCTGTCCGCCCAGTCCAAAGGCGAGATCTCCATGATCGAATACCTCGTCGAGACCGACCAGTACTACGAGGCCTTGGAGCAGACTCTCTCCGCCGAGCGCGACTATCACCAGGCTCTGGCCCGTCTGAACGCCGTGGAGCTGTAGGTGCCGGTATAATCAGTTTGTCTCGGGTGCGGATGACTCTGTTCCGCACCCGAAATACAAAAAAAAGATGATGTCTCGGGTGCAGGAAGATGGATTCCGCACCCGAGACATTTTGCGACACAAGCCAGTGTTAGACTACTCCGCCGCGGCGATGCACTCGATCTCAACGAGTGCTCCTTTCGGGAGGGTTTTTACGGCAAAGGCGCAGCGGGCCGGATATGGAGCCTTGAAGAACTCGGAATAGATGCCGTTCATGGCTCCGAAATCGTTCATGTCGGCGAGGAAGACAGTGGTCTTCAGAACCTTGCCAAGATCTGAACCGGCTTGTTCAAGGATGACCTTGAGGTTGGTCAGGGACTGGCGGGTCTGAGCCTCCACTCCC
>OCHN01002582.1_pt1 | contig 11374 bp, 9 predicted proteins | sample 1538911 | NCBI WGS metagenome assembly OCHN01 (sample SAMN04571736, study PRJEB22368) | human gut metagenome | biome: human gut; material: stool | host: Homo sapiens | place: Luxembourg | collected 2013-01-11 | reverse complement strand
ACCGGAACCTGCCGACTGGCTCGCCACGCTGATGAGAATGCCCGATGTGCTGACGAAGACAGAAACGGAGACTCTCACCGACGAGGAATGGGATGCTGCTACCAAAGCCATCAATGAGGCTCTCGGAAAGCTCACAGAATTCCGTATGCAGGAGGGAGCGGCTCTCCAGAGGAAGTTCAGCGAGAAGATTGACAATATCGCTGCCCTGCTCGAAAGCATCGAACCGTTTGAGAAGGCGAGGGTGGAGAAAATCCGCTCACGAATCATCGACGGACTGAAATCAATCCCTGAGGTGGAATACGACAAGAACCGTCTGGAGCAGGAACTCATATATTATATCGAGAAACTCGACATCAGCGAGGAGAAGCAGAGACTTGCCAACCATCTGAAATACTTCCGCGAGACGATGGAGGAGACTCAGGGAGTGGGCAAGAAGCTCGGATTCATAGCCCAGGAGATGGGACGCGAGATAAACACCACCGGCAGCAAGAGCAACAACGCCGAGATGCAGAATATCGTGGTGAAGATGAAAGACGAACTGGAGCAGATAAAGGAGCAGGTGCTCAACGCCCTGTAACATATATTCTGGACTCTGACTGTAATCTGTTTCACTGTAAAAAAAACAACAAGCAATGCAAGGAAAAGTAATAATCTTCTCCGCACCGAGCGGCAGCGGAAAGAGCACCATCATAAACTGGCTGATGAACGAGCACAAGGAACTGAACCTCGCTTTCAGCATCTCATGCACCAGCCGACAGCCAAGAGGAACGGAGAAGGACGGAGTGGAATACTTCTTCGTCACTCCACAGGAGTTCAGACAGCGCATCGCCAATGAGGAGTTCCTGGAATACGAGGAGGTGTATGCCGATCGATTCTATGGCACACTGAAGGCGCAGGTGGAGAAGCAACTCGAAAAAGGAGAGAATGTGGTGCTCGACGTTGACGTGAAGGGTGGCTGCAATATCAAGAAATATTATGGCGACAAGGCACTGAGCCTTTTCATCCAGCCGCCGTCTGTGGAGGAGCTGCGAAAGCGTCTCACCGGCAGGGGAACCGATGCGCCGGAGGTGATAGAAGACCGTATCAAGCGCGCGGAGTTTGAACTCTCGTTTGCTGATAAGTTCGACCATGTGGTGGTCAACGACGACTTGCAGACCGCCGAGCAGGAGGCTCTCTCAATGGTGAGCTCGTTCATAGCAAAATAGCCAGACAGAATCCACTCTTCTAAAAAGCAAAAATCCAAGCCGGCCCTAATGACCGATTGTAAGTGCGACAAGAGTGAAACATACTAACTAACAGAAAGACAGGGGTAATACCCTGTTTTTCATATACCCATATCAGAAAAGACACAATATGTCAGAAAAGAGGACAGGTATCTTCGGTGGGTCGTTCAATCCCATCCATAACGGACATATAGCTCTGGCAAAGCGCATCATGCAGCTCGACAGGCTCGATGAGGTGTGGTTCATGGTTTCACCACACAATCCCCTGAAGAGTTCCGGTTCGCTTCTGCCCGATGCCGAACGGCTTGATATGGTGAGGCTCGCCCTCGAAGGAGAACCGAAGCTTATAGCCTCAGACTATGAATTCAGACTTCCCAAACCGTCGTACACGCTACATACCCTCAATGCCATACGCCATGACTATCCCGACAGGAAGTTCGTGCTGATAATAGGTGCCGACAATTGGGAATGTTTCGAAAGATGGTATGGCTACAAAGAGATATTGGCTGACTATGAGATTGCAGTATATCCGCGACAGGGGTCATACATCGATGCCGACAGTCTGCCACACAACGTGAAACTGGTGGACACCGGACTCTTCAACGTGAGCAGCACCGAGATAAGGACTCTGCTCAGTGAGGGGAAACCGGCAGGCCACCTTATGCCGCCACAAGTGGCGCAGTATATAAAAACAAATCACTTGTTCGGTACAAAACGGTAAACACAGATAAAGAACAAACTGTAAAACTACTCAATAATGAAAACAATCAGTCTGAGAATCATCCTCTCCCTGCTGCTCATCGCAATCACGGCCCAGGGAATTGAGGCGTGCAATAAATCAAAGAAGGTGTCGAAGAAGAAAGCCGCTGCATGGGTGGCAGAGGGAGAATGGAAAAACGGATTCGACGCCATGCCTGATGCCACGGTAAACCTGCAGGAGTTCTATGCGCAGTATCACAAGAACAAGGCTCAATGGGATGCAGCCTTCAAATGGCTCGCTGAAACCGACCTGCTGAATATCCCCAAAGGGAAACTCATGATACCGGGCACCAACATCCGTGCATCCATAGAAGACAGCAAGAACGAACCGCTGGAAAAGCGCAAGTCGGAATCCCACCGCAAGAAAATAGACTTCATGTATGTAGTGAAGGGCTCGGAGGGCTTTATGCTTCTCGACCACAACACCTCTACTCCCAACTGCGAATATAGTGAGGAGAAAGATGTGATACGCTACGATTACATTCCCGAGAAGTCTCATTTCTTCACATCCACTCCAAAGCGTTTCGTCATCTGTTTCCCTTCCGACTGGCACATAGCAAAGGTGAAAACACCATTCTCTGACCAGTCGTTGCGCGTCATAGTGCTGAAGATAGACTATGTGGAATAAGCCATATTCATAAATTGATTGTGGTTATAAAAGCAAAAACTCACGGAAAAGTTTTGTAATCTCGCAAATAGTGACTATTTTTGCAGTCGCTAAAAAGGCAAACGCCTTTCATGCGCAAGGTTTCGGGATGTAGCGCAGTTGGTTAGCGCACGCGTCTGGGGGGCGTGAGGTCGCTGGTTCGAGTCCAGTCATCCCGACAATACAAGGGTTAGGATATTGAATACCAATGTCTTAGCCCTTGTCGCTTAAAAAACACTCGGAACAAAGTCGGGAGGTTTTAAAGCAAGTTTTTTTCAAATTATTGTCTAACGTAGTCCTCGACATAAAAATGTAGAGGATTAAAAAAATGTGTCCAAAACAATCAGATTTCAATGAGTTGAAGGGCTGGACTCCACCAGTTTTTCATCAGGGGAAGGAATGTTATGTTTCGTTTACGGCATTCTGTCCAGAGACCGGCAAGATGAGGAAAAAGAAATTCATGCTTGACAGAATCAAGAGCGAACGACTTCAGAAATTGAAGGGAAAGCAAATGTGTCAGCGACTTACAGAAAAACTGCTCGACGGTTGGAACCCATGGATAGAGGCAGAGAGTCCGTCAGAATACACTACCTGGGAAGAAGTGTGCTACAGTTATGAGAACTATATCGACAAGATGTCAAAGGAGAAAGGCTTGCGCCCTGAGACCATTGCAAGCTACACAAGTTATCTGAAGATATTGAAAGAATGGATTGAAGACAAAAACGTGCATTATAGCTATCAGTTTAATCGGCGCATTGTCGGCAAGTTCCTTGACTATGTGTTTGTAGAGAGGAACGTTTCTCTCCAGACCAGGAACAACTATCTGTCATGGCTCAAGACCTTCTCGAAGTTCATGCTCGCAAGGGCTTTCGTCAGCAAAGATCCTACAGAGGGGGTGCCATCATTAGTCCACAAACACCTGAACAAGAACCGTGACTCCCTATCCGAATCAGATTTGATAAGACTGAAGGAATATCTGCAGGCACACAACAAGCACTTTCTGCTTGCCACATACATCTTATATTATACATTCCTGCGTCCTCACGAGATGTCATGTATAAAGATAGAAGACATCAGCATAAAGGGACAGACAATAAGAGTATGGGGAGAGAATGCCAAGAACCACAATGATGCAGTGGTGACGATGCCGAAGAAAATCCTTAAACTGATGTTGGAACTTGACGTATTCTCTCATCCAGGCAGCCACTATCTGTTCAGCCGTGACTTCAGGCCAGGAACTGAATATCGGAGCGAGAAATGCTTCAGAGACTATTGGAGCAGAGTATTGAGGAAAGAACTGGGATTCTCTTCCCGATACAAGTTCTACTCTCTGAAAGACACAGGCATAACGAATATGCTGAGAAAGAATATCGATGCGGTATCCGTAAGGGACCAGGCAAGACATTCAAGCATTGAAATCACAAACATCTACGTATCGAAGAGCGACATGAAAGCCAACAAATCGCTCCTCGACTATGATGATGATTTCTAATCCAATGGATAGAAAGTTCCTTCTATGACATCCGACAGGCGTCCGTTGACAACTTCATGCTTCAGCTGCTGGCAGTAGAACCTGCGGTTGCAGATATTGAATATGCGGCGGGCGTCTCTCAACTTGAAGCTTCTGAACTTTATCACATATACCTCAGAAAAATCTATATCCAATTGGTTTTGCCAATACGTATTATACATCCCATGCAGACCATTAATAGAGAGGTCGAAATTTCCTTCCGTATTGATTCTGAACATTGTTTGATTTTCCCAAAACCTGCTATCTGTGAGGAATTTTGTCATTGTCATCTGCATAAGTTTGCTGTTGATGCTCATGGGGGTGACAAAACCATTACTGTAGACATCCGGCTGCACTCCAATATAGAAAGCGACGAACAGATTCTCCTTAACTGCTTCTTCCCCCGTTTCTCCATCATGAAGACGCGTGATGAGCCCTGTCTTTTCATCTTCCGAAGATGAGGGCTCATCCGTATCGGAATTCTCAGCAAGGGGCAACGGATAGACCATATAATTTCCTGCCGCAGTAGAAATGCCCGATCTGTAACACCAGACGATTTCCACGGGAACGATATCCAGTTCCATGTTGTCATCCGATTCCTCTTCGATTCGAGGTCCGAACTGATTGATCATCTTGAGTGTGGCCCACGAATCCGCTGCTGCAGCCAGGACATAAGGGAAATCAGAGAATGTCTCCATGGTTAGAGACAAGGGCATCTTGTATGCCACCATCTTGTCATATTCGTCTTTCACCGCCTGTGGCGTATTCTGGCTGCTGATGAAACCGTCATTGCCAATTATAGAATAGAAGATGTCATACAAAGCGGAAGGATACCATTTGGCAGGATATGAGGGGGCTGGAGAAACCTGTTCTATAAAAATCTTCCTGACAAGTTCCTGGTCCAGTGAATAAAACTTATAGAGATTGGTGTCCGGAAATTTGTAAGCGATATTGTGATAGACGATATTGTCTGGAGGTTCCTGGTCATATTGCTTGTTTATATCTCCTATCACATCATCAAAGTCGATAGCTTCCACCTCTGCTGTTTCGTAATAGTCTACAGCATTCAGAATATCCACCTCCTTTGTAAGGTTGTCTACGACAAAACAGACAGCACAGAGATTCTCAACTTGCGACAGGAACGACTCTACGGTCCAGTTCTCCACCATCATATTATAATATAATGTGTCATGGCTATGGACGACAATCAGCCTGCTCAGTTCCTTGTGCTCTCCGATATAGTCATTTACGAGATTATACCCAAGCGCTTCCAGTACTCTGCGGACTATCGCTGCAAGGTATGGCTGGGCACAAAAGCGTGTGCCTTTCCTGAATTTCAAATCCGCAGCTGTCTTTGCCGCTTCAATCTCATTGCAAATGGTCGACTTCAGATATGTACTGGAACCACTATACATCACATTCTCGAGCCACGACCTGAATGTCACCTTGGCGCATACCGGAGTGCAGACATAATCCCATTGAGGATATGCCCCCTGCAAAGAATTGAGAGCCGTATTCTCGTCGATGTCGGGGATGCACCCCAAATCAAGTTCTCTGAGGCGTTTGTCACTGCCAGCTATATAGTTGAATTCCGAATTGCCTGCCACGATCTGAATCTTCACGATTCGCGAATCAATCTCCAGTACGACTTCTTTTCCGCTGATGATGACTCCCTTTTCATAATAGAGGACAGCCGACCTGCCAATCGGACGCTTGGTCACGTCAATGCGGTGCATGTTATTATAGATTCTCGCATTCTGGGGGTCAGCAAGCGATATGTCTATATCGAGCGTGTGCTGTCCCTCAGAAGTAAAGAACGGATTCCTGTCATAGAATTCCAGTGACAAGTCGGCTGCGAGGTTCACTCTTTCACCATCGATCATCAGTTTAATCATCTTCTTTTGCGCTTAACGTTAGATTTCATTTTGTTCACCAGTTTCTCTGCCTCTATTGTCCCGTGTTTGCCGGTAGCGTATGTTTCGGCGACTATCGGCTGCGAGAAACGGCGGTCGATGCCGTCAAGGCTTCTGACGACTCTTGTCAACACAGAGTAGAGTGCAGCATCACCTGAAGCACCTGAGGCCATACCATTGGCGGTTCTCTGCATTACAGAGTGTCCTCCGTTCCTTGCCATGGGGACGACGGCTGCCACATCCTCTGCGGACAACCTTGACACGCTGCCAGAACGTTGTGCCGCATCGATGAGATTCAGAATGGGCAGGATATTCGGGTTTGCCGTCGCGAAACGGTTTGCCACGAATTCATTGCTGTGCACAATACCCTGTGGCCGGTCCCACGGACCTGAGGAGGTAAAACCGCCTACTGCGAAATTCCCGATTGCCGTCTTTGCAGTTTCAAACGCCGCTGTAATCAGCGCTATTTCCGCCGCAGCTTTTGCTATACCGGCCAATCCCAAGGTACTGATATTGTCTATCGTCCTCTTGGCTATAGCCATCACCATCGTCTGTTTCAGAGCATCGAGAGTCATCGAGAGAATTGATTTCAGGAATTCCTTGATGCTTGCTTTCTGTCCTGTGAGCAGATTTCCAAGCAGTTCGCCAAGCTGTTCTCCTGCCTGTGAGGCAAGGTCAGCTACTGTATGATAATAATCCTCGTATTTCTGTTGGCGCTTCTCAAGTTCCTCCTCCGTGGCGTCGGTGTCCGCTTTTTCAATCTCTTTAATGATTTCGGCTTTCTGTTCTCCGTTCAGATTTAGCTCGTCAAGTTGTTTTTCCAGATATTCTTTCCACAGTTTTGCCCTTTCGCCTTGACTGATCTTGTCAAGTTTGCCTGCCTTGATGCTCTCCCGTTCTTGAGCATCGAGCAGAGCCTCGAACTTAGTCTGGGAATCCTTTATTATCCTCTCAGCAGAATCCTTGTCCGCCTTCTCAGTGTCTGCAGTATATTTAGCTTTCAGCTTTTTCAGCTTCTCCTGATATGCTTCTTCAGACAGCAGCCCCTTCTTGTGGGCATCGTCGAGCGTTGCCAGATCGTTGTCGTATTGTTCCTTCAGCTGTGCGAGTTCTGCTGCATGACGCTCTTCTTCCGTGGCATCATACTTCTTGTCGATTTCTTTGATCTTGTCCAGGAGCTTGATTTTGTACTCCAGAATTTTCTGCTGGATTTCCGCTTTCTTTTTGGGTTCAAGATTTGCGACATCCAGTTTCTTGTTGAGTTCTTCTATCTCCAGATCTTCTATTTTACGGTTATACTCCTGTTCTGTTTCGATTTCACCATCAAGGTATTGTTTCTTGACCTCCGAACGTTTGTTTTCATATTCTGCAGTTATAGAATCGAGTTCCTTCTGTGTTTTCTTTCGAGCATCAGTTTCTGCCTTTCCCCTCGCACGTTCCAAAGCCTTGGCTTTCTTTGCGGCTTCTTCTGGGGATGTATAATGATTGCCCTTTCTCGATTCATGTTCCCGTTGCTTCTCATCTGCGATTCGCTGGGCTTCAAGTTTTGCAAGTTCTTTCTGATTCCCTTGCAGTGCTTTCCTATAAGCAGCCTGTTGTTTGTCCAATGCAGAAATTGCATTCCTATACCTTATTGTTGCAGCTTCCAAAGAATTAAACGCATATCCCTCCTTTTCCAACGATGTCGTATAATCCCATCCCTTCAGGTTTCCATGCGAAAACAGTGTTTGAAGGGCATTCTTTCCTTTTTCCACCTTTCTCAGCAGATCATTAAATCCTGTAGTTATCCAGTCATACCATTCCGTGTGGTCTGAATTCTTCGCATCCAGTTTCTTTTTCTCGATTTCTTCGAGTTTCATCTGCAGCGCTTTCGCCTGAGCGTTCAGATACAGAGACTGCGTATAATTCTCGATAGCCCTTGTTGCAGCCCGGGTGCTGATATTCTCGTTTTTCAACCATCCAAGGTATTCCGGACTGAGTTTGTTTATCTCTTCGATTGCCACCTTTCGCTCCTGGTCCGACAGGGCCTTGTTCCGCGCCACAGACACGAGAGCCATAAGTTTGGCTTTCTCACCCTCCATTTCCACTGCTGCATTTTTATGGACCTCTGCAAGATCATTTTCTTTCTCAGTGGCATCGTCAACAGAATCTATCCAGTCTTTAATGACGGCAATTGCCACGAGAATAGCGGTTGCTGCAGCAGCCCAAGGATTCTGCATCATCGCGATTTTCAGGTTTTTGATGCCTGTTATGACCTTGTCGTTCCAGAACGCCTGCAATTTCTTTTTCGCCACGTCTGCCTCCTCCAATGCTATATAAGTTGCAAGGAGTGTCGTTGCTGTAAGAATTGTAGTATTGTATTTCAGGAATATCGACACGATTGCAGATATAGCTCTAGCAACGCTTGTTCCAAGGCTTATGCCGTGCTCTACCAGAGGCAACAGCTTCTCGCCCAGTTCCACACTTATGTCATGAAAATGTTTCTTTGCCTTGTCAAGCCTCGCCTGTACCGTGTTGTTCTGCACATTGAATTCATCAAGAACACTTGTGCCGTCGCTATACGCCTTGTTGGCTATTTCCTGTGCCTCCGTCACCTGGTCGAGATGAGATGCCACCGATGAGAGTACACCGACGGCACGTGTTCCGTCAAGTTTCATCTCTTCAAACATCGGTGCCATCTTGTCAAAGCCACCTTGTGCTTTCATTGCTCCAAGAAACTGCAGCAATGCCGCATTGGCATCGGTTTTCAATAGTTTTGTGAAATCTTTCACATTTTCTCCTGCAAGTTCAGCGAAACGTGCCGGTTCCTGATACATCTTCGTGATGAGCTGCGAGAACACGGTGGATGCCGTCGCCTCTTCCTGCATATTCTGGTCGAGGGCAGATGCGAGACCCATTATTTGTGTCTGGGTGAATCCTGCCTGTATTGCCACTCCCGACAGGTCGGCGGTGAAGTCAACGATATATCCGGCATTGGCAGAGGAGCTTTGCGCAAGGTCGTTGACGGCAGAACCCGTGGCGAGCATGGCTCCGCGCAGACCTTTCGTTTCATCCTCTCCGAACATGTGTGCGAGTTTGCCTATCTTGTCCACCGCCCCCTCACCGAGGTCATCGCCAAGCGCCACGTTTATCTTGTCAGCTCCGTCTACGAATTCCTCAACCATTTCTTTATTTGTGATTCCAAGACGGCCTGCAGATCCGGCAAGCTCATTGAGTTGTTCTCTTGCCGTTCGGGTATCCGTTCTCTTGAAGTCCTCGTTCATCTGATGGACTTCCTCGTTGGACTGACCTGTGTATTTTCTCACGTCAGCCATCGACTCTTCCATTCGGGCGTAATCTTCCACATATTGGCGAGCGACATTTTGCACTTTAACGAAAAGCTGTAATGCTGACTGGGCTGAATAATACCATTTGTTGATAAAATCCGCTCCCTTACCTAAAACAGAGCCAAAGGTTTTTGCCTCTTCAGATGTAGTACGGATAGCCTTACGATGATCCGACAAAATTTTATTCAAGTCTGCTATCGATTTTGCAGTCCTTTCGTATTCTTCCGTTCCGATAGTCATTTTTTTGATGTCTCGCGTAAGTTCACGTATTCTCTTCTGTATGGATGGAACCGTATTCTCGATTTCTGAGTTGTCAAGATAAACTCTTACTGTTCTGTTATATGTTTTTGCCATAATACATTAACTTTTTTGCAATGCAAAAATAAATACAAGTTATAAATGAATGTAGGACGTGAAATAATTAGAAAAAAATTGGTAACAACTTATATTTTTCCTATCTTTACAACGTAAATCATAAAACTATATACTTATGTTCATACTTACCCCAGACCAAGCATTGGTATTCTTTATTATTCTGCTTATTATCTTTTTGATCAATAGTTTCAAGAATTGGACATATAAGGATTTGGATAAACTACCACGATACAAGGAGGCAATACGCAGTGGCTACACAATAACATATTGTCGGGAGATGTTTTACAGAGATATGTGTTTTCGCAATGGGGAGTGGGTGCCAAAATCAGGACCAGACAATAGGGATGATCCAAATTTCATTACAAGAATGAGAATGAAAGACATAATACTCAGTGACAAGAAGCAATGGATGCTGACAGGTAAACCCCTTGATAAGGTTTACAAGAACAGAAGTAGAGACTCTAAATTATAACTATAGATAAAGAGGCAGGTGAACCACCCTGCCTCGTTTTATTTTTTCTTCACTATCGAAATCCTGTCCAGCTCATCGAGTACATGTTGCGCCGAAGCGTCACCGTAATAGTCGCCGGCAATGTCGGCAAGTTCGTTGAGGTTCTTGTCGATGTTGGTGTCGAGCCAGTCCACAGGGCGCCGGCGTATAGGTCCTGTCTTGACGTTCCTGCCTGGAATGCGTGAGCCCCGCACCACTGCACCGCCCTGATGGATATATCCGTTGCCCACACCATAAGCCACAAACACGCCATAGCGCAGGAATTTGAAAGCCACAGACTGCGCCACGCCGTCATCCTTGTCTTTCTTCACTGCCGAAGCCAGGCGTTTGCGCAGGTTGCCACTATATACCGTAGTCTTGGCAACAAGAGTTCCGAGGGAGCGACTTTTCACCTTTTCGCCCCACTCCGAAACCTTGCTGTTGAATATTTCTGCAGATATGTCTGATTGCTTGTTCATAGACAGTCAGCATCAGATGTTCTCATATTCCCGCGTCGCATTGAAACATGGGCATGACTTGCGCCATTTAGTGCCGTCATCAACGCTCCAGATGTCTCGATGTCCCATTATGTGAGCGTGTGGATACCTCCGTCTTAGAGTTCGCAGCAGTTTCACCAATGCAATCCTCTGTGCGTCCGTCCTGTTGTCCAGAGGTATGCCTCTCGCATCAATGCCTCCTATATACGCCACATTGATTGAGGTAAGATTATAGCCCTGCACTCCATTGCTCACATATTCTTCAGACAGCAGCTGCGTAACAGTTCCGTCTGGGGCAATTACATAATGATATCCCGGATGTTGCCATCCCTTTAGTTTGAACTCCTGCAGGAGTCCTTTAACAGTCATCTTCTGACTGCTCGCCGTGCAATGCACGAAAATACGTTCTATTTTTCTCATATCTTTTACAGCTTCTTTACTGTTATCTTAATATCTGAAGTTTCAGCCCAAAACTCTACAATATTCATTTTATTTGCCACAGGTTTATAGGATTGTATATAATAGGAATCATCTGTAGAACCATTTCTTGGTATTCTGCCTATTTTCAATGGTATATCTATAAAGTTATAAAATCTTATTTTCCATTTAGTCAGGTCACCTACAGTTTCTCCCTT
>OCHN01002575.1_pt1 | contig 11398 bp, 16 predicted proteins | sample 1538911 | NCBI WGS metagenome assembly OCHN01 (sample SAMN04571736, study PRJEB22368) | human gut metagenome | biome: human gut; material: stool | host: Homo sapiens | place: Luxembourg | collected 2013-01-11 | reverse complement strand
CCTCGATCTGCTGTTTCAGAACTGCGAGGAACGCCTCGGTCTTTTCGGATGCGGCGGCGCGTTCCCTGTCAGCGGCGGCGATTATCTCGGCAGCCCGGGCGTTCGCCTTGTCGATTATAGCGGACGCTTCCTCGTTTGCCTTGTCGATGACCTCGTTGAACGCACGGGTGGCCTCAGCGGAGACGCCCTTGCCGTTCTTGAGCATGTCGGTCATTTTCTTCTTCTCAGCGTCGATACGATCCTTCAGGTTGCGTATCTCGATGAGCTGGCGCTTGGTGGTGGACTTCTCCTCCTCAAGCTGGGAGCTCATTTCCTCGACCTTTCTGTCAGCCTCGGACTGGGCAGCCTTTATGCGGCCGTCGGCTTCCTCGGCGAGCTTTTCAGCCGCCTTAGTCTTTTCGTCGTTGGAGCGCATGTCCGCTTCTAGCGCGCTCATCTTCTTGCGGAGGTCGCTTATGTATGCGTTAACTTCATTTTTATCAAATCCTAACGGGACCTGTCTGAATCCATCTCCAGCTGCCATGTGTGGTTCCTCCTGAGTAAAGTGATTTCACAGCGGCGGGAGTGATACACTGCCGCCGCATTCTTACATATGATTATATCATATTTTTTGTAATTATACAAGTGTTTTAGCAAATTTTATATATTTGAAATAAAACACGCGCCAAAATTGTAAGATTATCCAAAGACCTGAAAGCCTTTTTGTCAGATTCATAGATTTTATATGGTGAAAATGCCCAAACGCAGTAAATCGGGTTGTTTTTTTCATCAAAAACGTGTATAATCATACTGTAATCGAATTGTAACCATTATAAATGGCTGCTTATAATCTTGAACTGAAGGAAGGATCGATATTATGCATGACAAGACTATGACTTTTTCTGTCCACGACGACAGGGAAAACGAAATGAAGGAGATCCTTACTACTGTATACGACGCTCTCAAGCAGAAGGGCTACAACCCGATAAATCAGCTTGTGGGCTACATTCTTTCAGAGGATCCCACCTACATAACCACGTTCAACAACGCCCGCGGGCTTATCCGCCACATCGACCGTGACGAGCTGCTCCAGGTGCTTGTGAAGTCTTATCTTTCAGACTGAACGTACATTCCGACATAATGACCCCGCTCAAATGCGGGGCTGTTTTTGTGTTACGGGGAAATTAATAACTTAATACGCTAAAAAGGAACAAATATGAGCTACACAAAGAAAATGACCGAGGGCAGCGAGCTTAAACACATAATACTGTTCACGCTGCCGCTGTTCGCCGGAAACGTATTCCAGCAGCTATACAACATCGTGGATTCCATCATCGTCGGGAAGTACCTCGGCGCGAACAAGCTTGCGGCGGTGGGCACGACAGGAAGCCTCACCTACCTTTTCAGCACGCTGTGCATAGGGCTTTCCGTGGGAGCCGGCATACTGATATCCCAACGGTTCGGCGCGGGAATGCACAAGGAAGTCCGCAAACTGATCACCAACTCCGCGTATGTCATAATCGCGTTCGGAGCTGTGATAACCGTAATCTCCGTGGCGTTCGCCGGACTTCTGATGAAGATGATGAACACCCCGGAAAACCTCCTGGAAGACGCCACCGCCTACATGCGCGCGGCGTGCTCCGGCACGATATGCGTGGCGGCGTACAACTGGATAAACTCCGTTATGAGGTCGCTTGGGGATTCCCGCACGCCGCTGATATTCCTGGTCGTTGCGAGCCTGCTCAACGTCGGGCTTGACCTGCTGTTCGTATGCGTGTTCCAGTTCGGGGTGGTCGGCGCGGCTTACGCTACCGTGATATCCCAGGGCGTGAGCGCCGCGGGGTCGATAGTGGTAGGATTCCGCAAGAACCCGTACTTCAAGCTCACCCGCGAGGACGCCAGGATCGAAGGCGAGGCATGCCGCCGGATAATCTCGACGGGCATTCCGATAGCGCTCCAGAACGCCATGATATCCGTTTCAATGATATTCCTACAAAGGACCGCGAACGGCTTCGGCGAAACAGTCATGGCGGCGTACACCGCGACAATGCGCGTCGAGCAGCTCGTGCAGCAGCCATTTGCCTCCATGAACGCGGCGGTTTCCACCTTCGCGGGTCAGAACATCGGAGCGGGTCTGCAAAATCGCGTTATACGCGGATATCACCGCAGCATGCTTGTAACGGTGGGATTCGCGCTGTTCATCATGGGGATATTCCTGGCGTTCGGCAATCAGATCGTCGGAATGTTCGTTGACGAACCGGAGGTCATCGAGATAGGCGGTCAGGCGCTGAAGCTTTCCTGCCTGTTCTACGTGGCGCTCGGAACTATCCACACCACCCGCGGACTGCTCAACGGCGCAGGCGATGTCGTTTACGCGATGATAAACGGCTTCGTGGAGGTCGCAGGCCGTATCGGATTCGCGATAATCCTCGTTCATATCCCGGCAATGGGCTGGTGGGCAGTCTGGACCACTACATGCCTTACCTGGGTGATAACGGCGCTGATGTCACTTATCCGCTACTGGCAGGGCAAGTGGAAGGACAAGTGCAGGCTTAACCAGAAGGCCGCAGAAGAAACCGCATAACAAAACTGGAGCTTCGCCAGAGTGCTGACCCATCCGAATATCCAGCGCAAACAGTCAATACACTGCGTGTATTAAGCACTCTACTTTGTATGGCACAGCATAGAGTGCGCCCCAATACCAAAAGAAAAGAGCCGCTCCAAAATCGGGGCGGCTCTATATATTTCAGGAATTTCGGCTTGCTGTATCAGCCCTATTAAAGGGCGTTTTTTGTCCCGAAGCCTTGTAATAATTCACACATGAGCATAACAGTATTACATAAAGGAAATGGCTTAAAACTGCGGTTTTAGTAGCTGTCCGCCTTGTTGAGCCAATCAATCTGGCAGGACTGGCGAGATGGAATATATCACCAAAATAAAAGAGGAGCGCTCCGCTTATGTCCAGATAGTCCGGTACAGCACGGATTCCGAATTTCTCTCATTGAGCAGAATCCAAGCAGGACGGATACCATCAACGAGCTTATCATCATTATGGTGGAGCCAGAGAGTTCAAAGCTCCTCCCCGACAATTATGCCGAGGTTATTTACCTGTGGCATTCCAACAAAATAACAGCAGTAGAGGCTATGAAACGCCTGGGCATGAAAAAGACCACATTCTACAAACTGGCTCGCAGGCTCATGAACGCTTTCAGCTCTTATTTCGGAGCGTAATCATTTTCAGATGCAGACCAGGTCTGCCTGCGATTATGAAAAAATTGCAGCAACGCAGGGCATCAGGAGTTCTGACAGTTATTGCGAGTGGGGAAAAGAGAATTATATCCGCTTGATAAGATCAGCGGTCTTTATGCGCTTTCGGCATTGTGTTCGCAAGACGCACTGGAACGCCTGATAGAAGAAGTCCGGAGAAATTGCCGTAGTAGATAGGGGTCTTGCCCGCCGCAATGCTGTCCACCGCGTCAGAGATGTACACCGGTCTGCCGAACAGAGTGTAACCCCACTTGGTGGTGGCGTCCTTGTTGAGCAGATAGTTGCCCTCGCCGTCCTTGAGCTTGCGGATAGCAGTGCGCGCCTGCTTGCTCATTATCCATACGCAGTTCGGCTTGAATACATCAGGCACCATGTCCTGCGCGGCGTTTCCGACAGGCTGTTCCGGAAGTCCTCGGTTGAATATGACGATACCGAGGCGGCAGGACGCCGCAAAGTCAACGCTTTGATTGCCCGGCGTCCATGCCGGGCAATCAAAGCGTTGACGAGGATAAGGAACTTTACAACAAGGGCTGCAAGCAGCGGGAGCTTGAGCGCAGGGTGCGCAAATCCAAAACGGAAGCCGATATGCTCGAAGCCGCAGGCGATACCGAGGGCGCAAAGGAAGTCCGCAGGAAGATGGCGAAGCAGAACAAGGCATTGAAATCCTACTGCGACAGCAACGGGCTGAAATATCGGTCGGACAGGGTGAGGACTTATGGGAGCGTGAAGCCGTCCCCGAAGCACATGAGTAATGTTGGTAACACTTGGGTAGGGGCAGAACCCACAAAGCACACAGCAACGGAGCTTGCCGAACTGAACCAGTACGCTGCCGACAAGGGAATAAAGCTGTACACTCGCAAGCCGTTCGACGGCGACGCGGAACTGCTGAAATCCCAGATAGATACTGTCGCTGATCTGCGGGAAGAATTCAAAATCAAGGAGCCTTTGCAGCTTGGCTGGAAGCGCATGGATCCGGACGATTTCGGCGAAACATCTCCCAACCATCAGCAGATATGGATAAACGAGCTTGCTATACGAAACCGGAGCGTGACTGAAAAGAACCTTGCAGTGGATAACTACCTCGCGACCAACTCCGCCGAGGGCATAGCCGCTCATGAGATGGGACATGTCATTTCCGGCAAGATACGCAACGGCAAATCCGGTCTTGACATCTACAAGGAAACGGTGTATAATGTAAGTGGAAAAAAGATTTCGGCCAAAGAAGCGTTATCTCTCTTGATAGAAAACGTATCTGAGTATTCTGCTACCGTTACACCAAAAGCTAACGGCGTTAATGTCTGTAACGAAATCATTCCTGAAATACTGTCGGTTAATTACACTAATCCAAACAAGTATTCAAGGGAGTTTGTCAGACTATTGAAGGAGGCATGTGAATTATGACAAAGCTTGATTTTTCTTGGTCTAAAGACAAGAGATACTGGCATTATGATGATAACCTCAATGTCGTTATTCACGACGATGCCCCGAAAGAGGTCAAGGAAAGCTATGAGCGCTACCTCAAACAGGCGGAAGCCGCTCGCAAGCGTGGTACACTGTAATTTAATAAGCTAAGCACCCTGCGCCAAACGGGGTGCTTTTTCATTCCTCACCCCGAAACCCGGAGCGCTTCCGCTCAAAACGGAGCGTTTTTGAGTTCAGACTGCCGAAAAAGGAGCAAAATCGGAGTGTTACGCTCAATTAGCACTACAACAGAATAATCAAGCGCTATGCGATAAGCACGGCGCTTTTTTATTGTCCGAAACATGCTGACGACATTAAAAGCCCGCGCGTAATACAGTCATACGGACTTAAAACGGAGGTAACTATGGCAGACGAAACACAGACAACCCAGACCATACAGGAGCAGACCGCAGCTTTAAGCGGTGGAGGTGATCCTAACACATCTGCGCCCGAAGCTGCGCAGGGGGCGGCAAAAACATTCACGCAGGACGAGGTCAACGACCTCATTAAGGCACGCGTTCAGCGCGAACGCAAGGAACTTCCCGGCAAGGAGGAACTGGAAGCATTCTACAAGTGGCAGGACGACCAGAAATCCGCCGAGCAGAAGTCCGCGGAAGCTATCAAGGTGCAGTCAGACCGCGCGGACGCAGCCGAGAAGAAAGCCGCCGCTCTGGAAGCGAAGCTGCTCGCCACGTCAAAGGGCGTAAAGCCCGACGCGGCGGACGACGTAGTAGCGCTGGCTTCGCTTAAAGTCAGCGACGACATGCCGCTTGAAAAGGCAATCGACGAGGTGCTGAAGAAATATCCGCAGTTCGCGGGAGGTTCAGCGCCGACAACAACAGGGGTTTCCGGAGGGAACGGCAGCGCCACTATTTCCGGCGTTGAAGCCGCGTTCCGTGCGAAGAACCCCGGAATCAAGTTTTAATTCGGAATTCGGAATTCTTAATTCGGAATTTCGGTGTCCGCTGTCGCGGACGTATTTCGATTGTATCGAATTTAAATCAGTCCCGCAAAGCGGGACACATTCATTCCGAATTCCGCATTCATAATTCCGAATTTTTCGACTGAAAGGAGAAATCTATACCAGATTCCATGCGCTGAACTGCATTCTTGTCGATGTCCAGACCTATGACCGCGAGCCTGTCCGCAAGCTCGCGCTGGGATATCCGGAGATTCTTGCGGAGCTCTGCGACCTTGATTCCGGCGATGTTGTTTCTGCCGTCTGGGGTTCTGTTTGTAAACATGGTGCTCGCCTCCTCTATGAGTTGCTAATTTTCTTAGCCTTATCCCTGAAAGCATTCCGCCCGGGTTCTTCCTTAACGATATCCTTGACGAGCTTGCAAGCCTCGGCGGCGGTGTCGGCCTCGACCTGCATATCGCATTCGTGCTCCCTGCCGCCAGACTTAATATAGTAGGTAACTGTGTATTTAGCCATTAATGGCCCTCCTTTCTGTTCATCTGCCCCGCGAGCTGCACGCCGATAATCAGACCTCAGATAAGCTGCTTCTGCTCCGGGGTCATAGCCGCAAGCGCCTTTGTGATAGTCTCTGTGTCGAGTTTCTGCTCAACGGTGTATGTCGTCTTGGTCATATTGTTCGTCTCCTTTCTGCTTGCTCAAGGCATATTTCCGTGTGTTGTAATCACATTATAGTGCATCAATACTGTGCTGCCAATGCGCTCGTTCAAGTTATGGTGTGCTTTAAGCACATTTGTGGATATTGAACAAAATTTATTTAGACATTTTGTGCGGTATTATTCCAAACGTGTGTTAACAGCACAGGAATAATATGATATAATAAAACAGAAAGAAAAGAGGTGACAATATTGACTATTAATGAACGCTTTAAAGAAATCCGGCTAAATCTCAACAAAACTCAGGCTGACTTTGGCGAGCAATGCGGACTTGGCAGGGCGGTAATCGCCAACATCGAAAATAATCGTTCGCCGGTAACACCTTTATATATTAAGGTGGTTGTTGACAATTTCGGCGTTAATGAGGAGTGGCTGATAAACGGCACGGGCGGCATGTTCCTCGAAACAAAGGAGCAGTACATCGACAGGCTTGCCGAGCGTTACGGGCTTGATGATTTCATGAAAAAAGTCATTACTGCTTATTCCGAATTAAGCGACGACAAGAGAGAAATCGTCAAAAGCTTTATCGCAAAGCTTACTGACCCCGACCCCGAAAAGAAGCATTTGCTCCTAGCGGGAAAAGGCGGATCAGCCGAAGTAGAAGTAAAGGATCCGGAAGGAGCAAGCAACGCTCTAAAGGATCTCAAAGCAAAGCACAAAAAATAAAATGCAATAATAATCCAACGACATCTTAGGCATGCGACATCATAGGGGATTTTAGTGCAGAATATAAGTGCAAATCTTATTTTCTGGAGGAATCACACTATGACAAACAGAAGCGTATTACTGAAAGCGGACGCTTTTGCCGCAGAAATGACGGCTCCGGCATGCGTTATGCACGAACGCGGCATAACCGATATCGAGAGCCTCATAAAAACTCACCTTTTAAGCAGAGAACAAGCAGTCCGGCATGCGGAAAACCTAGCCAGACAGCCAGATACCGAAGAAGAACGCAAGCTCTGCGCAACGATCAATCATCGAGAAAAGCGCGGCACAGATAAATATAAAGCTATCGGAGCAGCCGCATTTGTTATTGTCAGCGCTTTCTTGACGTTGTCAATGCTCAAATCTTTGATCGTTGTTTCCCTTGAAAGCGGCTCTTCACAGATTACAAGCTCGATGAACTCATCGAAACCTTCGAGCAGTTCCCGGGCTGATAGCACGACATTGCCACCGATAGTTGAAGAAACGCCAGGGGAAAGCAGTGCCGAACCGAGCGAAAACGCAGTCTATGTGATTACAAAAGGCAAGAAATACCACAAGCCCGACTGCTATCACATAGCCGGGAAAGCAAATATTATTAAGCTGACAATAGAAGAAGCAGAGCAAAGCGGCTACGAGCCTTGTAAGGACTGCTTCTGAAATTGTACGGAGGTTAACATGGATAAGGTAATAAAAGACTATGTCTGCTTCGACCTTGAGACAACAGGCTTTGGAAAAACCGCAGAAATAATCGAAATCGGCGCAATCAAAGTCAGGGACGGAGCAACTGTTGATAGGTTCAGCGAGCTTGTAAAACCTACAAACCGCATATCAGGCATCGTTACCGCGCTGACCGGAATATCACAGGACGATGTTGAGAACTCGCGGAACATCTCGGAAGTTCTGCCAGATTATCTTGAATTTATCGGAAATGATATTCTGCTCGGACACAACATTGCTTCGTTCGATATCCCGATTGTTCGGCGCAACGTAGCCGTAGTAATGAGAGCTATGTTTGAGCCGAATTACATAGACACTATGTACCTTGCCAAGATGGTACCCGGCGTTCCTGATCACAAACTTCAGACCATGCTGGACTACTACGGAATAGTCAATGAGAGGGCGCACCGGGCATTTGAGGACTGCGAAGCTACAAGCAAGCTTTTCAATGCGCTGGTGGCTGACGGTATCGCTCCGGAGATAAGACGCAGCTACTCTTACACCAATATTGAAGCTGCCCAGCCTGTCCCGGTAAAAGAAGATATCGCTGTAACTATGGAAGCCGAAGAACTTTCATCGGTAGCAGGACTGCGAATCGCTCTTACCGGAAATTTTGAGTGCTGTTCCAGAGCGGAAGTTGAAACAGCTCTTGCCCAAATGGGCGCTAAGCTCACTAATTCAGTATCCTCCAAAACAAATTATCTCATTGTCGGCGGTCTGGGTTCCGAAAGGTGGAAGTACAACAACGGCGGCGGGAAAATACAGCAGGCCGCACAGCTTGGTGTGAAGATACTTCCGGAAACAGCAATCAGTGGTTTGCTGAAGGAGGCACAAAATGTCTGAACAGTTTACTCTATTTGACGAAGTACTGACGCCGGAAACTCTTGGGGGCAAGCTGGGATATATTCTTGAAGCCGCTCGTGAAAAGTCTGGGTACTACAAGCTCCACGAAAGCGGAATGTATGAGATGATGAAGGGCGCCCCTGCGAGCGAACTGTATGATATACTGGAAATCAGGAATGGCAAATCTGGCGACATCAGCTTTTATTTTGATGGTCAGCTCTACATAAAGTTTCTAGTGAAGAAGGAAGCCTTGAACACCACAAAAGAGCTGTTCGCCGAGCTTCTTTCAAATCATGAATCAGAACAACTCAGCGGCAACGAAGCTCCGAAAAAAGGCGTGCGCGTAATCTTGCCGATCGATCAACAGGTTGAGTTCTTTAAACAAGCGCTTGACTATCTCATCAGGACCAAAAGGCCTGTCAACAGATTTGCGTGCTGCTCACAGTATCAGAAATGTTCGCAGGCAGGCAAATGCCTGCACGAACATCCCTACTACTCAAAGGGGTGTTACTACCGCGAAAATCTTGAGAACGGTAAATCATTCTACAAATAAAAAAAGCCCCTCTCATGTTCCAGCATGAGAGGGGCAAAGAATATGACAGCATGCTATAAAGCAAGCCACCTACAAGCTTTATTATAGCATGTTGTCCCCGAAAAGTCAAGGAGGCAACAATGAAACGAACCAACACCGCCACCTGGTACGAAAGCAAGCGCCGCTGGCAGATAAAGGTCCAGAAGAACGGCATACGCAAGACATTTTACAGGAGATTTCCTGGCAGAGCTGGTCAGCGCGAGTGCAATGCAAAGGCTGACGCATGGTTAGACGATGGCGTTGAGAACCCAAACGCAAAGATCTCCCGGCTCACGGCGGAGTATCTCGAAAACCTGAAGCTGACCAGCTGACCGCTTCGACCTCGCACTACACGCAGTATGAAAAGTATTTGCGACTGTACATTGATCCGAAAATCGGAAACGTCCGTATATCAGATCTGCACGAACAGCACCTGCAAAGCGTTATCGACTACGGCTACTCAAAGAAACTCGCGAAAAAGGCCTTGCAGAATATCCGGGGCTGTATCACGGCGTTTATGAAATACTGCCGGAAATGCAAGCACACCACGCTGTTCCCGGAAGATCTCACTATCCCGCGCGGAGCAGTCAGCAAGCCGAAATCAATCCTGCAGCCGGACGACCTGCGAAAACTTTTCAACATTGATTCCACCGAGTGCAGAGGCAAGCCGGTGCACGAGCTGTTCATCAACGCTTACCGTTTCGAGGTTTCCACGGGGCTGCGCCCCGGCGAGGTTATCGGGCTGAAATGGTCTGATATCGCGAACAGCACAGTGTTCTTGAAACGCAGCATAAACGTCTACGGCGAGGAAACCACCGGTAAGAACGAGAACGCCCAGCGAATATTCACACTGACCGAAATATCCCGAGCGATCTTGAACGTACAGCGGGAACATCAGGAGCAGAACGGAATAGAAACCGAGTGGGTATTCTCCGATGAGTACGGCGAATGCGCAAAAGAAAACCGCTACTACAAGCGCTGGGTGCATTACTGCGAGGTAAATGGCATTCAGAAAACCACAGCCTACGAAATGCGCCATACATTCGTATCGGTCGTGAAGTCGCTCCCGGAAGGCTACTTGAAGCAGCTTGTCGGACACAGTAAAGACATGGATACATACGGCGTGTACTCGCATGAGTTTCTCGGCGACAGCAAAAAGACCGCCGAGCTTGTCGAGGATATTTTCGGCAAGATACTCCAGACAGGATAAAAAACAGGGCGTTCCGTTCGGAGCGCCCTGTTATATGTTGTCTAAGTGGGTTACAATGTGGGTTATCTGAGTAAAAAGAGAACACCGCAAGGCGTTTAGCCATGCGGTGTAAAGTGTGGTGGAGCCGAGGGGAACTTCCCGCAGCCCGGAAACTTATCACACTAGATGTGCAAAATAAAACTTAGCTTTTTCTATATTGTACATCATATCCTCGGATATGTCAAGGTGTAGTGCTACAATAGATATTGGACAAAAGAAGAAGAAAGTATTGAGAGATAGACCAAAATCTGCTAGAATAAAGTTACCACACAAAATTCAAGTGAAAGAAGGTCTATCTCTCAATGAACAGTATAACACAAGAAATGCGGTTTCGTCAATCCCTAATGAAATATTCAGAGAAATACGGAGTAAAAAGAGCTTCAAGGAAATACAACAAGTGTCGTTCTTATATTTATTTCTGGAAAGCTCGATGGGTCGGAACGGTTGAATCCCTTGCAGAACGATACAAGCGCCCGCATCACCACCCGAACGAGCACACGCCTGATGAGCTGAAGCTCATCAGAGATATGCGGCGGCGCAAGCCAAAGCTCGGTCTTACCGAGCTTTGGCACAGGCTTCGCAAACATGGTTATACCCGTCGGGTCGAGAGCCTCTATCGGGTCCTCAAAAGGTTGGCTTTGCTGGAGCTTACGGAAGCAAAGCCAACCTATATTCCCAAACCCTATGAACAAATGACTTATCCAGGCGAACGTGTTCAAATAGATGTCAAATATGCCCCTATGGAATGCCTCGCCAATAAGGAGCAGAAGCTCTATCCGTACACTGCTATCGACGAATTGAGGCTGAATGCCGAACCGTGTAAATGCCAATAATACCCACAGAAAGTGAGGTATTGCACATGAAAAGAACACACGGATTAGACGAACGAGAGATGGAACTGGTGAAGCTGCTGATGGCAGACTGCCAGACAACCGGAGACATTCAGGCAAAGCTGAAAAAGCTGTTTGCCGGAA
>OCHN01002566.1_pt1 | contig 11455 bp, 10 predicted proteins | sample 1538911 | NCBI WGS metagenome assembly OCHN01 (sample SAMN04571736, study PRJEB22368) | human gut metagenome | biome: human gut; material: stool | host: Homo sapiens | place: Luxembourg | collected 2013-01-11 | reverse complement strand
GCTACTTGCTCATAACCGAATAACTGCTCCGCAGTTTATCAGAAGGAGCTTGCACTCCTCCTGATACAAGCAAGTCCCCACCCGCCTGCTTATTGCTTTTCGCAATGGAAACAGGGGACTTACTTGATTCAGTTAAATTAACATGATTTGTATCAGCCTTTGACTGCTCCGATTGTGATACCCTGTACAAAGTATTTCTGTACCAGCGGATATGCCAGAACGATCGGGCCGGTTACTACAATGGTAAGTGCCATTTTCAGGGACTGGGTCGGCAATGAGATTGCGCTGACGGCAGAGCCTGCGGCGTTGTTTGCAAGAAGCTTTTTATATGCCTCAATATCATTAACCTGCTGATACAGGAAATACTGCAGCGGATACTTGTTCGTGTCTTTGATATACAGCATCGCATTGTACCAGTCATTCCAATAAGCCAGTGCAATGAAGAGGCCCACGGTAGCAAGTGCCGGTTTGATCAGCGGCATTACAATCCGGAACAGAATACGGAACTCGCCGCAGCCATCAATCTTGGCCGCTTCAATCAGAGAATCCGGAAGTCCCACGATGTAACTCTTCATGATCAGAAGGTTGTATACGCTGAACAGCAGCGGAAGGAGCAGTGCAAGGTAGCTGTCCCGCAGATTCAGGGTCTGTGTCATCAGTACGTAGTACGGAACAAGACCGCCGGAAAACAAAGTGGTAAAGTAGAAGAAAAACGAAAACTGATTTCTCCACTCAAACTCCTTACGTGACAGTACATAAGCTGTCATAGTCTGCAGCAGCAGACCAAGTACCGTTCCGACGATGGTCAGACCGATGGTCGTGCCGTATGCGCGGAAGACAACCATAGGATCTTTAAATACGGTTTTGTATGCCTCCAGGCTGAAATCCTGCGGCAGAAGGCTGAAACCGTTCTGGATAATGGCCGATTCCGAAGAAAACGAGCCGGATACGATCATGATGAAAGGAACGAGGCAGACCAGCGCGATGATTCCGCAGAATCCGTACGCGATGATATCAAGTGCAACCGCATCTTTTCCTCTTTTGATTTTACTTGTATGACTGGAAGATCCCACTTTTCATCCCTCCTAGAATAAGGTGTAGTCTTTATCATAAAGACCAACCAGTTTGTTTACGATTACGACAGTGATAAAGCACAGTACCGACTGATACAGACCAACAGCTGCGGACATTCCGAAGTCGTTGCTGCTGATTAAGGCACGGAACGTCAGGGTATCAATTACATCGGTGTAGTTGTACAGAAGACCGTTACTTCCAACCAGGTTGTAGAACATATCAAAGTTTCCTTTGAAGATGCCTCCGACGGATAGCAGAAGCAGGATGATTGTGGTCGGCATGATCATCGGGATTGTTACTTTGAAAATTCGCTGGAACACGTTTGCTCCGTCGATGCGGGCTGCTTCATAAATCGAAGTGTCAATTCCCATAATCGCTGCCAGGTACATAACAGAACCGTATCCGATTCCCTTCCATACATTAAAGAAGACAAGGATAAACGGCCATGCCTTTGGTGTCGTGTAAAACTTGATTGGTGTTCCACCGAAGGTTTCAATCAGTCGGTTTAGAAAACCGTAGTCGGAACTGAAAATATTGAATGCCATAACTCCTACGATAACCCAGGAAATGAAATACGGCAGAAACATCAGCGACTGTGTGATCTTACGGTAATGTTTGTTGCGGATCTCGGTCAGAAGCACGGCAACGGCAATCTGCATCGTCGTGTTGATCGCAATAAATGCCAGATTATACAGCACGGTATTTCTGGTAACGAGTCCGGCCTGTCCTGATTTAAAGAAGAACTTGAAGTTATCAAATCCGTTCCACGGGCTTCCCCAGATACCTCCTGCGTAGGAGTATTTTTTGAATGCCATTACAATTCCTGTCATCGGGTAGTAGGAAAAAATCAGGGTATAAATTACTGCCGGTGCAAGCATCAGAAGAAATACCCGGTACTTGTAGAGCTTTTTGCAAAACCCTTTCCAACCATTCTTTTTCATCTTCTCATTCCCTTTCTTGTTTGCGCAACTTTTTTGTTGCTCAACTCTTTATTTTTCTTTGTGCCATTATCATATCATTTCGGCATATTGTTTACAATTCGCAGTTTTTATAAGATATTTCTTGTCGAAATATACTGTTTTACTATTTTTTGTGCAAAATGCGCAACTTTAGCGTTTTACCTTGTTGCGCATTGATTTTTCCATTACCGTTTGCGATTTTCACGTTCTCTTTTGATATTCCGTATTTTTTCTTGTGTATTCTGCCAAATATTCTGCAAAATAACTTCCTCAATTCCGAAAATCCCGTTGTAAGAAAAGAAAAAGTGCGCAACGTTTCGCATTTTCGTTGCGCACTTTCTGGTTTCTATTCACTTTTTCCCTGTTTCTGCCTTATTTCGCAGCAATGACATCCTGCATGTCATACATGCCAGCCGGTTTTCCAGCCAGGAATTTTGCAGCCTCTACAGCTCCTTTTCCGAAAACTCCTTTGGAATATGCCCTGTGGGAAAGGATAACAACCTCGTCCGGTCCTGCGAAGATGACATCGTGATCTCCGACGATCGTGCCGCCGCGTACGGCAGAGATTCCGATTTCCTTCGGATCACGCTGCTCGTGGCGCTGGCTTCTGTCATAAACATAGTGGTACTGGTTGTCCATTGCCTCATTCAGGCTGTCAGCCAGGGCGATGGCCGTTCCGCTCGGGGCATCGCATTTCAGTTTGTGGTGTTTCTCCACGATTTCCATATCAAAGCCTGCTTCGGCAAGCACTTTTGCAGCTGCCTGTACCAGTTTCATCAGCGTATTCACACCAAGGGACATATTTGCAGAGCGGAGAACCGGGATTTCTTTGCTGGTCTCCTGCACTTTTTTGAGCTGATCCTCGGTGAGGCCTGTGGTGCAGAGGACGAGTGGAAGTTTTTTCTCCTTGCAGGCATCGAGCAGTGCGTCGGCTGCCTTGTAGGAAGAAAAGTCAACGACTACGTCTGCCGGAACATCGCATTCTGCCAGGCTTTTGAATACCGGATAATCGTTCTGGCCGTTGTCGTTCATATCGATTCCGGCTATGATTTCTGCATTTGCATCTTCTTTTACCAGGCCGGTGATGACCTGTCCCATATGGCCGTTGCAGCCATGCATAATAATTTTAACCATTGTCTTTTTCCTTCTTTACTTCGTGTATTCTTAACTTAAGCCAGTTTGATTCCAAAATCTTTCATAGCCTTTGCCAGGCGCTCCTGGTTCTGCGGCTCCATCTCGGTCAGCGGCAGACGAAGCGGGCCAACCTCTTTGCCCATCAGGTTCAGCGCTGCTTTTACCGGAATCGGGTTTACTTCGCAGAACAGCGCATCGATGAGCGGCAGTGCTCTCAGCTGGATTTCTCTGGATCCGGCCACATCGCCGTCGAGGAATTTCTGTACCATGTCGTGGGTCTCACGCGGTGCTACGTTGGAAAGAACGGAGATTACACCGCTTCCGCCAAGGGAAAGGATCGGCACAACCTGATCGTCGTTTCCGGAGTACAGATCGATCTTTCCATCGGTCAGCTGCATAATTTTTGCGACCTGGGAAATGTTTCCGGAAGCCTCTTTGACTGCAACGATATTCTCAACGTTGTTGAACAGATAGACGATCGTTTCCGGTGCAATGTTTACGCCGGTTCTGCCCTGAATGTTGTAAAGGATGACCGGCACTTTGACGCTGTCTGCGATTGCGGTAAAGTGTGCAATCAGGCCCTTCTGTGTTGCTTTATTGTAATACGGAGAAACGAGAAGAAGTCCGTCCACGCCGTATTTTTCTGCTTCCTGAGACAGATAAATTGCTGTCTCCGTGCTGTTGGAGCCGGTTCCTGCAATTACCGGGATTCTGTGATTTACTTTTTCCACGGTATATTTGATGGCATCCAGATGCTCCTCATGGGACAGGGTCGAAGCCTCACCGGTGGTTCCGCAGATAACGATGGCGTCGGTTCCGCCGGCGATCTGCTCCTCAATCAGTTCTCCGAGTTTTTCGTAATTCACTTCCTGTGTTTCGGTCATCGGTGTGATAATTGCAACAGCTGCACCTTTAAAAATAGACATTCTCTTTTCCTCCTGTATGTTGTGTCAGATAAAACCATAAGAAATCAGTCGCCGGAGCTTATCTCCCACGGAAAATTTCACTTTCCGTTTAAAAAAGAGGCGCCTCATCCCAGATAAGATCGCCTCCAAATTCACACATACGCAGTATCTATGATCAGATAGCTCTCCATCTCTCGATGACAGTCGCAGATTTTTTCAACCTGCGCCCAGGAGCATACCGGTTCAGCGCCGGATGTCCTTCGGCATTCTTCCCTTTTCCTCTTCTTCTTTTGCTGCTGAGGCATCCGAAAAGGTACTCTTGAAGTAATGCGACCTCTATCCACTTCAGTTCTGCTTTTACTATAGCATCATTAAATTTTCTTGTCAACAGCGGATCGCGCTTTAACTCTCACTATATTCCAGCTTGCTCACCGAAACCTCATATGCAGTCCGCTTTTCCATTTCCGTCTCGCTCAGCCGCTTCATATATTCCCGGCTCTGGATCCGTCCCCAGATGAGAACGTGGCCGCCCACGGCAAACGCAGAGGCATACCGCGCATTCCGTCCCCAGCAGATGCACGGGATATAATCTGATTTTCCATACGGACGGTTGACCGCGATCAGAAGGTCGGCGATCTCTCTTCCCAGAGGTGTTTTCCGGTAGACCGGCGGTTTACATATGTATCCATCGAGGTAAATCTGGTTGGATTTGACGGAATCGTCCTCTTCCTCCACGAAGCTTAATTCCCGCGCAAATACGGAGAGTACCAGACGGTTCTTCTTCTCCTCGTGGCGGTTGTAGGACCGGAACTGACCGCTGATGCAGATCCACTCACCCTGGTAATCCTGTGATACGTCCACCAGCCGCTCGGAGACCATCACCGGAATGATGTCCTGCGATTCACTCAACCGCTTGACCATCACATCGACGAGGTAAAAGCCCTCTCCGAATACCTGATGGCTGAATGTAAACGGGGAGACAATCTCTCCCATGATAACCACCTGATTGTTTTCAATCATCTTGTCTGCCATAATGAAAATCCCCTTCCTTTGTCTTTTCTTTCTGAATATTGATTTCTGATCGGTACTTTGCTGATCTATAATCCTAATGTATGAACCACATTTCTTTTTCAGAACCACTTTTTTCCAGTTTTTTTTATTTCTATTCAAATCAGCATTCTGCCCAATTTTTTGTATATGTTTCTGTAAAAACCGCACCACATGCTTCGTATTTTCTACCATTGCAATACAAAAAATGTCACATCTTCCCTGTTTTTTTTCTCTGTTCTGTGCTATAATAGTTCAGATAGGCAGGCATCCAGCAGAGACAAAACGGCAAGGCACCTGCCTTTGTGCTGTGATAAACATTCCCGGCCGGCTTGAAATTTTGAAAAATTGAACCCGGCAGGGTCAACCCATAGGAAGAGGAATGAAGAAATGAAAACAACGAGAGAAGATGTAAGAAACGTTGCCATCATCGCCCATGTCGATCATGGTAAAACTACACTGGTAGACGAGCTTCTGAAACAGAGCGGCGTTTTCCGTGCCAATCAGGAGGTTCAGGAACGTGTCATGGACTCGAACGATATCGAGCGTGAGCGTGGAATCACCATTCTTTCCAAAAATACAGCAGTTTACTACAAAGGAACGAAAATCAACATCATCGACACCCCAGGCCATGCGGACTTCGGCGGCGAGGTTGAGCGAGTTCTGAAAATGGTAGACGGCGTTATTCTGGTTGTAGACGCATTCGAGGGCGCTATGCCGCAGACCAAATTCGTGCTGAAAAAAGCACTCGAGCTGGATCTGTCCGTTATCGTCTGCATCAACAAGATCGACCGCCCGGAAGCACGCCCGGATGAAGTTATCGACGAAGTGCTCGAGCTTCTGATGGACCTCGATGCATCTGACGAACAGCTTGACTGTCCGTTTCTGTACGCATCCGCAAAGATGGGTCATGCGGTACTCGATCTGAACGATACCCCGAAGGATATGACTCCTCTGTTCGAGACCATCCTGAAATACATCCCGGCTCCGACCGGAGATCCGGAGGCAGGTACCCAGGTTCTGATCAGCACCATCGACTACAACGAATACGTTGGACGTATCGGTGTCGGCAAAGTTGAAAACGGAACGATCCGCGTGAACCAGGACGTTATGCTGGTCAACCACCACGATCTGACCAAGAAGAAAAAAGTAAAGGTCAGCAAACTGTATGAATTTGACGGACTGAAAAAAGTAGAGGTTACTGAGGCAGGCATCGGTTCTATCGTTGCTGTTTCCGGTATCCCGGATATCCACATCGGAGATACTCTCTGCGGCGATCTGGACAACCCGGTTTCCATCCCGTTCCAGAAAATCTCCGAGCCGACTATTTCCATGAACTTCATCGTAAACGACAGCCCGCTGGCCGGTAAAGAAGGTAAATACGTAACTTCCCGCCACCTGCGTGACCGTCTGATGCGTGAGCTGAATACTGACGTTTCTCTCCGCGTCGAGGAGACTGATTCCGCAGACTGCTTCAAGGTTTCCGGCCGTGGTGAGCTGCATCTGTCCGTCCTGATCGAAAACATGCGCCGTGAGGGATATGAGTTCGCAGTAAGTAAGGCAGAGGTTATCTACAAAGAGGACGAGCGCGGACGCAAACTCGAGCCAATGGAAATCGCATACGTTGACGTTCCGGATGAGTTCTCCGGTACTGTCATCCAGCTCCTCAGCGAGCGTAAAGGCGAGCTTCACGGCATGAGCCGCGCAAGCGATGGTTCCACCCGTCTGGAGTTCGAAATCCCGGCACGAGGCCTGATTGGTTTCCGTGGAATCTTCATGACCTCCACCAAAGGAACTGGTATCCTGAACACCGAGTTTGAAGATTACGCACCGTACAAGGGCGACATCGAATACCGCAAACAGGGTTCCCTGATCGCTTTCGAGGCAGGCGAGTCCGTTACCTACGGTCTGTACTCCGCACAGGAGCGCGGTACTCTGTTCATCGGACCTGGCGAGAAGGTTTACGCCGGTATGGTTATCGGACAGAACGGTAAGGCCGAGGATATCGAGCTGAACGTCTGCAAGACGAAACACCTGACCAACACCCGTACTTCTTCCTCCGACGAGGCACTGCGTCTGACTCCGCCGAGAATCCTTTCCCTGGAGCAGGCTCTGGACTTCATCGACAAGGACGAGCTTCTTGAGGTTACTCCGGTTTCCTTACGTATCCGTAAGAAAGAGCTGGATTCCAGACTTCGTAAGAGAGCGGCAATGAAATAAATTTTTATAAAACGACATAAGAACCGCCGGTTCACTCTTGATTTGAGAGTAAACCGGCGGTTCTTTGTCGTTTTTCTATTCTGTTTTCTATTCGTTTGTCGTTCCGCCATGGAAGCCGTAATACGTCTCTCCCGCTGCAAGATCCACGCCGTTTGCCGCTGCAAGAGTATGAATCGTGACAAGCTCATACCCGCGGTTGATCAGCTCCGGCACGATCGTTGCACACGATTCTACGGTCGTCTCGTGGATATCATGCATCAGGATAATGTCTCCCGGGCTTACACTGTCGAGAACGGCGCTGATGTTTGCCTGTACATTTTTTGTCTGCCAGTCCAGGGTATCGACATCCCACATGATGCTCGGGCGGCCGATAGATGCGAGCAGTTCATCGGTGCTGTTTCCATACGGGAAACGGATGACAGTTGCACCCTGTCCGTTGTTGTACTGGGCGATCAGATCATCCGTCATCTGGAACTGGGCAAGGCCGTCGTCGAGGCTCAGTTCTTTCATATTCGGATGTGCATAAGAATGGTTTCCAAGCTCACAGCCGATTGCCGCCATACGCGGGATCACATCTGCACCGTATTTTTCCACATTGCTGCCGAGCATAAAGAACGTCGCCTGTGCCCCGTACTGCTCCAGCGTATCGAGAAGCGTGCTGGTATAGACGTCTGGGCCGTCATCAAAGGTCAGGGCTACCATCATCGAGCCGTTGCGGTCTGGCTGGTAAACACCCTGTTCATCAAAGTAACAGCCTTTTCCGCCGATCGGTTTCCAGCCGGTCGCCATGTAACCATTGGAATCAAAATGGTACTGGTTTCCGTCGATATCTGCCCAGCCGTTGACGTAGTACGTTGTGGCATCCGTTGCGTACCACCAGCCCGACGAGCTGTACTGCCATCCCGGCGTCTCATTCGGCGGCGTGGTCTCCGCAAGCTTCTTAATTCCCGCATTTCCCGATCCGTCCTCCGCCTCCGGCGCCGTCTCGCTCACCGTCTTTGCGGCTGTGTCATTACTCAGTACAATTCCTTTTTTCGCAAGCTGCGCTCCCGCAAATTTCCAGATAAGCGCAAGAAAAAGAAGGCCGATTACCACACACAGGGAAATCCGTGATACTTTCTGCATCATCTGTCTGCGGCGCATCTGCTTTCTTCTCTGTTTCAATGATTTTCTTTCCATATGATCTGTTTATACTCCATCGTCCCGCCCCTTTGCGGAACTTTCTTCCATCGTAACGCAAACGTTTTTCGACATTTTTCTACTTACTATCATAACGTGATCTGACCTAAGATGCAAGGCACAAATTCTTACATTTTTCCACTTCTGGTAAATTTAAGTTCATGGTTTCTTAACATCTTCATCGCAGCAAAGAAGAGTGACTCTGTTCCCGGAAAATCGGATGCAGAATCACTCTTTTTCGCGTAGTTCTTATTCAATTTCAGCCCGTCTATTTTCCCAGATCGACGCCCTTCAGGAAGTCACTTCCCATGACCCAGGTTTCCTTCTCCAGCGTTACGGCGGATTCGATTTTCCAGGTGATCGTCTCTGTTTTGGTTTTCCGGAAGAAATGGAGGAAACGGGTTCGTCGCTCAATCGCAGCGGTCACGTTAGTTTCAATCTTCATCTGCTTGGATTCGTTGGTTACGGTTGTGGAGACGCTGCTCACGGTGATGCTGGTGATTCCGGTGTTGGTGTCGCTGTTTAGGTAGGCATCGCAGAGCTGCTGGTACTGTTCTTTGGCGGTTTTCTGTACGGCGGTGTCGGCGGAAAATTCGTTTTTGATGGTGCTGAAGGATTTTCCGGCGGCTGCGGCTGTGAATACCTTGTCCAGGGACTCTTCTGCGCGGTCGGCGATGGTTTTGCCGGTGGAATCGTTGAGTTTTAAATCCGGCAGGAATTCCATGCTGCTGTTGTCCTGCACGAGGATGATCTCGCGGTATGGGTCTTTCTGTTTTTCGGTCAGTTCAATGGTGTGGCCGCCGTGGAAGAGATACGGGATTTTGTAGATGCTGACGTTATCTGCCGTCTCTTTTAAATACTTTTTCCCGACCTGCACGCCGTCCAGATAGAACGAGGCATCCGCCGGGACGGTGATTTCGACATCCGTCACGTAGCTGTCTTTCGGCACAACGTACCACTCTTTGAAGTTCCATTTTACAGTATCCCCGGCGGCGATCTCCAATGTTTCTTCCTGCGAGTCGCTCACGCCTTTTAACGTGTACCGCACAGTATAAATCCTGTTTTCCCCGGTCTCAGGATTCTGTTTTCTGCGCATGAAAAAGCTCTTGATCTCCGGTGTTTCCTGCCCGTCAGTGCCGTCCTGTTTTGCTTTCCAGGTCATTGCATTGACGTAGTTCTTCCGCGACAGAAACGTGCTGTCCGGGAACTGACATACATCGTATGCACTGTTCCAGTCTCCTGCCAGGCATGCTTCCACGTAATTCCGTCCTGCCGCCTGCGGCGCATACAGATACGCGCCTGCCATAAAAAATACGGCGCACAGAATCAGAAACAGACTGAGATTCACGATCAGAATCCGCAGACTCATCGGCAGATCACGAAATTTTGCCGCCCGTATTTTCACAGAAAGCTCCGTCGTTTCTTCTCCATCTTTTTCCACATGGCGGAATTTTTTTCCTTTTCTTTTCCACTCTTGGAGCATAGTTTTCCTCATCTTTTCCTCTTTATTTGGTAATTATTCAGAGCCATGCGAAATGGAAGAAAAAATTGCGAATCATGCTTGCATGAATGAGCAGTTTTTTCTGGAATTTCATATGGCGAGAAGCCACATCGAGATGCAGCGTAAGCGGAATCGAGATGGGGCTCTGAATAATTACCTTGTTTCTTCCACCGAATACGTATGCACCCGGTCGCTCGTCTGGCTGTATGCCTCGCCTTCCGCATAATACTCCTGCGACGTCGTGGAAAAACGCGTAATCGTCTCTTTCACACGCTCCCCCGTCGTTCCCTGATGAAGAAACAGCCCCACGATCATCAGAATCGCAAACACATTCAGAATCAGTACCGCCACATTTACTGCAATGCCAGGTATCTTTTTGATCCACATAGGCTTCCCTCTTTTCTGTCTCCATTGTAACAAAATGCTCCCGAAAATACAAGGAAAGCAGAGACCCCGGCGAACCGGAAATTCTCTGCTTTCCACAAATGACATATTTATTTTTTAACCTTGAAGGGTTTACTCCTCGGTATCATCCTTTGACGGAATCATTTCCTCAAAGTCGAAGTCGAGCATCGGCTTTTCCTCTTCAGCTGACGGTTCTTCAACCGGAGCTTCTGCCATCGGAGCTGCCGGAGCATCGTCCTCAAGATCTTCGGTCAGAATCAGATCCTCGTCCTCTTCTTCCTCGATCATGCTGTCGGTATTCAGATGAATGTTGCTGTAACACTTCATACCAGTACCAGCCGGAATCGGTTTACCGATGATAACGTTCTCTTTTAAGCCCACAAGGTGGTCAACCTTACCTTTGATAGCGGCATCGGTCAGAACCTTGGTGGTCTCCTGGAAGGATGCTGCGGACAGGAAGGAATCAGATGCCAGGGATGCTTTTGTGATACCAAGCAGTACCTGTTTTCCTTCTGCCGGCTCTTTTCCTTCTGCGATCAGAGCTTTGTTAGTCTCGTCGTACTCCAGGAAGTCTACCATGTCGCCCGGAAGGAATTCGGTATCTCCGTTTTCCTCGATGCGGATCTTCTTCAGCATCTGGCGAACGATAACCTCGATGTGCTTATCGTTGATTTCTACACCCTGCAGACGGTAAACTCGCTGTACCTCGCGGAGCATGTAATCCTGAACGGCACGTACGCCTTTGATCTTCAGGATATCGTGCGGGTTTACAGAACCTTCGGTCAGCTCGTCTCCGGCTTTCAGAACCGTTCCGTCAGCGATCTTGATACGGGATCCGTAAGGGATCAGGTATGTCTTGGATACGCCATCGTCCGGATTGGTAACCACGATTTCGCGTTTTTTCTTGGTGTCTTTGATCTGTGCAACACCAGGGATCTCGGTGATGATAGCAAGTCCTTTCGGCTTTCTTGCCTCGAAAAGCTCCTCGACACGAGGAAGACCCTGTGTGATATCTCCACCGGCAACACCAC
>OCHN01002560.1_pt1 | contig 11479 bp, 12 predicted proteins | sample 1538911 | NCBI WGS metagenome assembly OCHN01 (sample SAMN04571736, study PRJEB22368) | human gut metagenome | biome: human gut; material: stool | host: Homo sapiens | place: Luxembourg | collected 2013-01-11 | reverse complement strand
TCTCATTAAAATAGGAACAGGCTATGACTAAGAAAACAACAATCCAGAAAGAACCTGTAAAATTACGGGAAAAGAAGTTGGCAAACGGTAACGTGAGCTTGTATCTCGACATCTACAGAAATGGGAAACGTCAGAAAGAGTATTTGAAACTTTACCTGATCGATGCCACTACTCCGTTGGAGCGTGAGCAGAACAGACAGACATTGGCAACCGCTCAGGCTATAAAATCTAAACGCCTCATTGAAATGCAGAACGGAGAGTATTCTTTCACTCGCCAATTCAAAGAAGATACTCCCTTTTTGGAATACTATCGGAAGATGGTTGAAGAAAGACACAAGAATCCTGAATCTGAGGGAAACTGGGGTAACTGGAGAAGCTGCTTGCGTTATCTCGAAATCTATTGTGATGAGAAAACCACATTCAAAGATATTACTCCGGAATTTATAAACGGCTTCAAGGATTTTTTGAACAATGTGGAAAAAGACACTCACAAGCGTACCGGTCCACGTAGGGAAAGGGATGTGTTTCAAGGCTTGTCCCAAAACTCAAAAGTCTCTTATTTCAACAAGCTCCGCGCCTGTATCAACCAGGCTTACGATGAAAGAATCATACCTGTAAATCCTTTGCGTGGAATCGAGGGATTCAAAGCCGCAGAAGTAAAGCGTGACTATCTGACCTTGGAAGAGGTAAAACAGTTGGCTGCTACTCCTTGCCGCTATCCTATTCTAAAAAGAGCTTTCCTCTTTTCATGCCTGACCGGACTTCGTAAAAGCGATATTCAGAAACTCACATGGAGCGAGGTTCAAAAATTTGGAGATTACACGAGAATCGTCTTCAAACAAAAAAAGACTGGCGGACAAGAGTATCTTGACATTTCCTCACAGGCAGAAAAATACCTGTATCTTGACATTTCCTCACAGGCTGAAAAATACCTCGGTGAAAGAGGCAACCCGGAAGATCCCGTCTTTACAGGATTTACATACGGAGCTTGGACTTCATTGGAATTACAGCGTTGGAGCATGGCTGCCAATATCAATAAGAATCTGACCTTCCACTGCGGACGACATACCTTCGCTGTGCTTATGCTTGACTTGGGAGCGGACATCTACACTGTATCAAAACTATTAGGGCATAAAGAACTGGCGACCACACAAATTTATGCAAAGGTGCTTGACAAAAACAAGCAGAATGCCGTATCATTGATTCCAGACATTGATTAAATCCCGTGTTTATGACAAGGCAAGAAACAGTTATAAAGATAACGAAGATTACCCGAATCGTCGGTGAAATGAAAAGCCAATTGGATTTGGATGATGAAATCGAATTTGAAGCACTTGACTCTTCGTGGATGAATATCGGGAAATGGGTGAATGAGATTTATCAATATATGGAACAAGCCCCATCTCCTCTTTTGGCAAACCTTATAACAAATAACGAATTTACCGTTCCTGTCGTAAACTATGTACAAAGTCATAGGCTGGAAATTGATTCTGCATACGTCAAGGTAATTGACTGTTATGCGAACAATATGCAAGCGTTGCTGTCACTTTGCGAAAGGCAAGAAGAAGAGGTGAAAGGCGAATATAAAGATTTGATTGAGCCTTTAGCCAATGAACAGGTGGCTACATTATTACAAAGAGCCATACGCACAGGTCTTTTGGATGAACACTATCAGCCGATGCCGCAAACGAAGCCGCTGCAACTGAAAGTGATAGCCTATGCTGTATCTACCATCTGCAAACTTCCCAGCACCTACATCCTTTTTGAAAAGCAATGGAAAAGGGAAAATGGAAAGCGATTCAGCACTTGGCGTGTTCCGAGACACAATACGGGACTTTACGAAACGACCAAAGCCCTCTACCAGGAAGTTGACTTTACTGAATTTGAGCCAACGCATCAGACAGAGACATTCTACACACCACAAAGTGAAGAAGATATAGCAGTGCTGTATCAAGATTTAGTGAAATACGGATACATCGCACCTGACACTGGCTTGAAAACATTTGTCGGAATTTTCAATAAAAAGACATTCAGCAAGCCGGTAGAATGGATTAAAACGCAACGGCAGTTGTCCTTTTTCGTATATCAGGCATTTTACAAATTCAACAAGAAGGATTTGTGGGTAAAAGGAGAATGTTGTTTCAGCATAAACGGACACACTCCGCACAAAGCTTGTTTTGTATCAGGTTACAGTTGGATTAAGCGAACCGGATGGTTGGATAGGTATGATGTTAAATTAAAGACTATCTGTGATAAGTTCAACCACATTGAAAATACGTTCAATGAAAAAACTTCTGATGAACGGCTCATTCATACGAGCAAAGTTGTATTTTACAGTCCGAATAGCGAAGATGAGATACATTTAATGTTCTCCGCCCTACTTGGCGGTGGATATATCTCCTCCGACACCACATTTGCCGCATTCAAAGGTATTTTCGATGAAACGGTATTTGAACATCCTATAGTATGGATGAAAACACAGACTTCACTTATGTACTTTGTACATTTGGCCTTTAAGCAACACAATCCCTATGATGTATGGGTAAAGTGCGTAAACTGCTTCCGCTTGCAAATGTATGGGTAAAGTGCGTAAACTGTTTCCGCTTGCAAAATGATAAAGTACCTAACAGAGAAAGCATGGATAGTAATTTTCGTTTTATAGTCAAAAAAGGATTGATGGACACATACGATATTCAACTAAAAACCATTGCAGATAACTATCTTAGCACTCAAAACAAAAACGCCATCAACGCAAAGGTGGCAAACAACAATACTTAAAATAATGTTTTATGTCAAAGAAATTATCTTTGCTCCTCTCTCTTTTTGAAAAGAGCGATGCGAGGTTTCCAATGGACTCCTGCGCAGACCGGTAAAGAAGGGCTATTCCGGTTGGTTGAGCAAGCCCAAAAGTCTTACAAAGACGAAGTCACCACACGGCAAAAAAGTTACAGGCGATACGTGCTTGACTTTACCCATTCACATCGGTTTCACGATGCGATTGATGCCTGGAGCAAAAATGAACATCTAAAGAATTATCACACGGTAATAGAGCTTCTGAGAAAGCATGAAATTTTGATTCGCAAACATTTCGACCATGACCTATTGGACGAAAATGGGATCATAAAACTTCTGAACGAATTTTACGCCATTGACCTGTCGGAATCCACTACCGAGTCCGACAACAGCAGTCCGGGGAATCATATTCAGACCATTCAGAATACCAACATCAAACCTTTACTTGACAGATATACTCTGGACCTCATTGTGCAACTTGCCAATGAGGTCTGTTTGTTTAAGGAAGTTTTGGATGTAGACAATGTTGCCATTTGTTATGCAGCAGACAGATTGCAGACTGTGACTTCAAGAAACAACAGCAAATTGGTTTTATTGTTGGATAAACTGGCTTCACACGATGTGATAACCTATAACTGGCAATCGGTAATTGCCCAAAAACATCTTGTCATCAGTTCTTCAGGGAAGAAATTACTGACCCAACACGATATGTCATCAACCCTCAATCGGATAAAAGACACCACTCCCAACGCCATAGATAAGCAGTTTTTGGCAATCATAGACAAGTATATCACTCTAATCAAAAACAAAGAAGTATAACAAAGGAATAACAAATTGTTGAGAGTTGTATTGAGAATTGTGTTGATACTCAATAATCTCAACATAATCAAGCGAATATACTCATCTACCTTTGCCCTCCGTAATCGATTACTCACGGAGGGCATACCTCCCATTGTCAAATTTAACAGCATCAATCAATGAGACATCGAAGAACAACAAATGAAAATAAGATGCTCTCCAAAATGGAGAACATGATTTCGATGATGACAACGGAGAAACCTTTTGAACGGCTCCAATCGTTAGAACAAAAGATCAACGAAGTGGATAAAATCCAGACCATCGAGAATTACATTGCACAGCTGAAAGAGCGTATTTGGGCAGTCAAGGAAGTGCTGACTACCGCTGAAGCTTCTGCTTATCTCGGTTTGTCCGAGAGTTATATCTACAAACTCACTTCTCTCAAGCAAATACCACACTACAAGCCAAACGGCAAATTGGTGTATTTCAACAGAAAGGAACTTTGCGAATGGGCAATGAGAAATCAAGTACAAACAATAGGGCAACCTGCTGCTATAACAAGAGAAGAATTATGAATAGAAAAGAAATAGACTTACTACTCTCCCGTATCGAAGGATTGAAATCATTCCTCGAAAACAACTCCTTGGAAAATTTTCAGCAGGAAATTCTGAATGTTGAAAATTACCTGAAACGATTCGGTTCTTTGGCCGAACTGCTATCCCATCTTGAAAATGTAGAAAAGATAGCTTATGCCGCAAAAGAGTTTCTCAATATAGACGAGGTAGCCGCCTATCTACAAGTGTCCAAAGGCTATGTCTATAAGTTAACCATGCAGAAAGAACTTACCGTGTATAAGCCGAATGGGAAAAACATATTCATTCTCAGGGATGACCTGAACCGATGGATAAAGCGCAACCCCTGTTTCTCCAATGCAGAAATAGAAAGGCAAGCCAATGTCATCGCTTACACATTGGGACAAAAAAGTAAGAACAAACCAACAAAAGGAGGGAAAAAATAATGCAACCTGATATGATACAACCCAACAATTATCGGATAGACGAAGCCAAATATAAGTCTTTATTGAAATATATACGGCTGAGTGTTACCGAAAAATATGAGTTTCCACAGGAAATCGTACAAATAGACGGCGTTACCATTGCTACAATTGGGAATTTCAGTGCTTCCACCGGCAAACCCAAAAGCAAAAAGACATTCAATGTCAGTGCCATTGTCGCATCTGCCCTTTCCGGAAAGGAAGTCCTAAAATATAAGGCAGAACTGCCGTCTTGCAAGAATCGAATTCTATACATCGACACAGAACAAAGCAAGTGCCATTGCCACAAAGTGCTTCATCGAATCCTCAAACTGGCAGGATTGCCTACTGACCAGGAAAATGACAACATCCAATTCTTGGTTCTGCGTGAATACACTCCTGACCAAAGGAGAGATATTATACGATGGGCACTCCACGAAGAGCAAAACATCGGGCTCGTAATCATTGACGGCATCCGTGATTTAATCCATGACATAAATAGTCCCAGTGAATCCCTTGACATAATCAATGAACTGATGAGATGGTCAAGCTATTACGAGCTACATATCCACACCGTCTTACATTTAAACAAAGGCGATGACAATACCAGAGGTCATATAGGAACAGAACTGAACAATAAGGCTGAAACTATCCTGCAAATATCAAAAAACAATGAAAATGGAAAAATCAGCGAAGTAAGAGCCATGCACATAAGGGACAGGGAATTTACACCTTTCGCATTTGAAATCGGAGAAGACTCTCTCCCTCACTTGGTAAAAGAACATCAATTCAAAAAGAACAAAATGGACAGACTGGCTTCTTATATAGATATGACCGAGCAGCAACACCGAACCGCCTTGGAAGTAGCCTTTGAAGAATGCGCGGAATATGGCTACCAATCTTTGCTTGAAGCTCTTAAAAAGGGATATGAGAGCATTGGGTATTCAAGAGGAAGAAACACATTGGTAAACTTGTGTAAGTTCCTGTTGGAGAATCATGCCATTACAAAAAACGGTCGTACCTACTCCTATAATAGTTCATTCCATCTCTAAGCAGTATGGTTTAGTTTGTGGGTATATATAAGTAAACCATACTAAAATGAATATAAAAGAAGCGAAACAGATACGGCTCGTGGAATATCTGCGGATAATAGGACATTCTCCGGTCAATACGCGTGGCTGCCAGTATTGGTACCTCTCCCCATTGCGAGAGGAACGTACCCCCTCGTTCAAGGTCAACGATAATTTGAACGAATGGTACGACTTTGGTCTCTCTGCCGGAGGTGACATCATAGAACTGGGGAAACACCTTTATCGGACTGGCAATGTAAGTGTGGTATTGCTCCGCATCAGCGAGAATGCCATTGGCGTACCTTTTCAACAGTTACAAAGCCGGAGTGTCCGTCCCGGTCCTATCGAGGAAGAAATGGAAAACGTGGAAGTAAGAGAACTGAGCCACTATGCCCTGTTGTCTTACCTCCGTTCCAGGTATATCAGCGAGAATATCGGCAGGCTGTATTGCAAGGAGATTCATTATGAGCTACGCAAAAGACACTATTTCGCCATAGCCTTTGAAAACAAGACCGGCGGTTACGAGGTGCGCAATCCTTACTATAAGGGATGTATAAAGGGGAAAGACATATCCGTCATCAGGTATAACAAGGATATAATCCAAAATCATGTCTGCGTGTTCGAGGGCTTTATGGACTTCTTGTCTTACCAAGAACTTCATAGAAAAGGAGACTTTCATGTCTGTATCGACAGTCCTACCGATTTTCTTGTGATGAACTCAGTCAGTAATCTGAAAAAGTGTCTTGTGGAACTGGAACGGTACACCGTCATCCATTGCTATCTGGATAATGACCTTGCCGGGCGAAAAACAGTCGAAACCATTGCCGGACTTTGCGGCAACCGGGTAACTGACCATTCGGAATGTTATTATAACTACAAAGACCTCAATGACTATCTGAGAGGTAAAAGGCGTTAGTCTTTGTCTTCCCTTTGATAGGAATATAGTATCCACGAAAGGCTCTCCGCACAGGAGGGATTTTCGTGGATATGTGTGTAAGTAAACCTGGTTATGGATTTTTCCTACTATCTATTTGGCTATAATCTCCCAATAGCCGGTCTTAGTAGAACCTACCCTCTTAATAACATTCAATTCCTGAAGCTGCTTCATTGTTTGGGCGACCCACCTTCTTGAATAACCTGTCAGATTAGCAAGGTCTGTCATGGTTACTTTGGGATTGATTTGTATTTGTTCCAAAATTTGTAGTGCAGTTTCTGGTGCAGTTTGTAGTGCAGTTTGTAGTGCAGTTTGTAGTGCAGTTTTGAGTGCACCTCGCCTTGATGCCTTCACGGAAGCATCTTTGTTGGCTATGTCGGCTATTATATTGCCGGCTGCTTCATGGCAAGGAATCGTGATGCGGAAGAATGTGCGGTCTTCATCCGTGACAACAGTTGCACGAGGAGAACCGTTATTCTCCAATACATTTTGTATGGTCGGAATACCTGTAGAACGCCCTTCGGTCATATCCAGTTCTTTAAGATATTCTCCCAAGCGACGGTTGCGATAACGTTTTGAAACAAGAATCTCACAACGGGAAATGTCAGCGGCAGATATACTTCGATCCGGACCACCCACATTTTGAATGGTAATACTATCCGGCTCTACTGTTATTACGACAGGTTCCCATTCCCGATAGTCACGATGATAAAGCGAGTTCGTGACACTTTCTTCCAATGCCTGATAAGGATAAGTATAGAATTTCCTGCTGCGATAGTCATTCTCCGGTTTGATGACACTCTGCATCACGAGCATACGCTTCAAGTATTCCAAGGTGCGGTCTATAATCTGCGGAACAGAACCTGTGATGACTGCTCCTTCGTAAAGGTTACTCGGATTATTCAGCCTTCCTTCAGGGAAATAGACAATCTCCACCTGTGTCCGCTTGAAAAATTTGCTTGGATTCTCACAGAACATCATGGCTGCCACGTTTCTCAGCATACGGTTTTCCTTCGGGCCGACAAACAAGTCCATCTGCTCCAGAATCTCTTGCAGTGGTCTGACGTTAATCTCGCTTGCCAGTTTGCTTCCGACTTTCACCAGGTATTCACGCAAAAGCAAAGCGGATATGTCTTCCAAACGAATGTCAGGGTTGCCCCTTTCATCAAATGGCACACGACTGGCAAGTTCGCGAAGTTCATCCAACACCTCACCTTTGGCGATAATGCTGCTTGTTCCACTGCGGATATAGAAGTATTCCTTGGAACCGTTCTTTGCCGTTACATTCTCCGGAACAGAATACGGACGGTTAATCCCGGCAGGGCACCATATTACGAGTACAGTCTTACCGTCCACTTCCTCCGTGCTTGTCCGAGGCATATAGTACGGGGCTATCTTGTTATTATAGCCGACCATATCCTGAAGGATGTTATCAATCTCTTCAATGGGTATTCCTTCAACAGGCCGAATGGCAACTCCGGTTTTGTCATCAGTGTCAACGCCCACCACGATATAGCCGCCACCTAAATCGTCAAAATCATTTGCGAAAGCGCATACGCTGTGGTATATGCTCACCGGATTCCAACCTTTCTTAAATTCAATCCGATTGGACTCTATCCTCTGTTTGTTCAGCAGGTCGTCTATGTTGATAGCAAGTGCCATAATTATTTATCCGCTTAATGGTAATTGTCCTCTGTTCGTCTTTCAAAATATATATGGCAGTTTTGCGTTTTGTCTTTTATTACCACAAACACCTTGAAAATCTGTTGCAAAGTTAATGATTTTGCACGAGTTGAGCAAAGAAACGGGTGATTGGTTTAATAGTCATTGATGAATAAGAGACTTTCATCCTATCTTCTTATGGAAATCAAAAAAGACATAAAGCCAAGCAAAGCGGTCATCTTTCATCCTCGTCTTAATCCGGCTCGTATTTCGGTTCAAAATTGCGCTTAAAGTATGATAATTGAGTATGATTTTAGATTTTCTCGGAATAATATTTAATATTCAGCTGCTTTTCACAAGGATATTTCGTAGTATGAAATTATTGTATTTCCTTTGCGTTCATATTTTAATCATATTCTAAAATCAGACTATAAGATATGAAAGCATATTTCATCTTCGCCATTGCGCTGACCGTGGCATACATCATCTACTACGCTGTGATGATAGCAAGAGACCTTTATGGTAAAAACGGAGAAAAGATAAAATCCGGAGAAGAAGAATTTGACGTGAGCGATTTTGACGAGGAAGAAAGCGTCAGCGTGGTGGAGAACGACAAGGGATTCAATATCGGTGACAACGAGTATGAGACCCACTACATCGATGAGACACAGAATGTGTCGGAGGAAACAAATCCCACAGACGAAAAGCCGAAACAGGATGTCATCGATGCTCTGAACAACAAGGTCAAGGCTAACATCGGACGGAGGTGTAACCACCAAGAACGTAATTGATGAACTATGACCCGACACAATGGCAAAAGAATACTAAGCGCACTGTGTACGCTGCTCCCTTGTTCCGTCTTCGCCAAAAGCGGCGGCGTGAACTACTCGTGGGGAGCGGACGCGCTGGCTTCCATGCACGACTATGTGGTGACGATGATGCTCTATGTCCAGTACGTCATTTACGCGGTTGCAGGAGGTTTTGCGGTCATAGCCGCATTCCAGATATATATCAAGATGAACACGGGCGAGGACGGAATCACCAAGCACATACTCTCGCTGGTCGGGGCCTGCCTTTTCATCATAGGTGCGACAATAGTCTTTCCGGCATTTTTCGGCTATCGAATTTAGAAAATCACGAGTGTAAAACAATCAATAAAGTTCAATTAAAACAAGACAAGTATGTTTGAAAAAGTAAAACGATTCGCAAAGAAAATCGCGACTTCAAAGAAAACGCAGATGACCTGCCTGATGATGGTGTGCGGAGTGACCGCTTTGATGGCACAGACTACCGCAGGAGACTACTCGGCCGGAACAGCGGCACTGACCCAAGTGAGCGAGGAAATCGCCAAGTATGTTCCTATCGTGGTGAAACTCTGTTACGCCATTGCCGGAGTGGTAGCCGTAGTGGGTGCGATCTCGGTATATATCGCGATGAACAACGAGGAGCAGGATGTCAAGAAGAAGATCATGATGGTGGTCGGAGCCTGTATCTTCCTTATCGCGGCAGCCCAGGCACTTCCTCTGTTCTTCGGACTCTCCTAAACCGCAGGTATCATGAACGGGGCGGCAGCCACGATAGGCATCGCCATTGTCGGCTTCATCATAGCCTACTGTGTTGCAGGATTTGTCCTTGCCCTGATTGTCCTGTCCGTCACCGTGACAAGCGGTGTGGGACTGATTCTGTTCAAGCAGCGCAAGGGACTGCACAGCAAACGGCAGGAACGTGGGGTGTTCATCTATGCCTACTCAAAGAAAATGTAACAGAAAACCATTTGACCATGAATGGATATATTGAATGTTGAACGTGGGTGGGCTTGGCCTTTCAATAGGTCAGCCTGCCCTTAATTGTAAACAGCCGAATGATTATATATGTTTTCATAGTCTTCATTGCCCTTTGCGTGGGCATGGCCGTGTCGGTCTATGCCTTTGGAACTGGCGGCAAGCGGAAACGCATCTTTCAGGACATCTATTTCTCCGTGGAAGAAGCGGACGGGATTGGTGTGATATATACCAAGACCGGAGAGTATTCCGCCGTACTGAAACTGGAGAACCCGGTACAGAAGTATTGCGCCAATATCGACTCTTACTATGAGTTCACGCAACTTTTCACCGCCATTGCCCAGACTTTGGGAGAAGGCTATGCCATACACAAGCAGGATATTTTTATCCGGAAAAAGTTCACGGAAGAGAGTGACGAGAACCGTGAATTTCTCTCCACTTCTTATTTCCGTTACTTCAACGGAAGACCTTATACTGACAGCGAATGTTACCTGACTATCACTCAGGAGGTCAAGAAAAGCCGTCTGTTTTCTTTTGACGGCAAGAAGTGGCGAGACTTCCTTGTAAAAATACGCAAGGTTCACGACCAGCTGCGTGATGCCGGCGTACAGGTGAGATTCCTGAACAGGCAGGAAGTCAATGAATATGTTGACCGTTATTTCGCCATGAACTTCCGTGACAAGGTAGTCTCGATGACTAACTTCAAGGTGGATGACGAATGTATCTCCATGGGAGACAAACGGTGCAAGGTGTATAGCCTTGTGGATGTGGATAACGTGAGCCTGCCGTCTGTCATCCGTCCCTATACCAACGTGGAGGTCAACAACAGCAGTATGCCGATGGATCTGGTGTCTGTTGTGTCCGGCATTCCCAATACCGAAGCGGTGGTGTATAACCAGATGATATTCATTCCCAACCAAAAGAGAGAACTGGCCTTGCTTGACAAAAAGAAGAACCGCCATGCAAGTATGCCCAATCCCGGCAACCAGATGGCGGTAGAGGACATCAAGCGTGTGCAGGAAGTGGTGGCAAGGGAAAGCAAGCAACTGGTCTATACGCACTACAATCTTGTAGTAGCAATGTCCGCGGACACCGACATCCACAAATGCACCAACCATCTGGAAAACCAGTTTTCAAGGATGGGCATCCATATTTCCAAAAGAGCCTACAACCAGTTGGAGCTGTTCGTCAACTCCTTTCCGGGTAACTGTTACGGTATGAATCCCGACTATGACCGTTTCCTTACCTTGGGTGATGCGGCAGCCTGTCTGATGTACAAGGAACGCATCCTGCATAGCGAGAAAACTCCTTTGAAGATATATTACACGGACAGGCAAGGCGTGCCTGTGGCTATCGACATCACAGGAAAAGAGGGCGCGGAGAAATTGACCGACAACAGCAATTTTTT
>OCHN01002557.1_pt1 | contig 11484 bp, 12 predicted proteins | sample 1538911 | NCBI WGS metagenome assembly OCHN01 (sample SAMN04571736, study PRJEB22368) | human gut metagenome | biome: human gut; material: stool | host: Homo sapiens | place: Luxembourg | collected 2013-01-11 | reverse complement strand
GGATCCGGTCCAGATAGCACGCAATGCTGTCGCCAAAGCCAAGGCTGAAGGCATTTCAGTAGTGATTGTCGATACAGCTGGACGTCTGGCGGTCGATCAGGAGATGATGGACGAGATTGCTGCCATCAAGAAGGCGGTGAACCCGACGGAAACCCTGTTCGTGGTCGATGCGATGACAGGTCAGGATGCTGTGGAGACCGCAAAGGCCTTCAACGACGTCCTCGATTTTGACGGAGTAGTCCTTACCAAGATGGACGGTGATACCCGTGGAGGTGCGGCATTGTCCATCAAGGCCGTAGTGGGCAAGCCGATCAAGTTCATTTCATCCGGTGAGAAAATCGACGCCCTGGACGTATTCCATCCGGCACGTATTGCAGACCGTATCCTCGGTATGGGTGACGTCGTTACCCTCGTGGAGAAGGCCCAGGAGCAGTATGACGAGAAACAGGCCCGAGAGCTCAAGAAGAAACTTGCCAAGAACCAGTTCAGCCTTATGGACTTCTACAACCAGATCCAGCAGGTGAAGAAGATGGGTAATATCAAGGACCTGGCTTCCATGATTCCGGGCGTAGGCAAGGCATTGAAAGACGTGGACATTGACAACAGCGCTTTCAAGAGCGTCGAGGCGATAATCATGTCAATGACCCCTTACGAGCGTGAGCACGCAGAACTTATCAATGGCAGCAGGCGCAAGCGAATCGCAGACGGCAGCGGCACGTCCATCCAGGAGGTGAACCGTCTTCTGAAGCAGTTCGAAGGCACACGCAAGCTGATGAAGGGAGCCATGGACGGCTCTCTCGCGGCACGCATGAAGAGAAGATAACAGGTCACCACCTATGTTGAAGTCGATATTGCTAGTCGGTGCCGGCAGTTTTGTCGGCGGCGCACTGCGTTACGTCATATCTCTGCTGGTCAGGCCGTCCGGCGGATTCCCGCTGTCCACGTTCATTGTCAATATAGCAGGCTGTCTTCTGATCGGTCTGCTGTACGGACTGTTCTCCAGATTCTCCTCCACCTCCGGCAGCCTCTGCCTGCTTTTGACCACAGGCTTCTGCGGCGGATTCACCACCTTCTCGACTTTCGCCAATGAAAGTCTGTCAATGCTCCAGTCAGGAAACTTCCTGATGTTCGGACTCTATGTCGCCCTCAGCATTGTCCTCGGCCTTCTCGCCACTTTCTTCGGCTACTGGCTCATTGACCTGAATTTGCAATGATTATTATTGCCCAAGGGAATTATTTAATTGATTTTGCGTCAAAGTTTATATTTTATGAGAAAATTTCTCATAAAACTTGAGTTTATGTGATTTTTTCACTTACTTTGCAGAAAACGACTGATATGCTACTGAGTTTTACATTATCTAATTTCCGGTCTTTCAAGACAAAAAAGACATTGGATTTAACAGCTGCGACAATTAAAGAATATGAGGAGTCTCTGTTCTCGACGGTAGGGCTGTCCGTCCTTCCTTCTGCGGTGCTGTACGGCGCCAATTCAAGCGGGAAAAGCAATTTGATAGAGGCTATACGTACATTTCTCACGACTGTATATGATTCTGCGAGTTACAATTCGTCTGAAGAACTGCCGATGGCGCCTTTTATGTTTGACGAGGATAGCCGCACAAAGCCTTCCTGCTTCGAGATAGAACTTCTTATAGACGATGATTGGTATCGCTATGGATTTTCAGCAAAGAAGGATAGGATATGCGAAGAGTATCTGTACTTCAAAACCGGCAATAAGGGTCGTGAAAAATGCCTGTTTGTCCGTTCGGAAGACGGCATAGGAGTCACATCTCACTACAAATCTGCGGAAGATATGGTGGAAAGGACCAGAGACAATGCTCTATTCCTTTCTGTGGCTGACGCGTTCAATGACAGAATTGCCGGCCTCATTATGCGCGAACTTAAAGGTTTTGCCGTTTTTGATGGGGATAAATCGGAAACACTCTCCGAAAAGGCAATCTCGATTTCAGACGACGAGCTGAACTCTTTCCTCTCAAGGTTCAAACTCGGATTTGAAACTATCAGAAGGGTGGACAACCCTTCCATCAGGGCAGTGACTACTCATAAAGTATATGACGCAAGCGGGAAAGTTACCGGTGAGATATCAATGTCCCTTTCCGACACTGAGTCTAACGGGACGAACAAACTTTTCGACATGGCACCGATTTTCGTGAAGGCCCTGTCCAGCCGCCGCGTGCTTGTGATCGATGAGTTCGGCAGCAGTATGCACCCCATGATTACCAGAATGCTCATATCCCTTTTCAATAGCAAAGAAACAAATCCTATGGGGTCGCAACTGATATTCACGACTCATGACACCAATCTTCTTGACAACAAGTTCCTTCGTCGTGATCAGATATGGTTTACCGAAAAGGATGAGACGGCATCCACAGACCTATACTCGCTTGTCGAATTCAAGGATGCTTCCGGCGTAAAGGTCCGCAACGACCGCAGTTATGAAAAGGACTATATCAATGGGCGGTATGGAGCGATTCCATATTTGTAGGAGAACTTGGCTATGGCAAAACATCTGACAAAGAAACAGCGTGAAGAACTATCTTCAAGACACGCAGGAACAAAGTCACGTCGTAATGAGGGTACCAGAGAGCTTTTTTATAGCTTTCTGATAGTAAGCGAGGGAACTAAGACTGAACCTGAATATTTTCGACACTTTACGAGCAGACGCTCGCGGGTGCAGGTTGTCGGCGCTGACCGTAGCACAAAAAAGTTGCTTGAGGAAGCGCTTAGGATTCGAGATTTGAGCACCTTCGACTATAAATGGCTGGTATTCGACAAGGATGACAATGAGGATTTCAATGAAGCGATTCTACTTGCCGAGAAAGCTGGTTTTCAATGTGCTTGGTCGAATGAATCCTTTGAACTTTGGTTCTGCTTGCATTTCATTGATCTGAGAACGTCGGTGAGTCGTCGACAGTACATTGACATCCTCGAAAGGGAGATAAGGCGGCATGTACCGGAGTTCACATATAAGAAGGGAGGAGATGTGATGTATGACATCCTCCGGAAATACGGAAGCCAAGAAAATGCAGTATTGAGGGCCCAAAATCTTAGATTGGCTTATTCCGGAACTGATTATGCTTCGCACAATCCATGTACTACCGTGGATATTCTGGTGGACAAGCTAAAGAAATAGAGACACTTCCATAACATACGATTAGTATGATTTCATGTCTCTATAAAATTGAGGCGTTTTTACATATGGCATTTCCCGGCATTTTGTGCCGGATAGTGGTAATTTATGGAATATGATAGGCTTTGGCTGTCCTACTGCATTTATTTGAATAATTTTAAAATACCATAAAGGTGAAGGCAAATATGTACACAAATGGAATTGATTGAATGCTTCGATATTCCACGAGAAGTATAGAATATACCATTGTTTCAAACTCTTGATGTGTACACAAATGCGAGTATAATATAGACTATATTTAGCGGTCTAAAACCATATTGCATATTGTGGCGTATTCAGGAAAATTATTCGTACTGAAAATCGTACTTAAAGGTTTGAGAACCGCGCTACAAGTATCTGAAATGAGGTTTATCCTTCTCTTTAACGAGGAGAGTATTGAGAAGATAACCTACTGAAATTCAGTATTTTACTGGTTTACTTAAGCCTGCCCAGTACGGACAGGCTTTTAGTTTTGTCACATACAGCCGCTTTTTATCGCCTTTGCAGTTTCCTTAGGTGCTACCTTAAAAACAAGCGTAATTTTGCTTGGGAATAGTTATGGCGGCGAAGGTTTTGCAAAGTGCTGATTTACAGAAGTTTGCAGAGTTGCCTTAAGATGACGGAAACACGTCTTCCGAAGGGGCTTTCAGGAAGCATTTTTCCGCCCTCCGGAGCCGGTTGGCGCGGGTGGAGACGAAGGGGGGGAAGGGGTTGGAAAAAAGCCGTGTTGCCTTACACGCTACCTTAAGCGCTACTTTAAAAATACAGGGAATAGTTTTTGGTGCGCTTCAGCCAATGCTGAATCTCCTCGCCCCGTGAGTTGAATGTTTTGGGGTCATCCCAACACCCAGGTGTGCATCCTACGAGTTTTCCCGGCAGGTCCCACTTCTGCCAAAGCTCGTGTAGCTTCGGCATTCCCATATGCCGCCACGATGACGAGATGACAATCTTGGCCAATGTGCAGTCAATAATTCGTCGGAGATTCTGAACGGCCGCATTGTCGAAATGGTGACCGTAGCGAGCAGGATCCAACTGGTCACTTCTGCCGGTATTCAAGGTACCGTCAATATCAAGAAAAATGTACCTATCCATCAAATATACACATTTGGTATATTGGTCATACGCTATAATATAATCTTCCCAGAAAGGATAAGCGGAGTGTTTCCACCTACCACTCTCACATTTATTTCCCTTTATACACCACCATCACAGCAATGAATGGCAGGGATTTGTCGGCCAAGAGTGAGCAGCCGAGCAGAGGAACACGAACAATGGACTTCGGGCAGATAGTGTGGTAGAGTTCCATCAAGCGCCGAAACACCAAGCTGTCAGAACTGGCAGGAAGGAGATAATGCAACATAAAGGTATCTTTCCCGGAGTGGACATATTCTTCGCAGTATGACTTCACTTTATTCATAAGACTCTCCAAAGTATTTGCCTTTACCGGCGGTAGCATCTGGATGCGTCTGCATTTTCCTAGTTCAAGCGGTCGCCAGACATCATTCCAGTCTAGCATTACTACTGGCTGCGCAATATCTTGCTGGTGATACGCATAGGCCATTTGCAAGTGCCGTCTAACTTCCTTGATATCGTTAACCTCTAGTGGCGCAAGAGCATCCATGAAGGAAGTGGCTTCAGATTGTATCTTTGCCCACTCATTATCAACCGGGAAATCTTGAATCTCTTTTTTTGCCTTTAAGGAGGGGAACTTCTTTATTTTCATTGAGTCATCGCATAACCATAACAATCGCAAAATTACGAATTTTCAAAATTATTATCAAAACATGAAAACTGAAAATCACGTGTTATATGCTGTAAGTCTTATTGGACTGCTATTCTGACATATTATTATGTCAAATCGCTAAAATTTACTAAATTTGGTTCTATTGTTAAAACATTCATGCAATGAATAACCTTAGGGAATATCTGAAAACCTTGTGCTCGGTTCCTTCTCCATCGGGATATGAATCTCGTGTTAATTCGACAATAAAGGATATTTTAAAGTCTTTTAATGGATTATCAATATCCGAGGATTATATTGGCAATATCATTGCAAAGAAAGAAGGTAATTATGATAAAACCACAATGCTTATTGCGCATTGCGATGAAATCGGGTTTTCCGTAAAATATATTGATGATTCCGGTTTTATTCGTTTCACGCCTATCGGTGGTATAGATTCTTCAATTTTATACGGGCTTCGTGTAATAATTGACCACCAGGGAGAATTAATAAATGGCGTGATTGGAAAGAGCCCTGTTCACTTATCTCGTAAAGAGAAATCAAATCATGTTCTGGAGATTAGCGAACTTTGGATTGATATAGGCGCACAGGATAAGGCAGATGCTGAATCACTTGTGTCTGTTGGAGATCCTATCACTTTTTATCCTAATTATTCTAAATTATCCGGTGATTTAGTCTCTTCAAAAAGTATCGATAATAGAGCTGGGGTAGCAACTTTATTATCCGTCGCAGAATCTTTGCAGCAAGATAAGACAAACAACAGTATCATATTTGTCTTTTCCGCTCAGGAGGAACTTGGATTAAGAGGGGCTATTACCGCGGGATATCGCATTAACCCTGATGTCTGCATTGCTGTTGATGCTACTCATGCTACAGATTATCCAGGTATTAATAAGAGTGCCCATGGCGATATTCGTCTGGGATGCGGACCATCTATTCCTGTTGGAGCTAATTTTTGCTCTGCTATTCAAAATAAAATGAAGGAAATTGCTAAACGTGAAATTTTAGATTTCCAAATTGAATCGATACCTGGTTATTCTGGAACAGATGTGGCAAAAGTACAACTTGTAAGAGGGGGTATTCAAACAGGGTTAATTAGTATTCCAACGCGATATATGCATACTCCAGTCGAAGTTGCGTCATATAATGATATAAATATAGCTGTTGACATTCTCGTTCACTTCTGCCGCGAGTACTTCTAAGTTCTCTATTGTATTATTGTCGACTGTTTTATATTGGCCAAGACAAAAGGACACCGGATATCGCCCATATTGGGAACGCCAAAAACCTTGGTGGAAATTCCAGGGCAACCGCCATTACATATACTCAGATACTTGCATGAATGACATATTGAATCCTCTGAGATTGTGATTTTACTCGCTTTAATTAGCCTATTCTTTATTTCGCGAATATCATCTGCATATAAATTCCCAACGCGTTCATCTATACAAGTACAAGGGAGGACATCGAAAGATGGTGTTACATAAAAGTGGGAAGAACCTCTACCACAATTCGTATAGCCATTCCATAGCTGTCCAGATAGTAAGAACATATCCATCATCTCGAAGTCGTATAGTTTTGAGATATCAACGCGATAATAACATAGAGTAAGCAACTTGTCTACGAAGCTATTCCATTCCTCTTTTGATATTAATTTCTCTTTTAGAGGATTGACAGGTTGAACAATGGAAACTGATAAGCGCCGAAATTTGAAGTCATTAAGATGCTCTGCTAATTCCAAGGCCGATTGCATATTTTCTGCCGTTACAGTCATGGATATAGATATATGCTCTGCATCTTCAGAAAAATAGCGGAGTTTTTCTTCGACTTTTGAAAAAACGCCTTTACCACGAATACTATCATGATAACTCTGCATCCCATCTAACGAGAATTGGATAAAGAGATTTTCTTTGAGTAGAGGCCGTAATTTTGCTGATAAGGAGTTCGAAAATGTTCCATTAGTTTGTATCTCTACTTTACGAAACGTTGACATCGCATAGTTGACGTACTGTAGGAAATTTTGGGATAAAGATGGCTCGCCCCCTGTAATAATAACTTTTGATTGCGAGAATTCTTCACCTAGTTTTGTAAACGCACCTTTTACTAGCTCCGGAAGGGGCTCTTTCTTTTGCAGTACTAAATTGTTGCGACTACAGAATGAACAACAACAATTGCATGACTCTGTAATCATAAAAAGAATATCTGGAGAACGCTTCATTTACAATAACTGCTTTTCGATACTATTCAACTCTGGCATCAAAGATTTTATTGCCATCATGATAGAGTAATCTTCATCTGTGATGGTCGAAAGAGATAATATCCTTTTGTATTCTAACTTTGCATTAACGAGAAAACTTATCTTCATATACTTACAAATGGTCATGTCTCTATTTGCAAATGCGCCTCGTTCTATATGATTAGCCGCATAGCAAGTATGACATATGTTAATAAATTGACAAGAAAGGCAAGGCTCCTTTTCAAGAGCAGAACGCTTTGAGAAATCCGTTCCCTCAAGATTTGAAGGCATTTTCTCTCTGCATATAGACGGGAAGAACAAATGGCAAGGATATAGCTTATCTGTTTTAATGTCAAATGCCTGTTTCCTGCCTATTTCACATATGGGATAGTCACAGTCTTTCAACAAAACTCTATCCAGAGGATGTCTTAAAGTCTGGCATCGTCTAAGATACGGATTTGCAAGATAAAAATCTGCCATGGAGGATAACTGTTCATAAAACAGTTTCTCTAAGCCCTTGTTAGCCCAACCCGTCAATACGGCAAAAATTGGAACGATATTATAGAAACCACGCGAGTGTAAAAATTTGACATTATCCGAAAAATTTCGCAACGTAGTAGGGGTAACTACCATATTAGCAGTTCCCTTGGGCCAAGTTGTCGTGAAAAAGTTGGTGTCTATTAATTCAAATGAATGCGGGCGATTAATATTGTGTGAATCCTTATCGCCATCAATACTTAATTTACACTCTAATTTTTCTTTATTCTTTTGTAACCATTTGGCTACTTCTCCATGGACCAAAGTCCCGTTAGTTGTTATTTGAATAAAGAACTTCTCCTTAAGGTTAAGCGCCCAAAGGTTTTCGCAAAGTGATCTAACCTGTGGGAAGACGAGGAATGGTTCTCCTCCTATGAGCTTGATTTTTGTGCCAAATTTCGTGGGTGTAGAGAGAATATTTCGAAGCTTATTGAACGCGAGATGTTCATCAAAAATTTCTCCGTTCTTTTCCCGCTCATAACAATAAGTGCATTTTAAATTGCAACTTAAATTGGTTTGTATAAAAATATGTCTGCTATATGCCATTAGTTCTAATCGGGACTCGTTCTTAAATAAGAATTCCATAACAAGCTAAAATGTGCAAGTTATGGAATCCCAAGTTGCTTATTTATAAGACCGAATAGTCTTATGCCGAGCACGTGCCATCGGACCCGTCATACCAACATGCTGGAGTCAAAATAGTCGATTCCTTCATGTGGGCAACGTTTACCTCCAACCATTTGTTCAGTTCTTTGGTGTCAATAGTTCCTTGCATAGTTATTTCCTCCATTGATAATATCTTCTGCGAATATAATAACATAGAATGAAAATTCCAAATTGGATTATGCCCTACTCATGCTCATACTTCGGTGAGTAGCTAAAAAAGATACCGCCTGCCCTTAAATGAACGTAACCCGGTTTCATCGCAGAATTGCGCTTATTGCTTTACCCCCGATCTCTTATCGACTGCACTATTACTTAACCGCTCATCGAGAAGAGCTTTCGTTAATTCTTTTGTAAAATAGCATCTCAAATCTCGCATTTTCTCAGTATAGATAGTCTTTTCCATCGGGCAAGAACCGGCACAATGCCATTTGGCAAAACAATCATTACACTCCTGGCGTTTGGAATTATAAAAATCTTCTATTCTTTCTTTTCTGTCCTTTGAAATGGAGACGACTCTGCAATTAATTTCCGCAAACTTGAACTGCTCGAAAGCAGCATCCTCTTTGGAAGAGATTCTATGGCATGCAACGAAATCCCCGGTGGGCGTTAAGCAGAATTCCCCTCTGCAAAAACAACTTTTAAGTTTCTCCAGCCCACGAGATACAGAGCAATAAACATCTAAACCTTCTGTTCTTCCGATTGTTCTGGCTTCCATAAAATACTTCACAAAGTCATCGTAGAAAGCTTTGTCATTGTATATGGATGTAACATGCTCAAAATGGATTTTTTTCAGGTGAGGATAATTATTGATTGCGAACAGAACCATTTCGTGCATTCGCCGGACATTTAGTTTTGTGATTGTCGACCGAACACCAACATGTACACCATTTTTCAAGAGTTTACGTATCGCTTCATCTACAATTTTGAATGTGCTTTGTGATGATTTCGCAAAGCATCTTTGAGAATCCTGTACATCGGGCAAAATTTCAAAGGATAAATTTATATCGACCTTATTCGTTTGGAAGAAATTGATTTTCTTGTCATCCAATAAAGTCCCATTCGTGGTTATTCCAATACCTACCTTATTTTGATCATAAGTTGAGGCTCTAATATATGAAATAGACCAACTTAATAGTTCCCATGTCAGAGTGGGTTCGCCACCCCCTATAAATGAAAAATGCTTTCGTTCTGATTTTTGACTGAAAATGTAGTCAATAGCGACTTTTAATTGCTCCTTGCTTAAAACATCTTTGGAACGAGAATCTTGCGCATAACAATAAGAACATCCCAGATTACACATTTGAGATAGAATCACAACTAAATTAGATGCTGCCCTTATTGTAGACTTAAAAGGTATCATGGGTTGTATTCTCTCTAACTCCTTAATGTGCTCTCTCAATGACGGAGCTTCAGACCCATCAATAACTCTTCCTGTGGGAATGTACAATTTACAAATATCTGCAGCCTTGTCATTGGCATAAAAGGCTACCCCACGTAGCGGTGCGTATATAATATTCCTATCCTTTTCTACTCGAATGATAAAAATATCGTCGCGTAAGTTTGCACCCATTGTAACAAAACAACTAAAAAGCCACTATAACCTAGCGACTTCTATGCAAAATGAGAAATGTTTTAGAAGACTCTATATTATTCGCACTCTGGATCCCCACCGCATTCGCAACTACCCTCGCCGCCCTCGCAGCCGCAGTCATCATCACTCCCACAGCCGCATGAATAGGCTAAATTAGAATAATAAGCATTGTGATTAACAACGACGATATCGCCTACAGTTACATCTTTGGAAATCATATGACTATACAATTTAACAATTTCGCTTCTGGCTTAATGTTGTATGCCTTTACTTGTTTATAGTAACGTTTCAAAGGTAGTAATTTTTTTTCGCAAAATGGCAAAAAAACAAACAAATATGTCCCATTGTCCAATATATACGATAAGCGTTCGCCCATTTTGCTCCTCGATTCAGCTACTGAGAGGCACGTGTGATAAATAGAGCGTCAGCTCATCTTCGCGGAGACGAACTATCCGAGTCTCTCAAATAGATTAATTATTAAGCTCTTGAGCGCTTTCTTCTAGTTTTCCACTCCCTTCATTTTGTCGATCGCCAAATAGTACTTCAACGCTTCTTCTTTATTGTTCAGGGTATCATGAAGAAGAGCCAGGGACAATCGGCAATTCAGCAAGGCAGAGTTCTCTGCTTCAGCAAACACATTATCCAGCTTTGTGAACCTCAGAAGGAGTTCCTCGTACATGCGTAGTGCTTCCTCGTCCGATATGTATTGAAGGTAGTCATCCTTCCCCTCCATAAGAGAATGCAAAACGTCAGAGAGATCAAACCTCATGTCGGTAAGGACCATATATTCCACGAATCGTCCCTGGTCGGCGAGGTTTACTTCATCGAGCATCGCGTGAAAATCATCATCCGGTGCTTTCTCGTAGACCATGTTACCGATGGAATCGGACTTAAGAGACGATATCAACTCAAACTTAAGCCTTGACCAATCCGAGAAGCCACAGTCCGGAGTACCATTCTTGGCCCTTACCATATACTGCTTGAGGCAAACGAACAGAAGCAACATCCATTAGACATAGTCATCCCTTTCGGAAACTCCTTGATATAATTCTATGAGTTCGCATAAGCACTTATGCATCCTCTCGTAGTATTGCCATTCTTCGGGATATATATAAGCGTGGATGGCTACCATTAACCCATAATCTTCAGTGACACGATTCTCTTTCCTGCAGGCTTCATAATGCTTTTCAAGTTCGTTCGCCATCACCTCATAGTCGGAAAAGTCGAACACATAATACTTTATAGCCGTCGGAACGAATTCTATCACTTCTGGATATTTTGAGGATAAGTCCTGAACCTTTGATTCCTCTAGTTCCTTTCTCAGCAAATCCAAAATGTCAGAGCCAGCGCCGTCAACTATCTTTGTGATTATAATCAGCATCCGAATATAATACAAAAGGCCTTTATCGAATTTGGCAACAGGATGAGAGGCAGCAGCATAGGCATTGATTGACTTCTTCAAGATTTCCTTCCCCCCCCAGACCGTCTTAAAAGTCAGTTATCAAACCCTCTGAGAGTGCGATTTT
>OCHN01002550.1_pt1 | contig 11511 bp, 11 predicted proteins | sample 1538911 | NCBI WGS metagenome assembly OCHN01 (sample SAMN04571736, study PRJEB22368) | human gut metagenome | biome: human gut; material: stool | host: Homo sapiens | place: Luxembourg | collected 2013-01-11 | reverse complement strand
CGTATGTTGTGCCTGCGCTCTCCAGTGCTGTTTCCGGCTGTGAGACCGTCCTGGTCGAAGTATCTGTAGGACAGCATGTAACCGCTGTTTCCGAGGGTTCCGTTGAGGCTGACAGAGTAGTTCTGCTGAGGAGCCACCTTCTTGAGGACTTCGCCGACCCAGTTGGTGTTTCCGAAATAGTTAGGGTCCGAGTTGTTGCGTACCTTGTCGAAATGTTCAGGAAGCCAGGCTGCCGGGCTGCCTACATTCTTTCTTGCCTCGTTGTCAAGGGTCATGAACTCGATCGCGTCGCACATCTCCGGCAGTCTTGTAGGAGTCTGTATTCCGGCATAGGCTGAGAAGTTGATTCTTGTGACGCCGTCTTTTACAGTGGCGAGTTTCTTGGTGGTCACGAGAAGGACACCATTTGCTGCCCTGGCTCCGTAGATTGCTGCGGAAGCCGCGTCCTTGAGGACTGATACGCTTTCGATGTCTTCCGGGTTGATGGATGTGATGTCACCTTCGACACCGTCGATCAGAATCAGAGGATTGGCATTACCGATGGTTCCCACTCCACGTACTCTGATGGTGGTATTTGCCTGCCCTGGCTGTGATGAGGAGTTAACGACCGTTACACCCGGGAGAAGTCCCTGAAGTCCTGAAGCGACGCTTGAAATAGGTCTTGCATTCATTTCTTCACTATTGATCATCGCCACCGCACCGGTAAGATTGACCTTTTTCTGGACACCGTAGCCGACAACGACGGTCTCCTGGAGCATCTGAGTGTCTTCAGCAAGGACCACTTTTCTCGCAGCTGCTGAACCGGCAACTATGATCTGCTCCTTGTAGCCGAGGCTGCTGATTCTGATCTTGGTCTGGGCTGAAGGTACTATGAGTTCCCAATTTCCGTTGGCGTCAGTGATGGTGCCGCCCTTTGCTCCTTCAATCAGCACGCCTGCACCTATTATAGGCTCTCCGGTACTGTCAATGACAGTTCCGCTGGCCTTGAATGTCGTCTCTTTAGTTTCTTTGTCAATGTCTTTCTTCTCCTCGCTGAGCACGATCTGATGGCCGTTTATCTCATATGAGATGGCCAGGCCGCTGAAAATTCTGTCGAGAATGAATTCGATACTCTTGTCCTTCGCATCGATGCTTACCAACGCATCTTTGTCAGGGAGCATGTTACTGTAGAAGAAGCTGTACTCGCTTTCGTTCTCCAATGTAGCAAGGGCCTCCGTAAGAGGAACGTCCTTGAATGAGACACTTATCTGTCCGTGCAGAGGTGCCGCATTCATCAATACGCTGAAGAACAACGTGATGATTAAAAGTTTTGCTTTCATTATTATTGTTATTGGTGTTATTGTTTTGTTTTTACATGGTGGTCAGGCATTCCGGATGCCTCTTATGTGCTCGGGCGTTATTTGCGTCCCGTGCGCCGTCTGCTGAACTTTATCGTGTTGTAGTACATCTGGGCTTCCACCGGTGATGTCGCTGTGATAAGGTCAAGCACATTGTTCAGAGAACTGTTTCTCACAAGTCCCGTGTAGGAGTAGGCCGTCACGCTTTCGTCCTCGAAGATGACATTGACATTGTACATTCTCTCGAGAATCGCTCCTATCTCCTTGAGGTTGTTATTGTTGAAGAAGAGTTCATTGTCACGCCAAGGGATGAGGTGGTTTTTGTTCGGCGCGTCATATTTCCTCATTTCGCCGCTTTTTACATTGTAGCTTATTTCCTCTGCCGGCTTCATGATCATTTCCCTGCCGTCTGCAGTCGCCTTCACGCAGCCTTCGACCAATGTCGTAACTATTTCGGGTTCAGAATTATATGCCCTGACATTGAACTTGGTTCCGAGAACCTCGACCTTCATCTGCCTGGCTGATACGACGAGCGGCATCTCTTCATTGCGGGCGACTTCGAAATAGGCTTCGCCATTCAGGTCAATGTCGCGGTTCTTCACATTGAAATCAGATGCATAACGGATCGAACTGCCAGAGTTGAGCATGACCTTGGTCCCGTCCGGGAGTGAAATCGTGCTTTTCTGACCGTTCGCGGCGATGCACTCAAAGACATTGGCCTCGGTCTCTCTGCCCTTGCCTGCCACGAATCCTGTAACGACAGCTATGGCGACCACGGCAGCCGCCGCAGTCCACTTGAATATTCTTCTGAACAGCAGTTTCTTCTGTGCCTTGATTCCGATAAGCAGTTTTCTGCGGATTCTCTCCTTCTGGATGCCGGACATTCCGCCACTTGCGTTCTGCCATTGGGAAAATGCGTATTCGTCGAAAGCCTGCGCTGCATCCTCCTCGTCCATCATGGCGCGGAGCTTCGCATTTTCTTCGGCTGTAGTCTTTCCGGAAAGGTATTTTTCTATCAGTGAATGAAATCTTTCGGTTTCCATATTCTGTGGTTTTGCTATATGTATCCACAGAATCCATAAAACCTTACAAGAAAATTGAAAAAATTATAAAATTTTGCTCAACTTAAGATTACCGCCAGCATCAGAAGCTCTGAAATCCTCTGACGGATAGCGTTTTTCGCCCTTGCGATCTGGGTTTCCACGGTCTTGGGAGAAATGTCCAGACGTTCGCTTATTTCGTGGACGGACAGCCCCTCGATAAAGCGCATCTTGTAAATCATTCGTCTGGATTCAGGCAGGGCGGCGATTGCAGCTTCAGCTTCCGCCAATATGACGGTCGTGTCTCCAGTCTCGAACTCTTCCTGCCGGACACCGTCGCTATTCGACACATAGTCAATGTATTTCGATGCGGTCACCTGTCTGCGCAGTTCCTTGAACACGGCATTGCGGGCTACGACATAAAGCCATGCCGGCACGTTTCCGTCAGGGGAAATCGAGGCCCTTCGGCTCCACATCAGGGCGAAGCAGGACTGCGTGATGTCTTCGGAAAGGTAAGTGTCTTTAAGGATGGCGTGGGTAAAATTGAAGACCATTCCCGCATACTTGTCATACAACGCCGAAAACGCCTCAATAGACGAGGCATTCAGCTGCTCTATGAGTATATGGTCTTCTTTCATGATGTAGCGGGAGTTCTGGGTTGCTACCACAAAGATAGGAAATAAAGTCAAGTTTCCCGCTACAACTTGGATTTTCAGACTTTTGAGACCTCTACAGGGTGCACCAGAAGGTGACGATGAACGGTATTGAAAACTCGAGCACAAAGCCGTGGAACAGCGAAACCACAGCATATTGCCTGCCGGATGAGTCCATGATGATAGGCAATGTCGTGTCCATCGAAGTCACTCCGCCTGCGGCGATCGGAGCCAATGGCCCTGCCACTTTTACCAGCAGCGGCGACAGGAGCAATGTGAACATTTCCCGGACAATGTTCGAGAGCAATGCGATGGTACCGAGTTCCGCTCCCTTGTATTCTGTAATGAAGATACTGGACAATGAATAGTATCCGAAGCCTGAACCTACTGCCAGACAGTCTGTTGCGCTGCGTCCATGCAGCAGGAGAGCAGCAGCAAGTGCTCCGGCCAATGTGCCGAGAAGCGTACCGACCGGAAGCAGCGACATCCGCAGGTCCAGAGTCTTGAACTTGGATATGAAACTGTTGTCGCTTCCCACTCCTGCACCCACGCAGAAAAGCAGGGCACAGAGGGCATAGAACGTAAGATTGCCCTCAGATATGCCTGAGGGAATCAGGCCTGACAGTCCTGCGGCAATGCCGATGATGAAGAAACTGATAATGACAAGGCTGCCTTTCATCTCGATTTCCTCCTGCTTATATATTGCCACAGAATCCATGCGAAAACGCAGCTTCCTGCAGTGCAGAGCGTCGCAATCACGACTGCATCCAGTCCGAGTGAGGGCAATGCGGATATGATCTTCTTGTTACCGCCGACTTCCACGCCGAGCAGGAACAGCAGAATCCATATGAGCAAGGTCGTCGCCTTGGAAATCCATTGACAGTCCCGTTTTCTCAGGAGCCATCCGAAGGCAATGCCTCCGAACATGCAGCCGATAACTGTAAACATCTATTTGTCAATATTTTGCGGTTTCGTAATGATTCTATGCTGCGATTGCAGAAATGCTTTCCTGTTCTTTTCCAGTGTTGCCCGTTCATTTTCGGGCAATGCGAAATCGCAGAATCTTTCCCATATATAGTTTACGGCCTGCTGGGACGGATGTACCATGTCTTCTGCATAGAAACGGTAGTCCCTCAGCTCGTCCATCATGATCTCATAAGCAGGGAAGTACGCGCATTGGTCCGGATGATTCTCTACAACCGATTCCACGGCCATAAGCAGGGTGCTTTTGCTGATCTGGTTGCCGTGCGCACCGTCTTTGAGATGCCGTATGGGGCTGACTGTGAATATGAAACGCTTCTGTGGATATTTCCCGACAAGAGAATTGAGCAGTACCGAACAGGTCTTCAGCGAAAGCCTTTCGCGGGTGAATTCTTTGGCATCCCGTTTCAGGCAATTGGACACGATCTCGCCTGTGGCATTGAACCGGAAGGTCCAGGCCGTGCCGAGCGTGATGATTATCGTGGAAGCCTCGCGGAAGAAGGCCGATGATTCGGCAAGGGATTCATTTGCATTGACAAGAAACTCTGCGCTTGTCGCCCTTGCGGCTGCGGTGTGGTGGCTGAATGAACAGACCAGCTTCGCTCCGGCACCCATCTGCACGCACTCGTCTTCGCCGAACGGAACAGCAGAATCCAGCCTCCGAACTGCATTGCAGACGGAAACTGGATTGTACAATGTTCCAAAAGGATTGGTGCAGGCCCGGAACCCCATGTTCTTCATTATGAGGCCGATATTGTCGGAAAAACAACTGCCGAGCAGCAGGATGCTGTCATCGAAACTGATTTTTATCTTGCTTTCCGGAATATCCACCGGGGTCTGCAACTTTATCATATTTTGTCTGTTTGTGAGGAAAAGTTACTTTTCCATGGATTCGATTACAGAAAGGTTGGCTTTCCTTACTCTCGCCTCATCCATTTTCAGGACTTTGCGGTCGTAAGTCATAAATCCGTTCACCTCGCCTTCCACGTCAGTAGTCTGCGTATAGACTGCTGCACTGAAGCCGCTTCTGACCATTTTTTCCAGGTCGCGCGCATATTCCACGTAAACATCTGTAACCTCATCTGAGTTCTTGTACTGTACATAGCCCCAGTTGCGGTCTTTCTGCCACAGATGTCCTTCGAGAGGCAGGCCGATTCCGCCGTATTCACCGAGGACAGTAACGTAATTGCTGTCGAAGAAACGCTGTTTAGGCCCCGGATATCTGTGCTCGTCGAGGATGTCGCCACACTTTCTGTGGTTTCCGCCTGAAGCCGAGTTAACAAGTCTGGTAGGGTCGAGTTCCTTGGTGTATTCAGCGACTTTCTCCGTGTCGAACTGTCCCCATGCCTCATTGAACGGAACCCATACGACTATACAAGGGAAGCAGCGTCTGGCTCCGATGATCTCAGTCCACTCCTTATAGTAGTTCTTCTTCCATTCGTCAGGTACAGGTGTGTCTGTGCCCTGGTCCCAATTGTCGTAAACCCACTTGTTGGTGGAGTTGTCCGCGATACTCGGCATGTCCTGCCATACCATCATTCCGAGCTGGTCGCAGTGGAAATACCATCTTGCAGGCTCTATCTTGATGTGCTTGCGTATCATATTGAAGCCCAGTTCTTTAGTCTTGACGATGTCGTATCTCAATGCCTCGTCAGTCGGAGCTGTGTAGAGTCCGTCAGGCCACCAGCCCTGGTCGAGCGGGCCGAACTGGAACAGAGGCTTTCCGTTCAAGGCCATTCTCTTGTAGTTGTGAGAGTCAGCGACTACGGAAATTTCCCTCATTGCAGCATATCCTTCCACCCGGTCCAGAACCTTGCCGCCACGAATTACTGAAAGGCGCAGTCCATAAAGGTACGGGGAATCAGGAGACCAGGTCTTTACTTCAGGCAATGTGACTGTAACCGCCTTGCCTTCAGCTGCTTTAGCGCTTGCGATGACCTTTTCGGCCGGCTTCTCAGGAGAGTATCCGACGCCGCCCTCCAGCACTTCTGCCAATATGATGTCGCCTTCGGCTGTTCCTTTCGTCAATGTTTTGACTGTCAATGATTTCGTGTCAATGTCGGCTACTGCTTCATAGCTCAGGAAGCGTGTTTCCGGCACTGTCTCCAGCCATACGCTCTGCCATATTCCGGAAACCGGAGTGTACCAGATTCCTTTAGGCGAAAGCACCTGCTTGCCCCTCGGCTGGAATGACTTGTCGCTGCTGTCTGCGACTTTCACTACGAGCTTCTGCTCGCCTTTCACATTGAGGTATGGAGTGATGTCGAACGAGAATTCCGTAAATCCGCCTGTGTGCGTTCCGAGGAATATATCATTGACATAAACATCTGCTTTCCAATCTACTGCATCGAAGTTGAGCATCGTCCTCATTCCTTTCTGGGCCTTGGCCTGGAACGTGGTGCTGTACCACAGGTTCTCATTTGGCTGAAGGATTCTTCCGACTCCTGACAATGATGATTCGATGGCAAACGGCACGAGTATCTGGCCGTCGTTTTCTGCCGGCTGAGGCTCTCCGCATTTGGTGACGGCATAGTTCCACAGTCCGTTCAATGATTTCCAGTCACCTCTGACCATCTGCGGTCTCGGGTATTCCGGATGGCAGGATTCAGGAGAAACCTGCTCTGACCATGTTGTACGGATGTTCTCGCCTGCCGGAGCCCAATTCTGAGCTGCTGCCGACAGCGGTAAGGTCAATGCTGTCGCAATAATTAGTGTAGTGATTCTGTTCATGTTATTATTGTGTGTAATAATTTGTAACGAAATAAAATCGAATCCTCTAATTTACGGTTTTTCCGTTAAAAATCGTACATGTTCAACCCTGTCTCTTCGGAAAATTTCCTGCCGAGATGAGCCTTTGAAGGTATCACGACCAGTTCACATGCCCCGCTTATGACTGCAGAAAAAAGATGCCCGCAGATAGCGGAACAGTCTGAGCGGCCGAACGTTGCGTGAAGATGCAGATACACATTGCCGTCCTTCTCGGAGATGTTTCCGGTAAGATTTGCCATTTCCATCTGCTCCTTGAACTCCATGTCCACATATTTCTTGGTGGCAGGGTTCAGAAAACGCAGAACCACGTCATTCACGGCTCCGAGACCGTAAATCTCTCCCGCCAGGATGTTCTCTTTCCTGCAGAATTCGGTCAATGCCGCAGCAACTTCACAATGATTGTCAATGCTGAGAAAATATCTGTCTTCAGCTTTCGTGTACTTGTACATAGTATAATAATTATAGGTATATCAGTATGGCTATCGCTCCGACTGCTGTGGCAATGACTGTTTTTATAAGCTTGACAGTCAGCCAGCTGCGTTTGTTTTCAGCAATCAGCGGCAGGCAGGCGTGCCCGTCCTGGGAAATGCAGTTGGCGAGCAGAACCGGGAACGGAAGAATCCCTGCGGCGAACATTGACACGAAAACAAGGTGCGGGCCCGACTCAGGAATCAGTCCGGCAGCGACCGCAATCACGAGCATAAGCCAGATGTTCCCCTTGATCCAAGTTTCGATGTCAATATAGATGGACAATATCCCGAATAGCGCGAGTACGCCGAACGTCCATGCGAAAATCGTAGGCAAATGCCTCTTTATCACGTGTTTCCATACGTGCTCTTTCAGGAAGTGGCGCAGGTTGTGTACGTGATGCCCGTGCTCTTCGCCCTCCTCGTGATGATGGCAGCCCTCTTCGTGATGGCTGTGCTTCTCCCCGTCGTGATGGTGGCCGCAGTCGCAGGAATGAATCTCGTAATTGTCGTCACTGCTCCTGTCAGCGCCGATGTTCATCATCTTGCCCTTCTTCTGCATTGACCCGACAATGATTTCTGTCAATGCGCCTATGCCGATTCCGAGAACGAAAAGCCCGCACATCATCAGCAGCGCTGTGCCGGGGAATTTTGCCAGCATTATGAATGCTTCGTCGCCGGTCGTGGCTATCAGCGTGGCCAGCAGCGCGCCGAACCCTATCATTCTGTGAGAGTAGAGTGATACGCCTGCAAATCCGCCGAGGCATCCCGGTATGAGGCCGAGGGCCGCAGAGGTTATAATCTGTCTGCCTTTGTGCTTCTCGAGACTGTGAAACATTTTTCCCTGAGTGCAGACATTGAAAATCTCTATCAATGTCATCATCAGTATCACGAGAGCGCAGATTTCTATACTTTCCTTGAATGCATCTATGAGTGCGTCAGGTATATCGTGTGGCGTGTGGGGAAGTTCTCCGTGGATGTGTAAAGGTAAGATGAACATAGGTTTATTGGTAAATGGTTCCCGCGATATAGAGGCTTATGACAGGCCTGAGCGGTGAATTGGTCGTCAGAATTATAGCTGTTTCATTGTCCCCGACAGGGAGATTGCCCGTGTCAAGTGTGCATTTGAAAGAATTTTTTCCGCCGGAAGGTGTGTCAATGAACTCGGCCGGCACTTTCACGCTGTCGTTTTCCGCATCGCATTTGTAAATGTGAAAACTGCCGCCACCCATATTCTTGTAGGAGAATGTTGCTGTGACAGCAGTGCCTTTGCGGACTTTTCCGAAATGGTAAGTACTCGCGTCGAATATCGGCTGGGCTCCGTTTTCCTGTTCCTCGGCTGTCCAAGAAGAGAAGTCCTCCTTTGTGAAAGCCTTTATACTCAATGCTTTATGTGGCTGACCGTTCACTACAGGAGTTGCGAAATAAGTGTTTCTGCCCCACCTTGACCTGTCTGCCGTGACGATGTATGTCATTTTAGCAGTGGCTCCGGCCGGTATCGGGTTCGGCGAAACGGAGACTGAAAGTCCCGGCGACACTTTCGTAAATGAAATCCTGACAGGGGAGTTCCCGACATTGGCCACGGTCACTCCGTCGCTTTTCTGGCCGCCCTGTGACAGGTTCCCCAGCTGGAAAGATGATTTTCGCAGGGCCAATGTCCCTCTTCTTTCAGGATATAATTCATTGAGCGACAGTTTCTTGGCATGGACTATCCCTCGGAGTCTGAGTATCACCGGCTTCTTTACTCCCGAAATATATACTGTCAATGTCTTGTCGAAAGGGTAGGGGCCTTCGTCATTGGTGTAGGTGGCTGAAATGGTGCCTGACTTTCCCGGCAGAACCGGTTCGCGTGTCCATTTTACCCTGGTGCAGCCGCAACTGCTTACTACATTGTATATGACTGCCGGTTTGGCAGATATGTTGGTCACCGTGAACGTGCAGCTCTGCTCTCCCTGTCCTACAGTGAGGTCGCCAAAGTCGTGTATGGTCTTGTCGAAACGCACAATCCCGTCGTATTCAGTGGTTTTGCCGTCAGTTTTCACCTGAGCGTACAGAGCCGCCGAAAATAAGGCTGCGGTGATAGTCGCAGCCAGATATTTGTAAATCTTCATCATTGCGGCTTAAGTTCCTGCAAAAATCTAACCACTATTGATTATTTGACAGATTTCACATACATTTGCATTCGTATAAAAGCAACAACCAAAAGAATTTTAATATTATGGCTTACAAAATTTCTGAATCAGAGTGCGTAGCTTGCGGTACTTGCATCAGCGAGTGCCCTGCAGGTGCTATTGTAGAAGGCGATGTTTATCACATTGATCCGAACCTTTGCCTTGATTGCGGCACTTGCGCCGGTGTTTGCCCTATGGGCGCGATTCATCCGGGAGACGAGTAGTACGCGTCTGGAATCCGACACGAGAGAGACCTGCGGCTATGATGCTGTCGGCCTCTCTCTTTTTTGTGCTCTAAAATGTATTGAATTTAGAAAAATATTCATATATTAGCAGGTTGTTTGATGGTTAATTACTTAATAATTAGATAATGAAACTTTCTATTTTTAACACTCTCCGTGCGGCAGCCTATGCAGTTGCGGCCGGACTCTTCGTTACTGCGGCAGTAGGATGCAATTCTTCAAGCAGTAATGACAAATCACTTTCAGTTTCTGACAGGTCAGTCATTCTCGATGGTGAAGGCGGCTCTCAGAAAATTTCAGTTTCAGCAAACGGCGTGTCATGGATTGCCACAGCTGCTGATTCTTGGGTAAAGGTAACTCCTCAGTCAGGAACCGGTGACTCATTTGTAGTAGTTTCCGCTGAAGCGAACAATACGGCTGAAATGAGAACTTCTTCCATTACTTTTGAGGCTCCAGGCGTAAGTCCGGTTGTAGTTTCAGTTCTTCAGAGCGAAGGCTCAGGCTCTTCTGTCAGCGGCTCCGGCTATGAAGTGAAGAGCGTTATGTTCGCTTACTATGGTGACGGCCTTAACACTGGCGGAAAACTTGCTAATGTTGCTGTCTGCCTGTTCAATCAGGTTCCTAATGAGACCACCGGTAAATTCCAGAGTTATCCTCTGAAGGTCGTTGAACTTGTTACCAGTGTGCCTTTCAGTGATAACTACGAGACTGCTTGCAAGTCAGTTCTCGGTCATTCATACAAGACAAGCAAAACCGATAAGGAATATACTATCAATATCGCGAATTCATATTATGCCAATATGATTTCTGAAAGCAATACAGATGAGAAGGCGGTCGTCTCTGCTGAGCTTACTGTATCTGAATTCCAGTCGAACGGTACTGTTAAAGTTTCCTACAATGTGACATTTGATGACAAATCCACAATGAGTGGAGTGTTTGAGAGTGACAAGGTTTTCCTTGCGGACTACAGCAAGGCTGCTGATTCTACATTGGAAAGTGACATAAATCCTGTATTTACAAGTGCAACGGCAACAATATATGAGATGGAAAAAGTGAAAGAATGTGCATTGGCTCTGGTTGATTTTACAGGTCCTACTTCTGATGGCCAGGATGTTCTTGCTCTTGGTATTTATACTGATTATGCGGATCTTACTACACTTGATCTTTCAGGAACATATCCTTGTATAGCTGATAATGCTGATCTTGTACCGAATACTTTTATTCCTGGTGCATTGCAAGATACAGATGACGGTAGGGTCATACTGATTCAGACAATCTACTATCATAACACATCTAAGGGTGTTACCGCGTATGCTGTTCCTCATTCTGGTTCAGTAGTGTTCGCTAAATCAGGTGAGAAATATGATGTAACATTCAATTTCAAAGATGGCAACGGCTTCGCTATCTCCGGTAAATGCACTGTCAGTATCAATGTGTCAGTCGGTAAACTCAGTACGTCTTCAGCAAGTCCATATTCAGTGAAGGTGGCTGATTTCGCCCGCAAATCTAACATCGGTATTGCCAAACTCCCTTCAGTGAAGTTCGAAAGACTCTAATCAGAATACGTCATACGGCTTCGGGCCAGTCTTTTTGGCTGCCGGGCTTAAACAATTTCAAGGTCGATCCGTAAAAGATCGGCCTTGTTTTTTCTGTCTAGTCCTGAAAAAGTTTACCGATGTTGAACACGATGCGCAGCGTGTAATCGGCTATGTATTAGCATTTTAGGCGTTTTCAGAGTTGCCAAAAATCCAACTCTGATTTTGGTTAAATGCTTGATATTCAGTTATTTGCAGGTTGCGCTACAAGTCGTCATCAGACGACCGGCCGGGTCCGGGTATTTGCGGCAGCAAA
>OCHN01002546.1_pt1 | contig 11537 bp, 14 predicted proteins | sample 1538911 | NCBI WGS metagenome assembly OCHN01 (sample SAMN04571736, study PRJEB22368) | human gut metagenome | biome: human gut; material: stool | host: Homo sapiens | place: Luxembourg | collected 2013-01-11 | reverse complement strand
TGTGGTATCGGAAGTGTGGTATGTATAGGCTTGGTGTTGCTCGATTTGGGCAAATGTTCTATGATAGCCCTTGTTTGCAACTATCTATTTGAAGCCATTATGTTCCCAACCATCTTCACTTTAGCTTTGCAAGGCTTGGGCAATCTTACCAAGAGTGCATCATCGCTCTTGATGATGACACCTATCGGTGGCTGCTTCTTCCTGTTGATGGGCTATGTGGCAGACCAAACCAATCTGGTATTGCCATTTATGATACCATTTATAGGCTATTTCGTAGTGCTTTTGTTTGCTTCAGAGTTGACAAGAAAGCACAAACAGGGTGAAGAATAAGAGAAAAAGACCAAAAAACTGGTATATCTTAGGAAAATTGTAAAGCGGAATTTGCAAAACTGTGAACCGCCCCCGAAAAACAAGCGTGTTTTAGCATTTTATAAAATTTGGAACACTAATTAAACATGCAACATTTTGCAAGAAAAAATATAATTGCTAATTTTGCAGCGGATAAAAACCAAGAATATTAGTTTTTTTAAACATAAACAAACAATTATGGTAAATTACAAAGATTTGGGTCTCGTGAACACCCGTGAGATGTTCAAGAGAGCGGTATCAGGCGGTTATGCTATTCCTGCTTTCAACTTCAACACAATGGAGCAGATGCAGGCAATTGTACAGGCTGCAGTAGAGACAAAGTCTCCTGTTATCATGCAGGTTTCTAAGGGTGCACGTAACTATGCTAACGGTACTATCCTTCGCTACATGGCAGAGGGCGCTGTACAGTATGCTAAGGAACTCGGCTGCGAGCATCCAGAGATTGTTCTCCACCTCGACCACGGAGATTCATTCGAGCTTTGCAAGGATTGCATCGACAATGGTTTCTCTTCAGTAATGATCGACGGTTCTTCACTTCCATACGAGGAGAACATCGCCTTGACAAGAAAGGTTGTAGAATATGCACATCAGTTTGATGTAACTGTAGAGGCTGAGCTTGGCGTTCTCGCTGGTGTTGAGGACGAGGTTTGTGCAGCAGAGTCTCACTATACAAAGCCTGAGGAAGTTATCGACTTCGCTACACGCACAGGTTGCGACTCATTGGCTATCTCTATCGGTACATCACACGGTGCACACAAGTTTACTCCAGAGCAGTGCACATTGGTAAACGGTGTATTGGTTCCACCTCCATTGGCTTTCGATGTCCTTGCTGAGATCGAGAAGAAGCTTCCTGGATTCCCAATCGTACTCCACGGCTCTTCATCAGTTCCAATGGAAGAGGTTAACACTATCAACAAGTTCGGTGGTGACTTGAAGGCTGCTATCGGTATTCCTGAGGATCAGCTCCGTAAGGCTGCTAAGTCAGCAGTTTGCAAGATCAATATCGACTCAGACTCACGTCTTGCTATGACAGCTGCTATCCGTCAGCACTTCGCTGAGCATCCAGATCACTTCGACCCACGTCAGTATTTGAAGCCAGCTCGCGAGAACATGAAGAAGATGTACATCCACAAGATTGTGAACGTACTCGGTTCAGACGGTAAGCTCGCTCAGTGCTAATCTGATTAGAGCATAAAATATTAAAGGGTGATACCAAGCGGTATCACCCTTTTTAGTTATATGCTTTTTAGAATAAATCTCTTTGCAGTTTTCTTTTATTTCGCAATATTTAGCGCTTCAATCTTAGAGATGGCACCAGTCTGCGGGTTTAGGATTAGTCGGCTACTCTGCTTCTTTCCGAATAGTTCGCCGCTAAGATTCTCGAGCTTACCGAACTGTGGAGCTTGGAATTGCTCTTTAGCCAATGTGTTGCCTGTGCCATTGAATATGGTGATATCCATCTTAGCAGGGATGTTTACTCTAAGTCCGATATCGTTTTTATCCTTCTTTTCCTTTTTATCCTTTTTGGCATCAGCTGCAGCAGGCTCATCGTTGAAAGTCTTCTTCTTGGCAACCTTAATATAATAAGGAGAGCCAGAGAGGTCGTCGTTGTCTACAATGCCATAATACTTAGAGAAGCGGAACAAAGGTTGCTTTTCGACCTCAGAGGTAGGGAGGTAGGTGATTGTTGTCATTGTAGTGTCTTTGGTTGTTACACCAGAGAAAACCTGCATGAGAGCCTTCTCCTGAGTGTCGAGTTGCGACATCATAAGTTTTAGCTGTGTGCCATCCTTAGGCATGAAGTCAGCCTCGCCACGAGCAAGCTGAGTGCGACTATCTCTGATTTCGAATATCTCGTTGGCAGTAAGTTCTGCCATCTTAGCCGAGCTTGTAGCCGAGAGGATATCTTGCGACATGAAATCCTTAGGATTCAAAACAGGTTGAGGCTTAGACGGAGTGAATGTAGGAATCACGGTGTTGTCTTTGCCCTCGCCATTGATAGCAAGCAAGAGCCCCTTTTCTGTCTTCGATACGTTATTGATGAAATGGTTTTTGTCGATTTCCAATGTGAAAAGCTTTGCAGTGTCAGGCTCAGCAGTAGTATACATATTTGTAGCGATGATTCTATACGTAGTATAAGCATCAAGACTTACATTGTCTAAGCGCATGTATCTTTGTGCATATTCAGCCAACAGACCAGGAGTATAATTGGTCTTCTCTATTATCACATTTACATGAACTGCCGTAGTAGGCAAATAGTAAGATATTGCCTCGTTAGCCTGCTGAGCGTAGCCCGAAAGAGAAGCTGCAGCAGAAAGCAGTAGGGTGGAAATAATATTTTTCATGTTTATATTCTTGTGTTTAGGTTTTTACGATTTGTTATTCTTCCAGAAGCTTGAAAGCCTTTGGCAGATAATCGATGATATCAGATGCGATGAGGCTCTCTTTGCCAAGTTCGCGAACAGCAATATCGCCAGCAAGGCCGTGGAGATAGACACCGAGGATGCAAGCCTCTTGCTCTGAATATCCTCTACCCAGCAAACCTGTGATGATACCCGTTAGCACATCGCCGCTGCCAGCTGTTGCCATGCCGCTGTTGCCTGTATTATTGAAGAAAACCCTTCCTTCAGGAGTGCAGATAGCAGTATGGTGACCTTTCAGAATAATGTAAGCCTCATGGCGAGCAGCCATTTCGCAAGCCTTAGTCAAACGCTCATAGTCGCCATTGCAAGCATTGCCTATAAGGCGGTCCATCTCTTTAAGATGTGGAGTCATGATGATATGTCGTGGCAATTGCTGCATCCATGCCTGATGCGACGACAAGATATTTAGAGCATCGGCATCGGCAACGATAGGACATTGTGTGCGCTTGAGCTGAGCCATCAAGGCAACAGCGGTGTTTTCGGCTTGACCAAGACCAGGACCAATGGCAACAGCCTCGTAGTCGTTGGCATCAGTAGATTCAGAGAAAACCTTCTCGTCGTTGTCCATAACCAATACAGCCTCAGGGACGCTGATTTGCATTATCTGATAGTTGAGCATTGGAGTTCGTACGCACACCTTTCCGATACCACTACGCAGACAAGCCTTTGTAGACAATATCGCAGCGCCAGCCATGCCATAGCTGCCAGCCACAATGAGCGCAGTGCCCATGTTGCCCTTATGAGCAAAGTCGTAGCGAGGGCGCAACATGTTTCTTATATCCTTTTCTTCAGTGATATAATATTTAGAGTCGGTATTCTCAATATACTCATGGCTCAGCATTATATCCAATACCTTCAACTTGCCAATATACAGCTGGTTGTCAGGGAGCATCATAGCCAATTTCTTTTGCTGAAGAGTCAGCGTCATGTTGGCACGAATGATGTTAGCACGTATGTTGAAAGTATTGTCTTCGCACATCAATCCCGATGGCACATCGATACTAACCACCTTGCATGGCGACTGGTTGATATATTTAACCAGCGATGCGAAACCGCCAGAGAGAGGTTTGTTGATGCCTGAGCCGAAAAGACCATCAATGACCAATGTGTTCTCTGTGAGCTGAGGAGGGTCGAAGTTGACAGTAATCTCGGTGAAAGATTTTATTTTGCTGCATTCCTCAAGACGCTTTTTGTTGGTTTGGCAATCAACAGAAAGCTTGTTGTGGATATTGAACAGATATGTGTGGACTTCGTATCCACGTTCTGCCAATAGTCTTGACACAGCAAGTGCATCGCCGCCATTGTTGCCAGGACCTGCAAAAACTACTATTGGTGTATACTCGGTCCATTCGTCGATTATGGCTTTGGTAATGGCGTTAGCAGCCCTTTCCATCAAGTCGGTCGACGCGATGGGCTCATTATCTATGGTGTATTTGTCAAGCTCGTGAATCTGAGCAGAAGTGAAAATTTTCATATCGACAGCAAAAATACAAAATTAATACTAATAAAAGCCCAATAGTTAGCTTTTTTTTGTTTATTTCCTACCTATTGTTGTGGAATATGCCAAAAATCAATTCTTTTCTTTTGTTATTCCGCCATTTTAAAGTAACTTTGCCCCAAATTATCCAAAATCCGACATACAATGAGCACAGTAACTATTAAGGATAAAACGTTCAGAACGTTCATCCCCGAGGAAGAGATACAGCAGCGTGTGAAGGCTGTTGCAGAAAAAATCAATATCGATATGGCAGACAAGAACCCACTTTTTATAGCCGTGCTCAATGGCTCTTTTGTTTTTGCTGCCGATTTGATTCGCAATATCACTATTCCATGTGAAATCTCTTTTGTGAAGCTTGCTTCTTATCAAGGTACCACCTCGACAGGTAAGATAAAAGAAGTTATTGGCTTGAACGAAGACATAGCAGGACGTACTGTTGTTATTTTGGAAGATATCGTAGATACAGGTTTCACTATGAAGCGTATGGTAGAGCAGTTGGGAACACGCAACCCTGAGTCTATACATATCTGCACCCTGCTCCTTAAGCCAGGTAAGCTACAGGTGCCATTGAACATCGAGTATGCAGCAATGGAGATTCCTAACGACTTCATCGTTGGCTATGGTCTTGATTACGACCAGCAGGGCAGAAACCTGAAAGAAATTTATACAATCGTAGAATAATATAGACAACACAATAGATTTAGTCAAAAAAGTAAAAATGAAGAACATTGTTATTTTCGGTGCCCCAGGTTCAGGAAAGGGTACTCAGAGCGATCTGATGATTAAAAAGTATGGCTTCGGTCATATTTCTACAGGCGACGTGCTTCGCGCAGAAATCAAGAATGGTACAGAACTCGGCAAGACAGCCAAGGGATATATTGACAACGGTCAGCTTATCCCTGATGAGCTCATGATAGATATCCTTGCAAGTGTTTACGACAGCTTTGGCAAGGAGCACAAGGGCGTAATCTTTGATGGCTTCCCACGTACTATCCCACAAGCTGAGGCTTTGAAGAAAATGCTCGCAGAGCGTGGTCATAAGATTGCAGCTATGATAGAATTGGATGTTCCAGAGAATGTATTGATGGAGCGTCTTATCAAGCGTGGTATCGAGAGCGGTCGTTCAGATGATAACGAGGAGACAATCAAGAAGCGTCTTGGCGTTTATCACAGCCAGACAGCTCCTCTCATCGGTTGGTATGATGGCGAAGGCTTGCATCATCACGTAAAGGGTGATGGTCAGCTTGAGGTAATCTTTGCAGATATCTGCAAGGTTATCGACGGCATTGCCGAATAGTTTAGTGAAGAGTGAAGAGTGAAGAGTGAAGAATCATATAGCCTTAATGGTATTGGATTCTTCGTTCTTCGTTCTTCACTCTTCGTTTTTTTTCTTCACTTTTTTAATTCTTCACTTAAATGGCAGATTCCAATTTCGTAGACTATGTAAAGATATATTGCCGCTCAGGAAAGGGCGGTAAGGGCTCTATGCACCTTAGGCATGTGAAATACAATCCTAATGGTGGTCCTGATGGTGGTGACGGCGGTCGCGGCGGAAGCATTATCCTTCGTGGCAATCATAACTATTGGACCTTGTTGCACCTGAAATATCAGCGTCACGTGTTTGCTGAACATGGAGGCAACGGCGGACGCGACAAGTGTCATGGTACAGACGGTAAGGATATGTATATCGATGTGCCATGCGGAACAGTTGTATATGATGCTGAGACCGGAAAATATATCTGCGACGTAACCTACGATGGTCAGGAAGTGATGCTATTGAAAGGTGGACGAGGCGGTTTGGGTAATTTCCAATTCCGTACTGCTACCAATCAGGCTCCACGTTTTGCACAGCCAGGCGAGCCTATGCAGGAGCGTACGGTGATAATGGAGTTGAAGTTGCTTGCCGATGTTGGTTTGGTAGGATTCCCTAATGCAGGAAAGTCTACATTGCTTTCCGCCTTGTCGAGTGCACGTCCGAAGATTGCCAACTATCCTTTTACCACCCTTGAGCCAAGTCTTGGAATCGTAGAATATAGAGACCATAAGTCGTTTGTGATGGCTGACATCCCCGGTATCATCGAGGGAGCCAGCGAGGGTAAAGGTTTAGGACTTCGCTTCTTGCGTCATATTGAGCGCAACTCGTTGTTGCTCTTTATGGTTCCTGGCGATACCGACGATATTAAGCGCGAATATGAAGTGTTATTGAATGAGCTTGAGCAGTTTAATCCTGAAATGCTCAGCAAGCACAGAGTGTTGGCAGTTACCAAGAGCGACCTCTTGGACGAGGAATTGATGGATATGCTCCGTGAGCACCTGCCAGAAGATTTACCAGTAGTATTCATCTCTTCAGTAACAGGCTACGGACTCTCAGATTTGAAGGATGTGCTATGGAAAGAACTCAATAGCGAGAGCAATAAGTTGCAAGATATCACAGCCGAGGACACCCTTGTGCATAGGGATAAAGACATGTCGCGCTTTGCTATGGAGCTTGCTCAAGAAGGCGAAGACGAAGATATTGAATATATAGACGAAGACGACGTTGAGGATGTTGATGACCTCGACGACTTTGAATATGAGTATGATGAAGAATAGTCCACAGCTTCTATCATACGATATAGCCCCAGGTGTGCGTGCTTTCTCTACCATGCGTCATGGTGGAGTAGGCGAGGGCGCATATTGCAGCTTTAATATCAATAGCTATTGTGGAGATTCGCAAGAGAATATCGCTGCCAATAAAGCATCACTTGCCGAGACATTAGGCATAGAGCCAACAAAGATATTGTTGCCACATCAGGTGCATGGAGCAGACTTCTGCATCATAGTTCCCGACTTTATGGCATTGTCTGAGGAAGAGAGAGCTAAGGTGATAGAAGGAGTGGACGGTATATTCACATCGATGACTGGAGTATGCATAGGCGTTTCTACTGCCGACTGCATACCTATTATAATATACGATCCTGAGCATCATGCAGCCTGCGCTATACATGCCGGTTGGCGTGGAACAGTAAAGCGCATAGCTTCGAAGGCAGTAGCTGAGATGCAAACAACCTACCATTCTAATGCCGATAAGTTGAAGGCTGTGATAGGTCCAGGCATATCATTAGAGAGCTTTGAGGTAGGACAGGAAGTCTACGACCAGTTTGCCTCTGCAGGCTTCGATATGAATGGCATAGCGAAGCAAATGGGTAAATGGCATATCGACCTACCAGAATGCAACCGCAGAGAGTTGGTTGCAGCAGGAATACCTGCAGAAAACATAATGGTATCAGGAATTGATACCTATACTTCTAACGATTTTTTCTCTGCCCGTCGTCAAGGCATTAACTCGGGCAGAATATATACAGCAATAATTATGGAGGAAACCAAATGATTAAAAAGAATCTATCTAAGCTAACTATTTATGTTGTGGCATTGATGATGTCGCTGACGATAATGTCTGCCACAAGTGAGAAATTTACTGCCGCCGAACAACAGCAGATTAGTGTGCCAACACCAGGTCTTTTTGCCAAGAGTAATATCATAAACATTGATTTCACTCAACTTCCAGATAAAGAATATTCGTTCCCGTTGCCAGTAGGTAAAGCTATATTGAAAGGCAACGACCTTGAGATTGAAACCAAGAAGGGCGATGCTGTGAAAGCTATGCTTGACGGAACCGTTCGCTTGTCTACCTATATCTCTGGTCATGGCAATGTGATTGTTGTTCGCCATCATAATGGTCTTGAGACCGTTTATGCTCATAATGCACAGAACCTTGTGAAAGTTGGGCAGGAAGTAAAGGCAGGACATACCATCGCTATTGTTGGTGGAGATTCAAATAGAGAATTCCTTGACTTCAACATCATGATAAATGGTTCGAAGATTAATCCTGAAACCATTATCTCTTTGTCGAGCCATAAGCTGAGAAAGCAGATGGTGCAATGCAAGAAAGTGAGCGGAGAAATTAGTATTAGCGTTGTTGCCGATGAAAAGTCGAAGAGGCTGATGGCAAATCTTGATGACGACCCATTTAAGAAGAATACTACATTTAAGCTCGACCTTAGAAAGATAGAAAAGAAACATTGGTCTTATCCTCTACCAGGAGCAAAGGTTATCAGTCCTTACGGAGGCAGACGAGGTCATTCGGGAGTAGACCTAAAGACAAAGCCAAATGACGAGATACTTGCAGCTTTCGATGGCGTAGTAATATCCTCTGGTCCTTTTGCTGGCTATGGCAATTGCATACGCATAAAGCATGCCTATGGATTTGAGACATTGTATAGCCATCAGTCGAAGAACCTTGTTAAGGCAGGCGATAAAGTGAAAGCAGGCCAAGTGATAGGACTTACCGGTCGCACAGGTCGTGCAACTACAGAACACCTACATTTTGAAACAAAGTTCCGTGGCACTCGCTTCAATCCAGCCTTGATGTTCGACCATGGCAACCGCAAACTCCATGATGCCACCATAACGTTGACAAAGAGTGGAGGAATAAGAAAGTAAAAGAGTCGCTAAAAACTTGATGATATAGTATAGAAGTTAAAATAGTCAAATATTCCATAGAAAACGAAGGATTTCCTTGTTATCAATGGAATATTTGACTATTTTTGTTGCAATAAAAATAGAAAGATATGTCAAGGGAAGAACATAATACAGTAGGTTATGTTGTCGCATTAGTAAGTGAATTTGCGACAAAGTTTGGTGTTATGCCAAAACAAGCCTATGGATATCTTAAACGTTTTAAAGGGCTGGATTATCTATATAAACATTATGATACTCTTCATACTTTTTCTTTTGAGGAGTCTTTGAGTGTGTTATCTGATGTTTGTAGAAATAATGGAGGTAAAATATGCTAAAGGTATTACTTTCCAATATTTCTTTGGTACAGAAAGGGCACTACAAAAACTTAAGGCGTTATGACAAGATTAAATGCAGAACAAATACAGATGATGAAGGATGAACTAACTGTAGAGCTGGCAGATTGGCTTATGGAAACTTATGGCTATTCGCCAAAAGAATCTTTAGATGTTCTTTATGCTTCAGACACTTTTGAACGTTTGCAGAATACTGCAACAGGTTTCTATTTTCAGAGTGTTGGCTATGTTGCTTCCTTCTTAAAGAATGAAATAGAAAAAGCTGTGTTTTGTTAAAGCGCTAATATAAAATAAAAATAGCGGCAAGAGGATATGCTTATGTGCATTGTCTCTTGCCGCTATTATTGTTTGTTTACATTACTTATGTCTGTTGGCTCTTTGTTCGCGGTATTTAGCCTTTTGTTTAGCCGAACCGCTGCCGTGGGCACCAGTGATGTATTTCTTTTTCTTGGCCTTAGTCTTCACTTTGTCCGATTCCTTATTTCCAGAAGAACTCTTCTTGAAGACGATGCCACCTTCTAAGATGTCGGTGAAATTGTCTGACATGCTATAAATGGGGTTTATGTTATGAATTAATGGTGGAACAATCTAACACCTGTGAAAGCCATTGCGATGCCATACTTATCGCAAGTCTCAATAACATTATCGTCACGGATGCTACCGCCTGCTTGTGCTATATATTCAACACCACTCTTGTGTGCACGCTCGATGTTGTCGCCAAATGGGAAGAAAGCATCTGAACCTAGAGCAACCTTAGTGTTCTGAGCAATCCAAGCCTTCTTTTCTTCCATTGTCAAAACTTCTGGCTTTTCGGTGAAGAACATCTCCCATGTGCCATCTCTCAATACGTCGTCATGCTCCTCGCTGATGTAAACGTCGATAGTGTTGTCGCGATCAGCACGACGGATGCCTGGCTTGAAAGGAAGGTTCATAACCTTTGGACATTGGCGCAACCACCATGTGTCAGCCTTCTGACCAGCAAGGCGAGTGCAATGAATACGGCTCTGCTGACCAGCACCGATACCGATAGCCTGTCCGTCCTTAACGTAGCATACAGAGTTGCTCTGAGTATATTTCAATGTGATAAGAGCGATAATAAGGTCGCGTTTAGCCTCGTCGGTGAAAGTCTTGTTCTGAGTAGGGATGTTTTCGAACAAAGCAGGGTCGTCGAGCTTAATCTCGTTGCGTCCCTGTTCGAAAGTGATACCGAACACCTGCTTGTGCTCTATAGGCTGTGGCACATAGTTAGGGTCAATCTTGATAACGTTGTATGTGCCCTTGCGCTTGTCCTTCAATATTTCGAGCGCCTCGTCGGTATATCCAGGAGCAATAACACCATCGCTAACCTCGCGCTTGATGAGAGTTGCAGTAGCAGCATCGCAAACATCGCTAAGAGCAACGAAATCTCCGTATGAACACATACGGTCGGCACCTCTTGCTCTTGCATAGGCACAAGCCAAAGGTGATAGTTCTATCTTTACGTCGTCAACGAAATAGATTTTCTTTAGAGTGTCGCTAAGAGGCAAGCCTATAGCAGCACCAGCAGGACTAACATGTTTGAAACTTGCAGCGGCAGGAATGCCAGTAGCAGCTTTCAGTTCCTTAACAAGTTGCCAACTATTTAGCGCATCCAGGAAGTTGATGTATCCTGGTCTACCGTTGATAACCTCGATAGGAAGCTCACCCTCTTCCATAAAAATCCTTGATGGCTTTTGGTTAGGGTTGCATCCATACTTAAGAGCTAATTCTTTCATAGATGTCGAATTGTTATTGTTGTTTGTTTTGTGAATCTTGGTGCAAAGTTACTGCAAAAAATTGATTGAACGAAGAGAGTGCAAATGTATTTGCAATATTGAGTGTAAAAATTGTATAAAAGAACTGTGTGATAATGGAAAATGGTATTGTTCTGCGATGTTTTTATAGTAGAATAGCTTATAAAAATGGGCTAAAAAACAAGAAAATGATATGTAAATATTAAAAAATGTAGCAAAATATTTGTTTTGTTAAATTTTTAGATTATATTTGCAACATAATATTTATTGACGTTTTTACTACAATTAAATTAGAACTCTTGTTTTGTGGGGGGACAAAAGATTTTTATATATTAATTACAAACTAAAAAACTAAAAACTATGGGACTTGTAGAAGCTGTAAAAAGCGTGTTTGGCAACTATGCTAACTTTAGTGGACGTGCAAGACGTTCGGAGTATTGGTTCTTCTATCTATTTAACCTACTCGCTGTATTTATTTTTATGATTCTCGGCGTTATGCTTGGAGGAGTATTTGGTGGTGGCGAAGGTGCTGCCGGTGGAGCTATTGGTGGTTATATATTATATATTACTACTGTCCCGTTAAAGTGGACTAATCGCTCTTTGAATTAATTGAAATACAGTC
>OCHN01002540.1_pt1 | contig 11562 bp, 9 predicted proteins | sample 1538911 | NCBI WGS metagenome assembly OCHN01 (sample SAMN04571736, study PRJEB22368) | human gut metagenome | biome: human gut; material: stool | host: Homo sapiens | place: Luxembourg | collected 2013-01-11 | reverse complement strand
TAGACCACGTTATCTGCGCCGTTGCGGAGCAGAAACTTCGCCTGCACATCGCGTTCGGCGCGGGATACCACGCATTTGGCACCCAGCTCTTTCAGCAGCGAGGTGGTCTCCAGCGAGTTCTGGAAGCTGCCGCTGATGGTCACAAAACAAACATCAAAATTTCCGATACCGAGCGAACGCAGGAACTCCGCATTGGTGCTGTCGCCGATCTGTGCGTTGGTGACAAACGGAAGCACATCGTTGATCCGTTCCTCATTGGTATCGACTGCCATGACCTGATGCCCCAGTTGAGAGAGCTGCATGGCGATATGCCGCCCGAAGCGGCCTGCTCCGATCAATAAAACATTTTTCATGGGATAGATACTCCTTTGCTTATCCAATCGTGATGCTTTCCTGCGGCAGCTTTGCGCTGCCGGTTTTCTTACTGGACACCGCCGCATAAATGAGCGTAAGCCCGCCAACTCTCCCCAGATACATCAGCGCGATCAATACCATTTGCGAGGGAATATGCAGCTGCGGCGTAATACCCAATGTCAGTCCCACGGTGCCTACCGCCGACGCTGCTTCATACAGGCAGGAGGACAGCGGAAGATCCTCGTATACGCTGATAAAAACGCCTCCGCCAAAGAACAAGGCAAGATACATCGTCAGGATGGTCGCGGCGGTTTTGACGGCGCCGCAATCGACTCTGCGCCCAAAGAGTTGGGCGCTGTCCCGCTGGCGGAAGGTCGCGGCAGCATTGGCAAGCAGGACTGCCAGCGTGGTGGTTTTCATGCCGCCTGCCGTGGAGCCGGGAGAACCGCCAATGAGCATCAGAAGGATCATCACGCTCAGAGATGCGCTGGACATGGCGGGCAGATCGACGGTGTTGAAGCCCGCCGTTCTCGGCGTGACCGATTGGAACAGGGCTGCCTGAATCCGCTCTCCGAGGGGAAGGGCATCAAAATCCGCAAAGAAGAAAAACAGCGCCGGAAGGACGATCAGCGTGAGTGTCGTGACAAGAATCACCTTACTTTGCATTCGATAACGGTGGAAGTGCAGCTTGTTTTCGCAAATGTCATCCCATGTCAGGAATCCGATGCCGCCGGTTATGATCAGCAGCATGATCGTGATATTGATCACCGGATTTTGGACATAACCGGTAAGGGACGGATACAAGTTATTGTTCGTTCCCAGAATGTCAAACCCGGCGTTGCAAAAGGCGGAGACGGAATGAAACACCGCCATCCAGATCCCGTGCCATCCGTAGTCCCGGCAAAACACCGGCAGCATGACGAGTGCGCCGACCAGTTCGATCAGAAATGTTCCCCGCAGGATGAACCGGGTCAGGCGGACGATCCCTCCGACCTTCGGCGCTGAAATGGCGTCCTGCATGGTGCTGCGCTGCATCAGAGAGATCCTTCGCCCGGACAGCAGCGCAACCGATGCCGCCACGGTGACGACACCAAGCCCGCCTATCTGAATCAGCGTCAGGATCACCGTCTGACCAAAGCCCGACCAATAGCTGCCGGTGTCCTGCACCACAAGCCCCGTTACACAAACAGCGGAGGTCGCGGTGAAAAGCGCTTCATGAAATGGCGTTACGCACCCGGCTGTTGTGGAGAGCGGCAGCATCAGCAGCAGCGCACCCAGCAGAATGACCCCGGCAAAGCCCAATATGATAATTTGAAAAGACGAAAGGCGGCGCTTTCTGCAAGGCATTTCTTCCGTCATTATCCTCACTCCTTTTGAATCGCGTAATCGCTTTACTGTGCGCAGGTCAAACAGATGCGGCATTGCCTGACTGTGATGAAGGATACCCTGTACGCACTCAGCTCGGAGACCGTAAAGTAAATGTCGTATGCGTCTGCTTTATGTTCTGAAATAGAACATCGGCTTTCACAGTTTCCGGTACAAAGTAAGTCGGCTCCAGCGCTGAACACATAACATTCTTCCGCCTTCTGTTCACGCAAAAAAGACACACCTATACCCGATACCGCAGTAAAGGGCGCAGGTATGCCGCATATGAACAGGTCATATAAGAGCGGTTAACCGTTATCGTCGCTGCTGTCGTTTTCCACGGAGCTCCTCTTTCTTACTGTGTGCTTACATCATAGCATTTCTCCAGTGTAGATTCGGTAAAGAAACAAGCGCAGAGCAATACCTTCCCACCAATCTGTTTGACAGACCTGCATATCACTGGGCCAGCTGGGCCACGGCGGCCACGGCGGCATCGATCTCCTCCTCCGTGTTGAAGGGGGAAAAGCTAAAGCGCACCGCACCCTGCTCCCGGGTGCCCAGAGCCTGGTGGAGCCGGGGCGCGCAGTGGGCGCCGGGGCGGGTGGCAATGCCCCAGCCCTGCAAAAGCGCATCAGACACCTCGCCGGAATCCAGGTCCCGGATGTTCAGGGACACGATGGCCGCCCGGCAAGGGGCGGAAAAGTCGCCATACACCCGGACGCCGGGAAGCTCCCGGACGCCCCGGTAAAACCGCAGCATCAGCCCGTGCTCCCGGGCGTACAGGCTTTCCACCCCCTCTGCCAGCAGGTATTCCAGAGCGGCGTGAAGCCCCGCCAGGCCATGACTGTTCAGGGTTCCGGCCTCCAGGCGGGTGGGATAGGCGGCGGGCTGATCCCTGTCGAAGGAGTGAACGCCGCTGCCGCCCCGCAGCAGGGGCCGGACCTCCACCCCCGGGCGGATACACAGGCCGCCGGTGCCCTGGGGGCCCAGCAGGCTCTTGTGGCCCGTAAAGCACACCACGTCCGCCCCCAGGGCCGTCATGTCCAGGGGAATGGCTCCCGCCGTCTGGGACGCGTCCAGGATCAGCAACGCACCGCGGCGGTGGGCCATGGCGGCAATGCGGGGGATATCCAGCACGTCGCCGGTGACATTGGAGGCGTGGGTACATACCACGGCCCGGGTATTGGGCCGGAACAGCCTTTCAAAAGCATCATAAGAAACCTGCCCGTTTTTGTCCGCCGGGACAAAGCTCAGGGCCATTCCCTGCCGTTGCAGGGCATACAGGGGCCGGAGCACCGAGTTGTGCTCCAGGTCCGTGGAAATGGCGTGGTCCCCCGGGGACAGCAGGCCGCATATGGCGATGTTCAGAGCCATGGTGGAGTTGGCGGCAAAAACCACATGGTCCGGCCGGGGGCAGCCCAGCAGCCGGGCCGCCAGGCAGCGGGTATCATACACCGTCCGCAGGGCGGACAGGGACGCCCCATGAGCGCCCCGAGCGGCGTTTCCCGCCTTACAGATGGCCTCTGCCACCGCCTGGGCCACCTGGGGCGGCTTGTGCAGGGACGTGGCAGCACTGTCCAGATAAATCTCCGTCATCAGAACATCTCCAATACGCAGCAGGGGCCGTGGCCGATGCCGTTTTCATCCAGCGCCGCCGTCAGGGCGGTTTCGTCGCCGGGGTCCGCCTTCCAGGCCAGGCCGCACCCGGCGGAAATGCGGGACGGCAGCGGGATGATGCGCCCCGGCAGAGACAGCCGCCCGAACAGGGCCTCCGCCGCCAGGGCCTGAGCCGTCTCCTGGAAGGAGATCACCAGGGCCGGAGTCCGTTGGCGGGTCAAGGCCGGATCACCAGGGTGGCGTTCATCTGCTTCTCGGCGATGACGTACATATTGGTCACCTGACCCACCCGGAGCTTGTCGGCGATGCCGTAATGATTCAGACAGGTGCCGCAGGTCAGGATCTCCACCCCCAGCGCCTCCAGCTTGTGCAGGTCCTCCAGGGACGCGGAGCCATCGCAGGTGACGAAAGCGCCGCCGTTGTAGAACAGAACGGTGCGGGGCAGCTTCTCCTGCTGGGTCAGGGCAAACAGGAAGCCCTTCAGCAGCACCCGGCCCAGGGTGTCGTCTCCCTGGCCCATGTGGTCGGCGGAGATCACCACCACGGTGTTCTCGGGCCTTTCGGAGGGAACGGTGCAGATGCCGTCGGCGGTATCGGGCAGCTGGGCTCCGGCCTGGGCAGTGATGGTGACCCGGAAGCGGTTTTCCGCCAGCTGCTCCGTTTCGATGGTGCAGCCCTTGCTCTGGGCCAGACGGGTCAGATTCTCCACGGCGATGCGGTTATCCACCAGAGTCTCCACGGTGCCGGGACCGGCCAGAGTCTTCAGAGCCTGCAGAGTCTTGACCACCGGAATGGGGCAGGCGTCGCCTACGGCGTTGACTTGGATCATGATGAGAAGCCTCCTTGCTTTTGAGTCGGAATAACAATATGTTCATTATAAACGTTTCCCCGGGGGATTGCAAGGGGTGGGCCCCGCAAATGGCGGCGCGGTGCTTGCCGCAAAAGTCCGGGACGCCTTGCACAGCAAGGCCCCCGCTTTGGACGGGGGCCTTATTCTGCATGAAAATCCTTTTCATTTGTCTGGGTATGCGGTATAATATACCCACTATGTATCCTGGAGGTGCCGCATATGGAGAAGACCCGCCGCGAGATCATGGACCGGGTATATCTCACCTATCTGCCTGCCAAAAAGTTCAAAACCGGCTGCCTTTCCGCGCAGTTCATCACGCCCCTGCGCCGGGAGACGGCGTCCTGCGGCGCGCTGCTGCCGCTGGTGCTCCAGCGGGGCACCATGCGCTGTCCGGATATCCAGCAGCTGTCCGCCGCCATGGACCAGCTCTACGGCGCGCAGATCAACCCCACCATCCGCAAAAGGGCGGAGTGCCAGTGCATCGGCTTTGTGGCCTCGGTAATGGACGACAGCTTCGCCCCCCGGGGAGAAAAGCTGCTGGAGCCCACCGCCGCCCTGCTGGGAGAGCTGCTGCTGGACCCCGTCACCCGTAACGGCCGGTATCTGCCGGAGTATGTGGACAGTGAGCGGGCCAACCTGCTGGACAGCATCCGTTCCGTCCGCAACGACAAGCGGGACTGGGCGGACCTGCGCCTTTTGCAGGAGATGTGCCGGGACGAGCCCTACGGCGTCAGCCGCCTGGGAGACGAGACTGCCGCCGCGGCCATCAACAACCAGAAGCTCCATGTCTACAGCCAGGGAATGATGTCCGCCTCCCGGCTGGAGCTGTTCTACTGCGGCAGCGCTCCCATCACCCGGGTGGAGGACGCCCTGCTGGAGGCCTTCGCCGCCCTGCCCCGGGGCGCGGCCCGGGACCCACAGCCGCCCCGCCGGGTGGACGCCCCGGCCCAGCCCCGTGTCATCCGCGAGGCCATGGATGTGACCCAGGGAAAGCTCTCCATGGGCTTCCGCTGCGGCACCGACGATGTGCCCGCCATGCTTCTGGCCAATCTTCTGTTCGGCGGCACCAGCAATTCCAAGCTGTTTCTCAACGTCCGGGAAAAGCTCTCCCTGTGCTACTACGCCTCCAGCAATTATGTCCGGTCCAAGGGCATCCTGACGGTGTCCTCCGGCATTGAAAGTGCAGACTATCAGCGGGCCCTGGACGAAATTCTGCACCAATTGCAGGAGGTCCGGGACGGGCACTGGGAGCCCTGGGAGCTGGAGGGCGCCCGCAGCACCATGCGCAGCGCCCTGGCCTCCCTGCCGGATTCTCAGGGCGCCCTGGAGAATTATTGCCTGGGGCAGGCCGCCACCGGCCAGAGCGAGGATCCGGAAACCATGCAGCGCCTGCTGGATCAGGTGACGCCGGAGCGCATTCAGGCCGCCGCCCAGAGCGTGACCCTGGACACCGTATACTTCCTGCACGGAAAGGAGGACGCCTGATGAAAACCACCGTATATCCCCGCATCGGGGAAAAGGTCCTGTGGGAGACTCTGCCCAACGGCCTGCCTGTGTGCGTGGTGCCCAAGCCCGGCTATGCCCGGAGGTTTGCCTTCTTCACCACCCGCTACGGCGGCATGGACATGCGTTTCCGGCTGGACGGCCGGTGGCTGGACACCCCCGCCGGCATCGCCCACTATCTGGAGCACAAGATGTTCGACACGGCGGACGGCAGCGCCATGCAGGAGCTGGCCATGGGCGGGGCCGAGCCCAACGCCTTCACCAGCAACGTCGTCACCGCCTATTATTTCGACTGCACCGAGCATTTTTATGAAAATCTGCGGATCCTGCTGTCCTTCGTGTCCGTGCCGTATTTCACCGACGAGAGCGTGGAAAAGGAACAGGGCATCATCGCCCAGGAGATCGGCATGATCGAGGACAACCCCGAGTGGCAGGTATACCGCCAGATGATGCAGGCCCTGTACCGCCACAGCCCCGTGCGGCAGTCTGTGGCCGGGTCCGTGGAGAGCATCCGCCGGATCACGGCCCAGACCCTGTACGACTGCCACAAGGCGTTTTATACCCCCGCCAACATGTGCCTGGTGGTGGTGGGCGACGTGGACCCGGAGGAGGTTCTCCGGGCCGCCCGGGAGGTCCTGCCCCGGGAGAGTGGCCCCGCCATCCCCCGGGACTATGGCCGGGAGGAGGACCTGACGCCTCATATGGCCCGCATAGAGGACCGGATGGAGGTGGCCATGCCCACCTTCCTGCTGGGCTTCAAGTGCCCGCCGGTGCCGGAGGGAGAGGAGCGCATGCGCCTGGATATCCTGGGGGACCTGGCCTGCGACGTGCTCATGGGAGAGTCCAGCCCCCTGTTCACCCGGCTGTACAGTCAGGGGCTGATCAACGGCACCTTTGACAGCGCCTATGACCTGCTGCCGGGAGCCGCCTATGTGTTCTGCGGCGGCGACAGCAACGATCCCGAGGCCGTGCAGCAGGCCGTTCTGGATGAAGCCCGCCGGGTGGTCCGGGAGGGGGTGGACCCGGCCTATGTCCAGCGCATCCGCCGGGCCAGCTTCGGCGCATCCATCAAAAGCCTGAACTCCTTCGAGGCCATCGCCTCCACCGTATCCGAGGGCTGCTTCCAGGGATACGATCCCTTCCGCTTCCCGGAGGTGTACGATTCCATTACCCAGCAGGATCTGCTGGACTTTATCCGGGACAATATCCGGCCGGAGCGCATGGCCCTGTCCATCATCTATCCAAAGGAGTGACGCTATGAACGAGAATTGGAAATTTTCTGATATTCCCTATACCAGCCCGGACGTGGAGGCCCTTCAGACCCGGTACGATGCCCTGACCCGCCGGGCCAGGGAGGCCCAAAGCCCGGAGGAGCTGGTGGAGATTGTCCGCCAGCGGGACGCCCTGCAGCAGGAGGTGGGCCTGTGCCAGAGCATTGCCACCATCCGGGCCTTCCACGACGTCACCGACGAATTTTACCAGCGGGAGCTGCAGGAGACCCTGCCCCGGCTGGAGACGCTGGATACCCAGTCCCTGTCCATGGCCATTGCGGAGAGCCCCTACGCTGCGGCGGTGGACGGGACCTTCGGCCCCCAGCTGCGCCGCCTGCTGACGCTGGATCAGCGGCTCCACACCGGCGGCAAGGAGCTGCAGGCCCGCATCTCCCGGCTGACGGCCCAATACCAGCAGATGACGGCCTCCGCCAGGTATCAGGTCCAGGGCGAGACCCTCAGCGGCGGTCAGCTGCGCTTTGCACTGGCCAGCACCGACCGGGAGCGCCGCCGGGCCGCCTACGAGGCCCAGCAGCAGACGGCGCTGGAAAACGCCGAAGCCCTGGAGCAGCTGCTGCGGGACCTGGTCCACGCACGAAATCAGCTGGCCCGTGAAAACGGCTTTGACAATTTTGCCGACTACGGCGATCTCTGCATGCAGCGTCTGGGCTATGGCCGGGCGGAGCTGGACGAATTCTGCCGCCAGGTGCAGACCCACATCACCCCCCTGTATCTGCGTCTCCAGGAGGAGCAGCGCCAGCGCCTGGGGGTAGAGGCGCTGCTGCCCTATGACCGGGCGCTGGTGTTCCCGGAGGGCAACGCCGTCCCCGTGGCGGCGGAGGAGCTGCCTGAGGCCGCCCGCCGGATGTACCATGCCCTGAGCCCGGAGGCAGGGGAGTTTTTCGACGAGATGGTCCGCCACGACCTGCTGGACGTGACTGGCTCTCCCAATAAAATTTCCGGCATGGGCTTCTGCGACATGCTGGGCGCCCCCTACCGGATGCCCTTCATCTTTGCCAACTGCGACGGCACCTCCGGTGACGTCACCGTATACACCCACGAGCTGGGCCACGGGCTCCAGGGGTATCTCTCCATCCGCAGCCAGCCGGTGGCGGACTATGCGGGCCTGAGTCCGGACCTGGCGGAGGTCCACTCCAAGACCATGGAGCTGCTGGCCCAGCCCTACGCCCGGGACTTCTTCGGCGACCACGCCGGGCAGTTCCTGACGGAGCACCGCTATGACTTCATCAAGGAGCTGTGCGCCTTCTGCTCCATCCACACCTTTGAGACGTGGCTGTATGAGCATCCGGACGCCTCTCTGGCCCAGTGGGCAGAGGAGTTCGACCGCATTGAGAAGTCCTTCGGCCGCAGCCGGAACAACGGCCCCTGGCGGCAGCAGGTGCTGGCCGGGTGCGACCTGTTTACCAACATGGCCCTGTACATGTTCCCCAGGTATGTGGTAAGCTACGCTCTGTCCATCGTCTGCGCCCAGCAGCTGAAGGCCGCCTATGACGCCGACCCCGCAGACGGTTGGGCCCGGTATCACGCCCTGTGTGCCTCCGGCGGCAGCAAGCTGTATGCCGAGACCCTTTCGGATGCCGGACTGCCCCTGCCCTACGCTCCCGGCGTGGTGGAGAGCTTGGCCCAGGACCTGGCCCGCCAGTTCTGGGGATAAAGCCTTCTCTGCAGCCGCCGGCTGCGGAGGTTCCGGCCCCGGTTGGTAGACGAAAGAGAATAGACCGACGGCGGATGCACAAGGCATCTGCCGTCGGTCCCTTTTTATAGGTTTTTCGGGTGGTCAGAACAAATCGGGATACAGGGCCGCCACCTGCTGATACCAGCTCTGATACCGGGAAAGGGCGCTGCCGTCCGAGGAGTATACCTGCCACGTGTCGACTGGGTCGGAGGCGGTGAGGGGTTGGTCCGTCAGGGGGTATTTGCCCAGCTCCAGCTCGGTGGGGTAGTACATCCCTGCATAGTCGGAGCCGCCGGGGTAGGCGGTGAGGAACAGCAGATAGGGCTTGCTGGTTTCCATGGGCAGATAGCCCCCCTGGGTCCACAGGGCGTCGTCTGCGGTGTAGCACTCCTCAGTGATGACCAGCTGCGCCGGGGCCTGGCCCTTCAGCACCTGGGTCACCTGGCCGGTGGTTCTGGTATAGCCGGAGGCGACGTTGCCGTCGCTGTAGCGGGAGAGGACATTTTCCTGAGTCTCCGGGGTGAACACCACGATCAGGTCGCTGACCTCCTGCAATTGGGACACCGTTGCCGCCTGGGTCACCCGGTCCGCGGACAGCCGGTGGACGGTCTGCTGTCTGGCGCCGCAGGCGGTCAGCATCACCAGGGCCAGCGCCAGCAGACAGGAAAGCAGAGCTTTTGTGCGTCTCATGGAAAGGCCTCCTTTATTTAGGTTATCATCATTATACCATACCCAGGGGGGAGTACAATTGGCAAATTGCAGAATTATCCGAATGGAATCTATGGCTTTTCCACAAGAATAGACGGATATTTTGAACAAAATGTGAATTTACAGCGTGGTCACAAAGCGCCGCAGGCCGTCGTCCAGCAGCCGGGCGGCCTCGTCGCCCTGTCCGGCGGCGATGAGGTCCGTAAACCGGGCCAGAGTGCGCAGACTCTCCTCCCGGCCCACGGAGCGGATGTAGCCGGACCAGAACTCCAGATTAACCTTCTTAAAGGCGTTGAACAGCAGGGGCGTGATGGTGTTGCCGCCCAGGAACACCACACCCCGGTGATACCGGAACAGGGCCTCCGGCAGCTCATCCTCCGGAGCCGTCTGGGCCTGCCGCAGCAGCTCCCGCAGTGCCTCCAGGTCCCCGGGGGTGTGACCGGCAGCCAGATCCCGCAGGGCCGGAGCCTCCAGATAATACCGCAGACGCAGGATGCTGCGGGCGGTTTTCTCGTCCGGCAGGCCGCCGTGATAATCCATAATGGCCGTCAGTGTTTCCAGGCTGCCGGTCTGGGCATAGTCCGCCACGGTGACGCCCCGGCGGGAGGCGATGTCCAGAAAGCCCAGGCGGTGCAGCTCCCGCAGGCCCTCATGGACCACGGTCTTGCTGATGTGCATGGTGTCGGCCAGCTCCCGCTCCGTGGGCAGCCGGTCCCCGGGCTTCAGCTGCCCGGACAGAATAGCCCCCTCCAGCTGCTGAATGAACAGCTCCCGGATGGACGGGGCCACAATGGGGCGGAAATCCATGGCATATCCTCCTTCTGGTCCGACCAGGACCATAAAATAGGATATCATAACTTTAGAGAAACAGTCAATAGCTTTTTGCGACAGAAGTTGCTATTATAATAGTGAGTTGGTATCGAAAAAACCGCCCGTTGGGCGGAAATGAAGGAGATTTGACATGGGAAAGAACATCAACGGCGATCGTCCTACCGCGTTCCCCCTGGAGCAGGAGAAGCTGCCCTTTACCATCCCTGTGGTGGACGAGCCCCGGCCCAAGATTGCGAAGCTGGTGGCCATGATCACCGACCGGGTGCCCGCCAAGCTCAAGGGCGTCAAGGGCAACGACCCGGAATACTGGGGCCTGGCGGACCTGGTCACCGACGAAATGGCGGACGTGGCCCTGAAGATGGGTGTCCGCAAGCCCAAGACCATCGGGCAGCTGATGAAGCTGACCAAGCTGGAGCGGGAGCCTTTGCAGAAGCTGCTGGACGACATGGCCTGGGTGGGCCTGATCGAATACAACTGGGAAAACCTGGACGGGAAGAACCCCAACCACGAAAAGCGGTATGTCCTGCCCCAGTTCGTCCCCGGCAGCGCGGAGTTTTTCAACATGCGGCGCAGCCAGATGGACGAGCATCCCCAGGTGGCGGCCTTCTTTGAGCGGATGACCTTCCTGCCCCTGGAGAAGATCACCCCCATGGTGCCTCCCGGAGGGGCCGGCATCGGCATGCACGTGATCCCCGTGGAAAAGGCCATCGAGACGGAAAACGAGGCCGTGGGCCTGGAAAAAATCTCCTATTGGCTGCACAAGTACGAGGGCAAGTATGCCAAGAGCATGTGCTCCTGCCGGGCCAGCCGCCAGTATCTGAACGAGGGCTGCGGCGACGACCCGGAGAGCTGGTGCATCGCCGTGGGCGATATGGCCACCTATATTGTGGAGACGGGCCGCGGGGAATACATCACCTATGACGAGGCCATGGCCATCTTCAAGAAGGCAGAGGACAACGGCTTTGTCCACCAGATCACCAACATCGACGGCGAGCAGAAGATCTTCGGCATCTGCAACTGCAACGTCAACGTCTGCAATGCCCTGCGCACCAGCCAGCTGTTCAACACCCCCAACATGTCCCGCAGCGCCTATGTGGCCCGGGTGGAGACGGACCAGTGCGTGGCCTGCGGCCGGTGCGTGGAATACTGTCCCGCCGGTGCGGTGAAGCTGGGCCAGAAGCTGTGCACCAAGGACGGCCCCGTGGAATATCCCCGGCAGGAGCTGCCGGATGCGGTGAAGTGGGGCCCCGACAAGTGGTCCATCGACTACCGGGACAAGAACCGCATCAACTGCTACGACACCGGCACCGCCCCCTGCAAGACCGCCTGCCCCGCCCACATCGCCGTGCAGGGCTATCTGAAGCTGG
>OCHN01002532.1_pt1 | contig 11601 bp, 8 predicted proteins | sample 1538911 | NCBI WGS metagenome assembly OCHN01 (sample SAMN04571736, study PRJEB22368) | human gut metagenome | biome: human gut; material: stool | host: Homo sapiens | place: Luxembourg | collected 2013-01-11 | reverse complement strand
AAGTTCTTTCCAGCCTTCGGATACGGCATCACGTACTTCGGCTTCCGGAATATTGAATTCTTTCTTAAAACAGTCTACGAGCTGTTTGGAAAGGACTTCTTCGTTTGTAAACGCCATGAACGGGTTTAAGAACCGCATCTGTCCACTCGTAATTTCCTCAACATTGTTTTTAATGTTTTCGGAATAAGAAGTTACGATCGGGCAGTTGTAGTGGTTGTTTGCATCCGGAAACTCGTTGCGCTCGTAAGGAATCGCTGGATAGAAATAAAATCTACATTCTGGTGGATCAGCCAGGAAATATGACCGTGCGCCAGTTTCGCCGGGTAGCATTCGGATTCGCTTGGAATAGAATCAATGCCGAGTTCGTAGATTTTTCGTGTGGACTGCGGAGAGAGAACCACACGGAAACCGAGCTTCTTAAAGAACGTTGCCCAGAACGGATAGTTTTCATACATGTTCAGTACACGCGGAAGTCCGACGGTGCTTCGGCTTCTGACAGAGGTTCATAAGCAAAAATACGTTTGTTCTTATATTCGAAGAGGTTTGGAATATTCTCTTTGTTTTTTTCTTTTCCAAGTCCGCGCTCACAGCGGTTTCCGGTAATATACTGACGGTTGTCTGAAAACTTATTGATCGTCAGCAGACAGTGGTTTGTACATCCCTGGCAGCGTGCAAGCTTGGTAGTGTAGGACAGTTTATTGATCTGTTCAATGGACAGCATCGTCGTCTGATAGCCGGCTTCGTGACGTTCGCGGGCAATCAGTGCGGCACCGAAAGCACCCATGATTCCGGCAATGTCCGGACGGGTTGCGTGGACACCGGCAATTTTTTCAAAACTGCGCAGAACGGCGTCATTGTAGAAAGTACCACCCTGAACAACAATATTTTCTCCCAGATCTTTGGCATCGGACAGTTTGATCACCTTAAATAATGCGTTTTTGATTACAGAGTAGGCAAGTCCGGCAGAGATATCGGCAACGGAGGCGCCTTCCTTTTGTGCCTGTTTTACCTTTGAGTTCATAAATACGGTACAGCGGGTACCAAGATCAATCGGATGTTTGGCAAACAGTGCTTCTTTGGCGAAATCCTGCACCGTGAAGTTTAAGGATTTTGCAAAAGTTTCAATGAAAGAACCGCAGCCGGAAGAACATGCTTCGTTTAACTGAACCGAATCTACGGTCTGGTTCTTGATTTTGATGCATTTCATGTCCTGACCGCCGATGTCTAAAATGCAGTCAACTTTTGGATCAAAGAAAGCAGCGGCATAGTAATGGGCGACAGTTTCTACCTCGCCGTCATCAAGCATCAATGCAGCTTTTAAAAGAGCTTCCCCGTATCCGGTGGAGCAGGAGTGTACGATGTGTGCACTCTCTGGCAGCAGGCGGTAAATTTCCTGAATGGAACGGATGGCAGTTGCAAGCGGACTTCCGTTATTGTTGTCATAGAATGAATACAGAAGTTTTCCGTCCTCGCTGACAAGTGCGATCTTTGTTGTCGTGGAACCTGCGTCAATACCGAGATAGCAGTTTCCGGAATAGTTTTTCAGGTCACCGGTTTCTACATGATTGTTTCCGTGCCGGCTGGTAAAAGCATCGTAATCTTCCTGGCTGGCAAACAGCGGGTCCAGACGGGCAACTTCAAACTCCAGCTTAATGCCGGTGGAAAGACGCTGCTGCAGAGATCCTAAAGTGGTCTCTACGTCTTCTTTATAATTTAATGCGGAACCGATCGCTGCAAACAGATGCGAATTTTCCGGTGTAATTGCGTGCTCATCATCGAGATTTAACGTGCGGATAAACGCTGCTTTCAGTTCGGATAAAAAGTGCAGAGGACCACCGAGAAATGCTACATGTCCGCGGATCGGTTTACCACAGGCAAGTCCACTGATCGTCTGATTGACAACCGCCTGGAAAATAGAGGCAGACAGATCTTCGCGAGTTGCACCCTCATTGATGAGCGGCTGGATATCTGTCTTGGCAAATACACCACAGCGCGCTGCAATCGGATAGATTGCTTTATAATTTTTGGCATATTCATTTAATCCGGAAGCATCGGTCTGGATCAGGGATGCCATCTGATCAATGAACGAACCTGTACCGCCGGCACAGATACCGTTCATACGCTGTTCGACATTACCGCCTTCAAAATAGATGATCTTGGCATCTTCTCCGCCGAGCTCGATTGCAACATCGGTCTGTGGCGCATAATGAGTGAGAGCAGTGGATACTGCAATAACCTCCTGCGTAAACGGAACCTCCAGATGCTTTGCAAGGGTCAGTCCGCCTGATCCGGTAATAACAGGAGAAACAGAAAGATCCCCCAGTTCGTTGGATGCTTTGGCAATTAAGGACGCCAGTGTCTCCTGAATATTTGCAAAATGACGCTCGTAATCGGAAAACAGGATGTTGTCCTGTGAGTCGAGGATTGCAATTTTGACGGTGGTGGAACCGATATCAATTCCAAGTTTATGTAACTGCTTGTCACTCATAAATGTAACCTCCATGTGTAAGTAACTAAACTTATTATAAATAAGTATGATTTCAAAACAAAACCTAAAACATTATACGACAAGAATTGACAAAAGACAACGACTGAAAACATAAAGATTTTATAAAATGTTGGAAAGAACGTGCCGCTGCGTTGACAAGAGGGATTTGAAAACCGTATAATTGGTTGACAGAAAGGTCAGAAGTGACCGTAACCATACATACACTATTCTATGTAGACAGGAGACAGATTTATGAACTGGATGGATAAACTGGAACGCAAATGGGGACGACATGCGGTCGCCAATCTGAGCAGATATTTTGTACTTGCGCAGGTGATTGGATACGTGGTACAGCTGACGGCACCCGGACTCATGAGTTATATGAATTTTGATATGGGCAGTATTCTGCACGGACAGATCTGGAGAATTGTGACATGGATTTTTACACCGACGGCATCGCTGGATGTTTTTGGAATCTTATTTCTGTTCTGTGTGCTTATGTGGGGCAGTTCGCTGGAATCCATGCTTGGAACATTCCGCATGAATGTATTTTTGTGGGGAAGTGTGATTTTGTGTGACATTGTGGGCGCGATCGTATATGTTGTTACGCGGATTCTGCTGGGATATGGTTTTTCTCCGTATCTGTCCACGTATTATATTCTGATGTCCATGCTGCTGGCGCTGGCCATGTGCATGCCGGAGGGAGAGGTACGCCTGTATTTTGTCCTTCCGATCAGGATGAAATGGATGTTAATTTTTGAACTGGTATATCTGGGATATCAGGTGGTTCGTATATTCTCGATCGGAATTGCAAGTTATGGAACCGGAATGGGAATTCTCGTGGGTGTTTTAAACTGCGTACAGATTGTGGTTCCGGTACTCAATATGTTCTGGTTTTTCCATGCCATGAAGACCCGTTTGTCCGGAAAACAAAAGAAACGCCAGAAAGAATTCCGGGCACAGTTCAGTCAGCCTCGTCCGGGGTCCGGCATTGCACGTCACAAATGTGCCATCTGTGGTAGAACCGAGCTGACAAATCCGGAATTACAGTTCCGTTATTGCAGCAAATGCGTGGGAAATCGTGAATACTGTCAGGATCATCTGTTTACCCACCAGCATGTAAAATAAAATTTAGTGAGTGGAAAAGAAAAAATCATGAAGAAAAAGTTTTTAAGTGTTTTGCTTATCGTTGCGGTTCTGATAGGAATGGCAGGTGTCAGCGGAACACAGACAGAATCAGGAGAACAGAAAGCAGACAAAGAACAAAAGCAGCAGGAAAACGAACAGACTGCGGAAACGAAAGTGGAAATTCCACCGGAAAATGAGGAAGAACAAAAGGGATGGATCGGTGTTATCTTAAACGGAGATGAGACAGAAGCCTATACACTGGCACATATTGACGGAATCCGGGCGGCAGCAGAAAATGTCAGTCTTCCGGAGCAGGATATCATCTGGAAAGAGCGTGTCGGTGCGAATGATGGCTGCAAAAGTGCGGTAAAGGATCTTATCAGACAGGGATGTGAGATTATTATTGCAAACAGCGCCATCTATGAAGAAGCAATAAAAAGTGAAGCAGAAAAGAATCCGGAAGTTGATTTTGTAGTTATCAACGATTCAAAGACACAGAGTACGGTAACGGAAGACGGAACAGAACTCACAAATCTTTACAATGTACATATGGATACCTACGAAGCTTCTTATGTGGCAGGAGTCACGGCCGGAATGAAAGTAGCAAAGCTGAAGGAAAAGAAAAAGATTCCCGCAAAGAGTTTTGACGAAAAGAAAAATGTAAAACTGGGATATGTGGCGGCAGAGGCAAACGATGATGCACATGCAGATATTAATGCCTATTACCTGGGAGTAAAGGCCGTCTGTAAAAAGGTTGTTTTACAGGTAGAATACATAGATGCCTGGAATAACAGTGATGCGGAGGCAACCGCAGCCGGAGATCTGATCCGGAGCGGGTGTGTGGTTCTTGCATCCAATACCGATCTGGATGCTGTTATGCAGATGGCTGAAAATGCAAAAGAAAGCGGAAAATGCGTATACGCGGTTGGAAGAAACTCTGATATGCGTCAGATGGCAGGAAAGGCCGCGCTGACTTCGGTTGTCAGTGTGTGGTCGGTTTATTATACAGAGCTGTTTGATGCAAAGCTGAATGGCCGCTATATGGAACAGAACTGGAATGGCGGATATGCACAGGGAGCGGTTACAATTTCTACACTGGGAAAAAGTGCATCATCCGGAACCGGTGACAGAGTGAAAAAAACGGAAGAAAAAATAAAAAACGGGAAGAAACAGATTGCATATTTTTCAACACGTGCGCTGGACGGAATTCTGGAATCCGAAAAAGGACAGGAGCAATAGCGTACACAGGCGCGTTTTGGTTGACAAATATCGGGAATATCCCTATAATTATTCTTATTTGAGGAGTGCTGGAGGAATAGACATATGGAAAATGAAGCGGTTTCCAAGAATTTTATTGAACAGATTATTGAAAAGGACCTGGCAGAGGGACATTGTGAAACGGTAAAAACCCGTTTTCCACCGGAGCCAAACGGATATCTGCATATCGGACATGCAAAGTCCATTCTTTTAAATTCAGGGTTAGCAAAAAAGTACGGAGGAGAATTCAATCTCCGCTTTGATGATACAAATCCGACAAAAGAGAAACTTGAGTTTGTAGAGTCTATTAAGGAAGACGTAAAATGGCTTGGAGCAGATTGGGGAGATCGTCTCTTCTTTGCATCAAATTACTTCGATCAGATGTATGAAGCAGCGATTAAACTGATTAAAAAGGGAAAAGCATATGTATCCGATCTGTCTGCAGACGAAATCCGTGAGTATCGCGGTACTCTGACAGAGCCGGGAAAAGAAGACCCATATGCCAAAAGAAGCGTAGAGGAAAATCTTGCGCTGTTTGAAGAAATGAAGGAAGGAAAATGTGAGGATGGAAGTCGTGTACTTCGTGCACGGATTGATATGACTTCTTCCAATATCAATATGAGAGATCCGATCCTTTATCGTGTGGCACATATGACACATCACAATACCGGGGACAAGTGGTGTATTTATCCGATGTACGATTTTGCACATCCGATCGAGGATGCAATCGAGGGAATAACCCATTCCATCTGTACTCTGGAGTTTGAGGATCACAGACCGTTGTATGACTGGGTTGTGACAGAACTTGGATATAAGACCAGTCCGGAAGGGACTCCGAAGCAGATCGAGTTTGCAAAACTGTATCTGACAAATGTTGTAACCGGAAAACGTTATATCAAGCGTCTGGTTGAGGAGAAGATTGTAGATGGATGGGATGATCCACGTCTGGTTTCCATTGCAGCGCTGCGCCGCAGAGGATATACACCGGAATCCATTCAGAAATTTATCGAACTTGGAGGTATTTCCAAGGCAAACAGTTCTACGGATTATGCAATGCTTGAGTACTGCATCCGTGAGGATCTGAAGATGAAACGTCCACGTATGATGGCAGTTTTAGATCCGGTAAAGGTTGTCATTGACAATTATCCGCAGGGCCAGACGGAGGAACTTCCGGTGGACAATAATCTGGAAAATCCGGAACTCGGAAAGAGAACCGTTCCGTTTACCAGGGAAATTTATATTGAACGGGATGATTTTATGGAAGAACCGCCGAAGAAATATTTCCGTATGTTCCCGGGAAATGAAGTACGTCTCATGAATGCATATTTCGTGAAATGTGTCGGATTTGAAAAGGATGAGAGCGGGAAAGTTACGGTTATCCACTGCACATATGACCCGGCATCAAAAGGCGGAAACAGCCCGGATGGAAGAAAAGTAAAGGGAACCATTCACTGGGTATCGGCAGAACACGGAAAGAAAGTAACGGTTCGCTTATATGAGAACCTCATTAATGAAGAACTTGGCGTATATAATGAAGACGGAAGTCTGAATCTGAATCCGAATTCCCTGACTGTCCTGACAGAGAGCATTGTAGAGCCGGCATTGTTAGAGGCAAAACCATATGAGAGTTTTCAGTTTGTAAGAGAAGGATTTTTCTGCGCAGATTATAAGGATTCAAAGCCGGGAGCGCCTGTATTTAACAGAATTGTTTCTTTGAAGAGTTCTTTTAAGCTGCCGAAAAAATAAAGAATAGACAAAAAGAGGCGTAGAATGAATTTATTATCGGGATTGGAAAAATTTGGTCTGGATCAGATGGATACAGACCACCTCTTTGAAGAGGAAAAAAGTGATACACCTGCACGGAAAGCACCGGAACCGGTGCCAAAAAAAGAACCGGTTCACAGCGAAACTGAGTTCTTACTGGATAAATCCATCCGTTGTCCGGTATGTGATAATGTTTTCCGTACAAGAATGGTAAAAACTGGACGGGTAAAGCGCATGGAACCGGATTTTGATCTACGTCCGCGTTTTCAGTACATTGATACAAATAAATATGATGTATCGTCCTGCCCACAGTGCGGATATACGGCGATGAACCGCTATTTTACCCATTTGTCTACCGGTCAGGTCAAGATGATTGAAGAAGGGGCAGAAGCAGCCAAAAGAAGAACCGATGGAGCCGTATTCTTACGAAAAAGCCATTGAGCGGTATAAACTGGCTTTATATAATACACTGGTGAAAAAGGGAAAGAACAGTGAAAAGGCATATGAGTGCCTAAAGATATCCTGGCTGTACCGCGGCTGGATTGAGGAGCTTTCCAAGGCAAAAAAGAAAGATGAAAAAACACTTGCCGAATGCCGGAAAGAAGAAGCCACGTATTATGAACAGGCATATGAGGGATTTTTAAAAGCGATTGCATCCGAAAATTTCCCAATGTGCGGAATGGAAGAAAGTACCGTAAACCTGTTGATGGCGAATATAGCTTATAAACTTGGAAAGGTGGACATTGCATCCAGATTCATTTCCATGATTCTGACTTCACAGGCAGCTTCCCGAGTGGCAAAAGACCGAGCGATGCTTTTAAAAGAAGAGATTATTGCAAAACTGCACGGCAAAGGATAATCTATGGCTGGAAAATTTTATGCGGTAAAAAAGGGAAAAGTTCCGGGAATTTATACCTCATGGGATGCATGTAAAAGTATGGTGCATGGATTTCCGGGAGCTGTCTATAAAGGGTTTGCGACACGCGCAGAAGCGGAACAGTTTCTGGAAGAAAAAAAAGAGGAACAAAAGGAACCGGAAAATTATGCGTTTGTCGACGGTTCGTTTAACAGTGCTACTTCCGTCTATGGATATGGCGGATTTCTCGTGACAAAGGGAGAACGTCACGTGATCAGCGGAAGCGGCAATGATCCCCAGATGGCATCGATGCGCAATGTGGCAGGAGAGGTGTTAGGCAGCATGGCTGCAGTAAAAGAAGCTGTTGCCATGGGACTTACCGACTTAACCATTTATTATGACTATATGGGAATAGAGATGTGGGCAACCGGAGCCTGGAAGCGGAACAAACAGGGAACGATTGCCTATTATGATTTTATACAGTCCGTGAATGATAAAATTTCCCTTCATTTTGTGAAAGTGAAAGGACATTCCGGGGTAGAAGGAAATGAAGAGGCGGACCGGTTGGCAAGACTTGCTGCCGGGGTAGATTAGACAGACAGGGGTGACAAAGTGAGCGTATTTAATGTAGAACTGAAAAAAGTGGTGGATGACAGTTACGATATTGAGATGGGGTATCGTCTGGAGGATCAACTGGTAGAGGATTTAGAGACCGGTCTTCTGGGAAAAATCAGGAAGTTTGCCGTGATCACGGATTCCAATGTACTGGATCTGTATGCAAAACCAATCAGTGAAAAGCTGAGCAAGGCTGGATTTAAAGTGGAACTGTTCGTATTTCCCGCAGGAGAAAAAAGTAAGACCAGACAGACGAAGGCGAAGATTGAAGATGCCATGCTGGAAAAAGGGTTCCGCAGAGATTGTGCTGTGATTGCAATCGGCGGAGGTGTTGTTACGGATCTGGCAGGATTTCTGGCAGGAACATATGGCAGAGGCGTACCGTTTATCAATTATGCGACCACACTTCTGGCTGCTGCAGATGCATCCGTGGGCGGAAAGACTGCCGTTGATACACCGCTTGCAACGAATCTGATTGGACTTTTCAATCAGCCGCGCAAGGTCTACATTGATATTGCCGCATGGAAAACCCTTCCGAAACGTCAGATGGCAAGCGGCATGGCAGAGACCATCAAGCATGCATGTCTGGCGAGCCGTGAAATGTTTGAGTTTATCGAGGAAAACTTGGATGATATTATGAGTTTCCAGAAGTTTGCCTGCGAATATATCGCAGAGAACAACTGTAAGATCAAGTATGATGTTGTCATGAAAGACGAGAGAGAAAGCGGACTGCGCGAAGTCCTGAATTTAGGACACACGGTGGGACGCGCCATTGAAACTGTCAGTGACTACCGGCTTCTGCACGGCGAGGCACTTTCCATCGGAATGGCGGCTATGGTACTGCTTTCGGCACGCCTTGGCTATATGTCAGAGGAAGAGGCAGAGCGTGTGACTAAGCTGTATGCGCGTGTGGGACTTCCGACAAGAATTCCGGATTATATTGATCGTGAGGCTCTGGTTAAGAAGCTTTATACCGACAAAAAGGTGCGTGACGGAAAGTTACGCTTTGTGATCGAAAAAGGCATTGGCGATGTAGTGGAGTTTGCACCGAATGTGTATGCCAAGCCGATCGAGGAGAGTCTGGCAAGAGAGATTATTATGGAACTGTAAAGGTTATACGAGGACGATGGGCTGTCGGTATTCGTTTGGTAATTCGGTCTGTATCTGCATGGAAGATGTAGTGCGGTACAGATCAGCACAGGCTACATCGTGTAAAAAACGTTTGTATGCAATTCCATGAAGGATAGAAGAAGCATCTGCAACTTTGGTAATCAAAGGAACGGATGCTTCTTTTTTGATGGCAGAAAGAAGCACAGAGGAATCCCTGCGGAAACCAAGCACACGCAGATATGGAATGCCATCCGGCTGCCAGAGCGCAGCATAATCGTCCTGCCGGATGTTGAGCAGGATGTGGAGCAGTGCACGGCAGATGCGTGTGTATGTTGTATTTTTGCTTTTTAAGAGATCGGCAAACTGCGAAAAGCTTAAAAAATGTTCAAGCTGCTGTGTGATCCGGTGGGACAGATCCTTGCCACAGTCTGCAAAGCCAGCATAGCCTCCATCGTACAGTGCCCATAACCGGGTGTAGAGAGCCTGAGAAAAAGCATCCGTGTCCAGAAGAAGGTTCTGCTGTGCCAAAGTGGCAAGGAGGGAGGCGGAAGTATCGGGAAGCATCTGCGAAAGTTCGAAATCAAAGCTGCCTGTACTTATGAACATGGAATGGTTGTGGTTACCATCATTTTCAGATGGCACAAGCAGTGCGTTTCTTATGGCAGTTGCAGAGGCGTAGGTTACGCCTGTTTTTGTGCTGTGATAGCCTTCCCCGATACGTTGGACCGGCATACTGGAAAAAGTTCTGTCATGTACGCTGTTTATGGAATTCCAGCGGGCGATTGCTTTTTCGTATTCTAAGGCCAGAATATTGTTCGGAGATGCCAGAAAAGAAGAAACCGCATCAGAAGAAAAGGAAGGCAGCAGGGAACACAGTGCGTGGCTTCGTGCGACAGGAAACGGATTTCCCTGCTTCATGTTATAAGAAACCAGCATCTGATAGTCCGAAGCATTTTTGGAAAGAACTTCGACAATTGCCTGCATAAGTTCTTTTTCCGGAGTTTCACAGCCATAGCAGAGCGTGTCAACGACGCCTGTTTTTCCGAGAAGCTGTACGCCTCCGGCAGCAAAATATTCCGCGGAAGCGGTCGCCCATACAGCCGGAAGTTCGAGTACCAGATCGGCACCGCCGAGAAGTGCCATGCGGGTGCGCGTGTATTTGTCGGCAATGGCAGGAACACCGCGCTGTATAAAATCCCCGCTCATGGCAACGATCACAAAATCTGCTCCTGTAAGGTGGCGTACGGTTTCAATCTGATATTGGTGTCCGTTGTGAAACGGATTGTATTCGGCGATAATTCCTGCTGTTTTCACGTTTGCCTCCTGTTCGGTCGTTTCTTCTGTCTGTTTTTCTGTTAAAATATTAACACAGCTTTTCGAGGATTTCCACTTGTATAAGAAGGAAAATGTGTTTATAATGGAAAAAGATTGTGGATTTCCACAAAATGAATAAGGACAAGGGAGAATTCAAATGAACGTATTAGTAATCAACTGCGGAAGCTCTTCCCTGAAGTACCAGCTGATCAACTCTGATTCAGAAGAGGTACTTGCCAAGGGCTTATGCGAAAGAATCGGAATTGACGGAAGACTGGTATACCAGAAAGAGGGAATGGATAAGGAGATCACGGAAGCTCCGATGCCAACCCACAAAGAGGCCATTCAGATGGTTCTTGATGCACTGCATAATCCAAAGAGTGGAGCAGTAAAGGATCTGAGCGAAATCGACGCAGTTGGACATCGTGTTGTACACGGTGGAGAGAAGTTTGCAAAGTCGGTGGTACTGACAGAAGAAGTGCTTGCAAAGGTAGAAGAGTGTAATGAACTTGCACCGTTACATAACCCGGCAAACCTGATCGGTATCCGTGCGTGTCAGGATCTTATGCCAAATGTACCGATGGTTGGTGTATTTGATACGGCGTTCCATCAGACAATGCCAAGAAAGGCATTCCTGTACGGACTTCCATATGAATATTATGAGAAATATAAAGTAAGAAGATACGGATTCCACGGAACCAGCCACAGTTTTGTATCCAAAGCATGTGCAGAGTATCTGAAACTGGATCTGAAAAACAGCAAGATTATTGTAGCGCATCTTGGAAACGGAGCATCTGTCAGTGCTGTATTAAATGGAGAATGTGTGGATACTTCCATGGGTCTGACTCCACTGGAGGGACTGGTTATGGGAACCCGTTCCGGAGATATTGATCCGGCAATCATGGAATTTATCGCAAAGAAAGAGAACCTCGACATCGATGGTGTCATGAATGTGTTAAATAAAAAATCCGGTGTTGAAGGATTATCCGGTGTATCCAGTGATTTCCGTGATCTGGAAGCTGCTTATAATGAAGGAAATCCACGCGCCATTGATGCCTGTGAGGTATTT